>Ga0210391_10000972_pt1 | contig 27333 bp, 25 predicted proteins | sample IncBWC12OmetaG_FD_160573 | JGI IMG/M metagenome (GOLD analysis project Ga0210391, IMG submission 160573) | Forest soil microbial communities from Barre Woods Harvard Forest LTER site, Petersham, Massachusetts, United States - Inc-BW-C-12-O ... | reverse complement strand
CGGCTATCGAGCTGCTGTCGGCGGGGAGGGCGACCATGATTCGCGAGAACGGGAGGGTCAGCTCGCGTTGAAACGACGCCAGCGTCCACGGCGCCGGGAACGCGAGCCGCTCGATCTCCATGATGCGCGGCAGGTCGCGCGCTGTGGCGTCCCGAATGTGGATCGCCATCTCCACCCAACTCGTGCGAATTTTTTCAGGCGGCGCGCTGAAGTTCGGCCGCCTCTGCCTTGAGCACGATAACCTCGAGCACCTTGTCGCGCATCCGATGCTTGAACGCGCTCACCGGCTTGCCGAACTCGATTCGCGTCGTGAAATCCGCCGGGAACGACGACGACACGTACGACAAGCGCCGAATGGTTTCGCCGCGCACGCTCGCGCTCACCGTAATCACGTTGTCTCCAACCACGATATTGTAATCGTAGTCGGGCATCTCGTCGGGCAAATTCCACAGCCGCTTGAGCGACGACGGCGGCAGCTTGCGCGGCATCTCGAGCCTCACCAGGTACGCGTTGGCATACTCGGCGACGGTGTAGACGGTGCCGTAGCGGCGATCGCGCTCGGTCTTGTCCTCATGCATCGTTCCCTCGAAGCCGTCGAAGGCAACTCGGCGCTCAGTCTTTCGGCCCGCTCCACCGGCACGCGCGAGGATTGAGCCCACAGGAGCCAGCGCCAGTCCGTACCAGCAACCGCGATACGTCAGCTCGCTCGCGGGCTTGGCGTGAATCATGCCTTCGCGCAAGCGCCACATCGCCTCGCCCGCGGCAATCAATACGCCAAGCATGATCCAGCCGCCGGTGCTTTGCGAGAACAGACGGTCGCCGAGCACCGCCACCGCAAATCCCGTGAGGATCGCGGGATAAAGAATCAGATTGAGAATCATGTTGAGCGCGGTCGAGCGGACTCGCGAAAAGCCTCCGGTCGTGCCAACGGCTTCTTCGAGGGTCGCCTTCACGCCATCGGGCATCGATCCGAGAATCGGCTCGCCCAGCCGAAACGCGATTTGCACCGGTATCGGCGCCGTGCGAGCGGGGGACGCGTCGACTGTCGCCAACACCGCGTCGAAGTCGGCATCGAGCTCGCCGGCAAAATGCTTTTCGGGAACGGGTCCAGGCAGCGCGCCGATATCTTTCGGCAGATGCATCATCGCGAGACCTGCCGCCGCCACTGGAGCCGCTGGCGCCGCCGCAGGCTTGGGTGCTGCGGCTGGTGCCGCCGCCGGCTTAGGTGCCGCAGCGGCTGCGGCGCCATTGGTCGCCGCTTCCGCGCCCTCTGCTGGAGCAGGTGCGGCGCCCTCTTTGCGAAAGCGCGACGGCGCATCGTCGGGGAAGGTGGTCTCGGGATGCAACTCGCGCGCGCGCTGAAGCAATACGCCTTCGGTCTCGAGATTGGCGGGATCGGGAATGCAGCAATCGACGGGGCATACTGCGGCGCACGCTTCATGGTCGTGAAAGCCCACGCATTCCGTGCACTTCGACGGCACGATGTAGTAAATGTCCTGAGCTATCGCGGCGCCGGGCGTGCCGTTAAGTTCCCAAGGCACTCCGCCCGCGTAAATCGCCGTGTTAGGACATTCCGGCTCGCATGCTCCGCAGTTGATACATTCACTCGTGATCGTCGTCGCCATCTCGCAACCGAACCTCAGTTTATATGATGTAGGAAATCCCTTTCAGGAAACGCCGCCGCCGCATTCGGCTGGCACGCGAGCCAAACGATAACTGCTGAAAGTTTTGTCTGTCAATCACGCTCAGTTCAGTTCAGCTAACAGTGTATAGCGCGCGATGTTCCGAACAGAACCGGCGTGCGGTTCTTTCACCTTGCGTTCGTAAACTGGTTTTGTAACTATTAGCCCGATTACCAGCCCTCACTGTTGTACCTATGCTAACAGTGTACCGGGACTGGCTGCTGACTTGAACCACTGGAGGAAATTTCGGATGAAGACAATTCTAAAAGTACTTGGTGTCGTGGCCGTGACCGGCTTCATGACCGCGTGCGGTCCCAACATGCAGGTAATTCAAAGCGCCACCGATCGCGCGCAGGCGGATGCGAATAAGGCGGAAGCCTCGGCGAATGCTGCGGAAGCTTCGGCTAATCAGGCGGCGACCGCGGCTCAGCAGTCAGACCAGGCGGCCAGCGACGCTGAAGATGCGGTCCGTCGTGCGAACGACGCAGTATCGCGACTGGAAGCGGCCTTCTCGACCTCGGTTACGAAGTAATCGAGCGACAGGATTATCGAGCTAGTCATCTAAAGCGGTGGCGGAAGGAACGGGTTCCTTTCGCCGCCGCTTAGTCTTGTCTGGAACTTTCAGGTTCGATCGGTTCGCCGTCGCGCGTCGCGATTAGTCGCGCCGGAATCCATCTCAGCACCGGCATTATCAATGCAGTCGCCAGGGTTGTGATTATCACCGCAGAGGCGAAGCCGCCCTTCGAATAAATCCAGCTCCCAAGCAGATTCCCCGAATTTCCCGCGAGCGAGAAGGCCGAGGTCTGCGACACCATCATCGCGGTCCCTTCCAGTCCCTTCGGGCACGAACGCATGACGAGATCGATATAGGCTGCGGTGGCGAAGCCGCCGAACAATCCGTACAGAACGGCGACCACGATCGTGCTCGTTGGTCCCTGCGCGAGGAACATGATCGGTCCTTGCAGGATCGCGACGATCGTTCCCCACCACAGCAGGCGCGAAAGCGGCGCCCGCAGGCACAGGTAGCCGTACAACAGAGTGGTGGGTAGGAAAAATAACGATTGCAGCGCCGTGAAAGTCCCGAACAATTCGCTCGAAATCCGCACATGCTCCGTCAGGTGATAGAACATCGGCGTGCCCCATCCCGGACTGAAGTTCCACAGGAAATAAATAATCGCCGCTGGCCACAACGGCCGATGACGAAATAGGCGCTTCAGCGCAGCGAAGCCTTTTTCATCGCTGCGAAGCTTACTCTCGAATTCGCTCGCCGCTTCGAGCCGCCAAAAAGCCTGCAGTGCAATCACCAGCGTCACGCCGCCGGCGATCAGGAACGTGCCGCGCACGGAAGCATGCGCAACCAGCCATCCTCCAGCCAGGGCTGACAGAACGGCCGGTGTAAAAAAGCCGAATCCAAATACGACGCTCAGCCGCCCCGTCATCCCATGCGACTGCGCCACGCCGGTCATCAGCGCCTGCGCCGCCGCAAAGATCATCACATAGAGAACGATCACCATGAACACGAGCGATAGCAACTTCATATAGTCAAGGGTCGAAGTGGCTATCCACGAATACGTGGCCGCCGCGCCCACCGCGCAAACCAGCAGGTAGTGACGATCGCCCCATCGCGCGGTGCGCCATCGATCCCGGATGAAGCCGAACACGAATCCGAAGCAGACGGGTATCGAGACGATCGCGAGGAAGATCGCCATCCGCACCGGCGAGAGATGAAGATTGTCCTTCAAAAAATAGCTAATCGGAATCGACGCGATACCGAGCGGTGAACCCAGGCCGACTGCGATATTGAGGATCGCGAAATAGAGCAGCACATCCCATTGCATCGGCGGTGGACGCAACGCGCTCGATGCTCCGGGAATGCCCGCATCATCGTCGCGCGGGACAGGTCGCTCAATTTCCATCGGATCACTTTGTACATGCGCCGCGCCCGAGTGAAAGAGAAACGGCGATTGCCGCGCCAAACTGCGCGGGTTTGCCGTTGTGGATTCACATGCGCGATGCGGGTTAAGATGCCGGTTCAGTGATGGACCCCCGGGAAATCGAGACGATGATTGCGCGCGGAATCCCCGATGCGCAGGTCGAAGTGCGCGACTACACCGGCGGCGGCGACCATTTCGAGGCGCTGGTGGTGAGTCAGAGTTTCGAGGGCAAGGGTCTAATCGAACGGCATCAACTGGTGTATAAAGCGCTGGGCGACGCGATGCGCGTGCAGGTGCATGCGCTCACGCTCAAGACGTTGACCCCGTCACAGTACCAGAACCGGAAATAGAGGAGTCAAAAAATGGCGGACATAATCGAAAAGATCGAATCTGCAGTCAAAGAAAACAAGATCATGATTTTCATGAAGGGCAACCGCAGCTTTCCGCAGTGCGGATTCTCTGCCACCACCGTCGCGATTTTCGACGAGCTGGGCGTGCCCTACGCGACCGCCGACGTGCTGAGCGACCCGGAGCTGCGCGACGGGATCAAGCGATACAGCAACTGGCCGACGATTCCGCAGGTTTATGTCGACGGCAAGTTCGTCGGCGGCTGCGATATCATTCGCGAGATGCACGAGACGGGCGAGCTCGAGACGCTGGTGAAGGCCGCGGTTGGCGCATCGGCTCTGCAGTAATTCGGCCGCGCTCGCTGAATCGCAGAACCTAACATCTCCCGTGAAATAACGGGCGAAGGATCGGAACAGAGGTTATCCATGCTGACCGAACAGGAACGCTCTTTTCTCGAGGCAATCGCCAAGGCTCCCGTTCCTACTGATGTGCAAGGGCTGCGCACGGCGATGGATACCTTCGCGCCGATGCTGAATTCGGATCCTCCCGAGATTGGCGCCTTTCACGAAGCCGTCCAGCTTCGTCCCGGTCTCACCGCCGATGTTGCAGTGCCCAAGGGCAACGGACCGCATCCGGTGGTCGTCTATCTGCACGGCGGCGGTTGGATCGGTGGCAGCTCGAAAACGCATCGCAAACTCGGGATGCAATTCGCCGAGGCGGGATACCTGACGATCAACGTCGATTATCGCCTCGCGCCCGAGCATCCGTTTCCCGCGGGTCTCGAGGATTGTCTCTATGCGGTCAAGTGGACGGGCGAGAACGCCAAGCGCTGGAACGGTGACGTGTCGCGGCTCGCGGTTGGCGGCGATTCCGCCGGCGGCAATCTCACGGCGGCTACCCTTACTACTCTCGCCGCCGAGAAATATGCGGGCCCCGCAAAGCCGAAGGCGGCGCTGTTGATCTATGGGGTGTATGACTTTCCCGCGACGATGAAACGCGAGAAGGCCGGCTCGATCGACGGAATGGTAAAGGCGTACGCGGGCGCGGGCTATCCAACGATTCTTGAGGATCCGCGAGTCAGCCCGCTGCGCGCAGTCAAGACGGGCGCACTGCCGCCGAGCTTCGTCATTTGCGGCACCGCGGATCCGCTGCTGCCCGAGACGCATTCGATGGCGCACGCGCTGAAGCGCGCGGACATTCGGCACGAAGTTGTGATCCTCGAAGATATGCCGCACGGCTTCCTGCAGTTCAGTGTACTGTCGGGATGCAAGCAGGGACTCGACCAGATGTTCGACTTCCTGCGCCGCACGATTTAGCGCGGAGTCAGCAGCCGAATCGCGAAGCTCTCGACACGTCGCGTGCTGGTGCTCGCTCCGGGCGCGCTCGGCGACCTCATGTGCTTGATGCCGGCGCTAGAGGCGATCTCGCGGCGGCATATTGGCGCGTCGATCGAGCTGATGTCGCGGTTCGAGCTGGCGCGGCTCGCGGCGGGAAGGACCGTCGTCGCGCGCGCGCATTCAATCGACGCTCGCGAGCTAAGCGCCTTGTTCTCCGATGAGACGCCGGTCGATCCAGATGCGTGTCGATTCTTCGCGAACTTCGATCGTATCTACTCCTTCTTCGCTTCGGAGGATCTACATTTTCGCGCTCGATTGGCGGCGGCGACCGATGCCGGCGTTTCCTTTCATCCATTCCTTCCTGATGACGACATGCACGTATCGGCTGCCTACTTGCGTGCGATTGAAGCGACCGCCTCGCCAACCGATTCGCGCCTCGAACCGACGTCGGATGACCTGGCGGCAGCCGCTCGCGCGTTGGATCAATCGAAGGTCGACAGCTCGCACTTGGTGGTTATTTTCCCCGGCAGCGGAAATCCCGCGAAGAATTGGCCGGCGGAGAAGTTCGCCGCGCTCGCATCGAAATTGTCAAAGCGCGCCAGCGTTGCCGTCATTCTTGGACCGGCCGAACCGTCTCTGGAGCAAATCTTTCGCGATCGTGGCGTCTCTGTCCTCAAGGATCTCGATTTGCCGACGGTCGCGGCTATCGCGCGGCTCGCTGTCGCCTTCGTCGGCAACGATTCCGGCGTCTCGCACCTGGCGGCCGCAGTAGGCACGCCGGGTCTGGCGATCTTCGGGCCAACCGACCCTGCACGATGGCGTCCGCTGGGCAGCAGAATCGACATTCTGAGGCGGAATCCCATCGATTCGATCGAGGTCGAGGAAGTTGCCGTCGCTTTGTCGAAATTTGTGGCGTAGCTTCAAAAATAATACACTCAATGCGCATGTCTCATCGGACAACTTCTGACAGTCGCGCGAGCGAGGCGCTATGAGCTTCTTCAAGACGACGATTCTGCTGGGTCTGATGACCGGATTGCTGATGGTGATCGGCGGGTTGCTTGGCGGGCGGCATGGCGTCGCGATCTTTTTCGTCATCGCCGCCGTGATGAACTTTTTCAGCTACTGGTTCTCCGACAAGATCGTGCTGCGCGCTTACGGTGCGCAGGAGCTCGACGCTGCGTCCGCGCCCGAGCTGTACTCGATCGTCAACGAGCTGGCGCATTCGGCGGGTATCCCGATGCCGCGCCTCTACATGATTGATTCCGACACGCCCAACGCGTTCGCGACTGGCCGCAACGTGCATCACGCAGCCGTCGCCGTGACGCGCGGCATCATGCGAATCTGCACGCGCGAGGAATTGAAAGGCGTTATCGGGCATGAGCTCTCGCACGTGACCAATCACGACATTTTGACCAGCTCGATCGCGGCCACCCTCGCCGGCGCCGTGATGATGATCGGCACGATGATTCGATGGGGCGCGATTTTCGGGCTTGGCAGCCGCGACGACGACGAAGGCGGCATCGCGGGATTGCTGGTCGCGGGCATCCTCGCGCCGATCGCGGCGACGCTCATTCAGCTCGCGATTTCGCGCACGCGTGAGTATCAGGCCGATGCGAGCGGCGCCAAGCTCACACACAATCCGCTGTACCTGGCCAGTGCGCTGCGCAAGCTCGAAGCCGCCAACGAGCGGATGCCGCTGGACGCCAGCCCCGCGACGGCTCACATGTTTATCGTGAATCCGCTCAGCGCGGCGGGAATCTCGCGGCTCTTCTCGACCCATCCGCCGATCGAGGAGCGAATCCACCGGCTCGAGCAGATGGCTTCGTCGGGACAGGTCGGACAAGGGTGACGGTGGCTGCGATGGAAGAGCAAGACGACAAGCGCGGTTTCAAAGTTCAGGATCGCCGGCGATTCTCCGCCGAGGGCGAAACGAAAGAGGGCGGTGACACGCCGGCTGAAAGCAGCGAAGCGTTGGGTATAAAATCCAAGCCGGCTGCGCCGCCGCCGGAGACCAGTTCCGCGCCGCAAGCCGTCGCATCGCACCCGTCGGCGAGCCCTCAATCGAGCGAACCGCCTCCCGAATTAACGTTCGCCGCCTTTCTGTGGAGCCTCTCGGAGCAGGCGCTCGCGGCGCTGGGCGAGGTGCCCGACCCGATGAGCGGCAAGCCAATGCGCGATTTGACGATGGCGCAGCAGATGATCGACATCATCATAATGTTGCGCGACAAGACGCGCGGAAATCTCGACGAGCACGAACAGGCGATGCTCAAAGAGATTCTTTCCGGTCTCCAAATGAAGTACGTTGAACTGGCGAGACAGCCGAACCGTTGATGCCGCTGTCTTCGTATTAATCAGACATGACGAATAAGTTGTTTCGACCTCTCGCCGTTTTTGGCGTCGCGGTTTTTGCCGCGACCCTCGTTCTGATTGCCTCTGGCCGTGAGACTCGCGCGGAGGATTCGACGACGCCCGCGCCCTCGCACTTCTGGACCGAGCTGGCCGACCCCGAGCATGCGCCGAAAGCGCAAACGATGCCGGACTTTGTCGATCTCGCCGCCAAGCTCAGCCCCGCGGTCGTGAATATCTCGAAGGACGAGCCCAACGAGCCAGCGGAAAGCGCCGAGCCTCCGCCTGAAGATTCGCCGCAGGATCCCGGCATGCCGCCGGGGCATCCTTTCGAAGAGTTTGGCGGGCCGCAGCAGCATTCCAAGGCGCTCGGTTCCGGCTTCATCATCACTAAAGACGGCTACATCCTGACCAACGAGCACGTTGTCGAGAATCCTGGCACCGTCACGGTGACGACGGCGGACGGTCACGATTACGTCGCCAAGGTCGTCGGGCATGACGAGAAGAGCGACATCGCGCTGCTGAAGATCGACGCGAAGCACGACCTGGCAGTCGCGCCGCTCGGCAACTCGGAGGATTTGAGGGTCGGCGAGTGGGTGATGGCAATCGGCAATCCCTTCGGCTTCGATCATACGGTGACGGCTGGAATCGTCAGCGCAAAGGGCCGCTTCATTCCCGGCAACTACGAAGATTTCATCCAGACCGACGCATCGATAAATCCGGGCAACTCGGGCGGTCCTCTGATCGATCTGCGCGGCAATGTGATCGGCGTCAACTGTGCGATTTACACCCACACTGGCGCGAGTATGGGAATCGGCTTTGCCGTTCCAATCGACCTGGTCAAGGAAGAACTGCCGCAGCTCAAGGCCTCGGGCAAAGTCGTGCGCGGATGGCTGGGCGTTTACATCCAGAAGGTCACGCCTGAGCTGGCTGAGTCGCTCGGTCTGGCGGATTCACACGGCGCGCTGGTGGCAAAGGTGCTCGACAACGGACCGGCCAAGGCTGCGGGCGTCAAGCGCGGCGACGTGATCGTCGCGTTCGACAATCAGCCGGTCGACGACTCGCGCCAACTGCCGTTGATGGTCGGCCGCACCGACCTCGGCCACAAGGGCGTGCTCAAGGTGATTCGCGACAAGCAGACGATCGATCTGCCAGTGACAATCACCGAATCGCGCGAGCCCGAAATCCTGGCGTCTGAAGAAAAAACCGAAAAGCCCGATCTCGGCGCCGAGTCTTCGTTCGGCCTTCACGTCAAGGATCTGAATCCTGACCTCGCCAAAGAGCTCGGCGTCGATACTCCCGGCGGCGTCGTGATCTCGTCGGTCCAGCCGGGCAGCCGCGCCGACGAAGCGGGCCTGCGCGCGCGCGACGTGATTATCGAGGTCAATCGTGCGGCCGTCAAAAATGTGGACGCGTATCAGAACGCGCTCAAGTCGAGCCCCAAGGGCAAATTGGTCCTGCTGCTGGTCAGGCGCGGCGACGCCACCGTCTACGTGCCCGTCAAACCGGAGGCGTGAGCCGGGGACGCACCTCCGATGTCCCCAAAACGAATCCTGAAACTCGCGCTGGTCGGCGTGGGCGCGCTGATCCTGTTCTCCGTCCCGCCGGCGCTGTGGCTGTTCTTCAGCTACTACCATCAGCTCGAAAATGAAGTCGTCGCGCGATTCTCGGGCAAGCGCTGGAACATCCCGTCGCGCATTTATTCCGACTCGGTGCTCATCTACCCCGGCCAGGATCTGACCGACCTCGGATTTTTCGAGCGACTCGCGCGTCTGAACTACCATCCGGTCGATCCGGGCAAGGTCGCGAGCCGCGGCGAGTACAGCTTCGACAAGAAGCGCGGCAAGCTCGACCTCTTTCTGCACAGCTTTTCGTATCCGTACGGAGACTTCGGCGGCGAACTGGTCGAGCTGAATCTCAAGGGCGATGCGATCGATTCAATGATCGATCCGGTGACGAAGAAACCGATCTTCTCGATCGAGCTCGAACCCGAACTCATCAGCGGCATCTTCGAGGGTGAATGGGAACAGCGGCGCCTCGTGCGCCTCAGCCAGATTCCGCCGACGATGATCAACGCGATACTCGCCGCCGAGGATCATCGATTTTACGAGCATCACGGCGTCGACATCGTCCGCACCATCAAGGCCGCTTACATCGATTTCACTTCGGGCCACGTGCGCCAGGGCGGATCGACGCTGACGCAGCAGTTGATGAAGAACTTTTTCCTGACGCGCGAGCGCAGTTACAAGCGCAAGATCAAGGAAGCGATGATGGCGTATATCGCGGAGCGCGATTACTCCAAGGACGAAATCCTCGAGAACTATATTAACGATATCTACCTGGGCCAGCGCGGGCAGGAAGGCATCTACGGCGTCTGGGAAGCGAGTGAGTACTACTTTTCGAAAGAGCCGCGCGATCTGACTATTGGCGAAATGGCTACTATCGCGGGCCTGATTAGCTCGCCCAACCGCCTCAACCCGCTGCACCATCCCGACGCCGCGCGTCCGCGCCGCGACGAAGTGCTGGCCTCGATGCTCCAGGACGGGTACATCGACAAGACCGCCTACGATGCGGCCGTCGCCGAGCCGTTGCGCGCGCGCGAAGTCTACGCTGAGGGCAACGATGCGCCGTACTTCGTCGATTTCGTCAAGAAGGAGCTCGCCGAGCGTTACCCGCCGCAGGTGCTGAGCGGCGAGGGTTTGCGCATCTTCACCTCGCTCGACGTGCACATGGAAAAGCTGGCCGAAGCTTCAATCGAGCACAATCTAAGCCAGTTGGAAGCGAAGCATCCCAAGCTCGCGCGCCGCGAGGCCAAGGATCGCCTCGAGTCGTGTCTGATCGCGCTGGAGCCGCAGAGCGGAAGGATCAAGGCGATGGCGGGCGGACGCGATTATCATTCGAGCCAGTTCAATCGCGTTACTCAGTCCAAGCGTCAGCCCGGTTCGGTCTTCAAGCCGGTGACCTACCTGGCGGCCTTCGACGAGACGCTGTCGGGCGGCGCGGATAAATTTCTGCCGACTACTTATATCGAAGATGCGCCGTTCACCTGGCAGTACGGCGACATGAGCTGGACGCCGAATAATTATCGCGACCGCTACTTCGGCCACGTCACGCTCGAGTTCGCGCTCGGCGAGTCGCTCAACTCCGCGACGGCGCGCCTCGCCAACAGCGTCGGCCTCGATCGAATCCGCGCGATGGCCTCGAGGCTCGGCTTTGGCGATTTGCCGGCGTACCCGTCGATCGTCCTCGGCGGAATCGAAGTCTCGCCGATGCAGGTCGCGCGCGCCTACGCCGTAATTGCCAACGACGGCATGGAAATCCAGCCGTACGCCGTTACCAACGTCGTCGACGAAAACAACAAGGTAATCGAAGGTCACGAACTCGCTGCCGAGCAGGTCATCTCGCCCGAGCTCGCATACATGATGCAGTTCATGCTCGAGAACGTGATCAATCACGGCACCGGCGCGGGTGCGCGCACGATGGGATTCACTCGTCCGGCGGCAGGCAAGACCGGCACGACCAACGACGCCAAGGACGCGTGGTTCGCCGGCTTCACGCCGAACCTGCTGACCGTAGTGTGGACGGGTTTCGATCAAAAGGAAGTGCTGGGGCTGACCGGCGCGCAGGCTTCGCTGCCGGCGTGGGTTGCTTTCATGAAAGCGGCCACGGCGCCGCGCCCGGCGCTCGACTTCACGGCGCCGCCGGGAATCGTCCAGGAGCAAATCGATCCGACAACCGGCTACAAGGCGACTCCGTATTGCCCAGTAACGATGATGGGCGTGTACCCCGAGGGGATGGCGCCAAGCCAGGACTGCCCGTATCATACATCACCGACGTCGTTGACAGCGGTGGACCACAAGATGCCCGCGGAACCAAGTCCCGTAGCCGATCCAAATGACTAGTTGGGGATGATGCGACTACTGCCATTTGCTCTCGCGATATTTCTGGCGACGCTGCCGCTATCGGCGCGCGCGGAACTGCACGAAGAATCGGTCCCCGCGCAGGACCTCGTGGCGCCGGCTGCGACGCAATCTCCCGACGCCGACACAAACCCCGACAGCAATTCCAATTCCGAAGACTGGGAGCCTGCGCATCCCTCGGCGCGACCTCAATCGGAACCCGAAGCGCCGGAGCAGCGCCAAGTGCCGGGTGCGAGTTCGACGCGCGCTGTGCCGACTCCCGTAGCGTCGCCGGCTGAAATCGCGCCCGCGATCGACGTCGGCTCGATTACGACAGTGCCGCAAGTCAGTGATTCGTCGCTCGCGCCGATGATCGCGACCGCACCGACTCCGGCCCGCGCCGCGTCCTTAAGAATCACCGAGCAGGAGCGCGTCGAGCTCGAGCAGGGGCATACTGACGAGGCGATTCGCGAACTGGCGCATGCGATTTCGATCGATCCGAGCAACTCGTACGCCTACTTCTACCTGGGCCGCGCATACGTTGCCCGTCGGGACTACGGGCAGGCGCAGACATTTTTCAGGCGCGCGGAAATCGGCCTCGCCGCCAACTCGGCGTGGCTCGGTGAGTGTTACGCGTTCGAGGGGCAGAGCATGGAGCAGGCCGGCAAATCCGCCGAGGCTGCCACCGCTTATCAAAAGGCGCTGGCCGCAAGTCCGGGAAACCTGACCGCGCGCGTCGGCATCACGCGCCTCTCCGCGTTTCTGCCCGCTTCCGTGACGGCGCCCGCGGCACCGACCGATCTCGACGAAGCTGCGCCCGAGGAAGCCGACCCGCCGGACGCGCCCGACGAAGCACCCGTTCCGCCGCCGCCCGCGTCTTCGCCGCCTCCATCGGACTGAGGGCGATGCTGATTCTCGGAATTGAATCGTCGTGCGACGACGCTGCCGCCGCCGTACTCGAAACCACCGCACCCGGCATCGCCGAAATTCGTTCGAGCACAGTAGCCAACCAGGACGACATTCATCGCGGGTACGGCGGCATCGTCCCGGAACTCGCGTCGCGCAATCACGTCGTGACAATCGCGCCGGTTATAGAGCGAGCGCTCGCCGCCGCAGGATGCGCGCTCGCCGACGTCGAAGGCATCGCAGTCACGCGCGGCCCCGGATTGGTGGGCTCCTTGCTGGTCGGCCTGATGTTCGCGAAGGGCTTGGCGCAGGCCAGCGGCATCCCGATGGTCGGTGTGAATCACATCGAAGGACATCTGCTGGCGCCGCTGCTCGAAAATCGAATCGCGATGCCGTGCCTCGCGCTGGTCGTCTCGGGCGGTCACACGGCGCTGTTCGCAGTCGAAGATTTTGGGCGCTATCGCAGGATTGGCCGCACGCGCGACGACGCCGCTGGCGAGGCTTTCGACAAAGTCGCCAAGCTGATGGGTCTGGGCTACCCGGGCGGCCGCGCAATTGACGAGATGTCGCGCCGCGGCAATCGAAAGAGCGTGCGAATTCCGCGCGCGCACGTCAAAGGCGCGCCGCTGGATTTCAGTTTCAGCGGCGTCAAGACCGCGGTCGCAACAATTCTGTCGACGGAGAACGGGCGCGCCGAGCGGCCTGAGGATCTCGCGGCGAGCTTTCAGGAAGCTGTGGTCGAGATGCTCGTGAAGCCGACTATCGTGGCGGCGCGCGAGTTGGGCGCGGACACAATCGCGTTGACCGGCGGCGTCGCGGCAAATTCGCGGCTACGCGACGCGTTGGCCGAGGCGGCCGCTGCGGATGGGCGCCGGCTGGTCGCACCAGCGCTCAAGTACTGCACCGACAACGCGGCAATGATCGCGCTCGCGGGCAGCTACCGCCTGCTGCGCGGCGAGCGCGATACGCTGGACATCGACGCCGAAGCCAATCTCGCACTGTGACCTCGCAACGAAAATCGCGCGCGCTCAGCGAACGCGAAACACCGTCACGCCCCGCCTCGGCACTCGCGCGAGCAGGTGTACGGCCAGCCAAGTCGCGGGGGCAGAATTTTTTGACCAGCACCGGCGTCGCCGATCGAATCGTCGGCGCCGCGCAGTTGAATGAGCCGGACGCGATCATCGAAATAGGTCCCGGCCTCGGCATCCTGACTGGAAAGATCGCGACGCGGCAACCCCGCTCGCTGACGCTGGTAGAACTCGATCCGCTCCTCGCGGTCCCGCTCAAGGATCGCTTCGCGGATGACACGACCATTCGCGTCGTCAACGCTGATTTTCTCGCAATCGATTTCGCGTCACTCGTCGCCAGCCCGCCGGTCAAAGTAATCGGCAACCTTCCGTTCAACGTCGCTGCCGCCATCCTGCGCCGGCTGTGCGACAACTCGCGCATGATTTCCCGGATGGTGCTCATGTTTCAGCGCGAGGTTGCCGCGCGCATCCGCGCGACGCCCGGTGACGACGCGTACGGCGCGCTCAGCGTATTCACCGCGCTGTACTGGAAGATCGATCTGCATTTCACCGTCGCTGCCGGCAGTTTCCATCCGCGCCCGAAGGTCGACGCTGAAGTTCTCGCCTTCACTCCGCTGGCAGTTCCGTTGTTTGAGCTGACGGAAGAGCGCAACGTCCTCGAAACCGTGCGCGCGTCCTTCTCGGCGCCGCGCAAGACGATTCGCAACGCGCTCAGCCATGCGTTGAATCTCGACAGCGCGCAGACTGTGCGGGCGCTCGAGCGTGCTGCGATCGATCCCGGCACTCGCGCTGAAACGCTCGGCGTCCCCGACTTTCTGCGACTCGCCCACGCTCTGCGCGCCCAGCAGGCCGGCACCAACGATGCCTGAATTGCCGGAAGTCGAATCGCTGCGCCGGATCCTGGTTCGCACCGCAGTCGGCAGAACGATTGTAAAGGTCAGAATCGGCAAGAAGCCACTGCGCCGCCGCGTCACCGCGAATTTCGGCCCGGCGGTTGTTGGCCGGCGAATCGTGAAGCTGTCGCGACGCGCGAAATATCTGATCGTCGAGCTCGACGGCGACGACGTGATGCTCGTTCACCTCGGGATGTCAGGCAGCTTGACCCATCGCCACGACGGCTTCGACGCTGACGAATTCGATCCGCGCCATGACCATCTCGAATTTTCGCTTGATGATGGGTCGCGCCTGGTTTACAACGATCCGCGGCGCTTCGGTATGGTCAGTCTCGTCGCGCGTGCCGCGTTGGCCGGCACTGCGGAGCTGAAGGGCCTCGGCCCCGAACCGTTGTCGCGCGAGTTCAACGCCGACTATCTTGCCGGGAAGGCGCGCGGCCGCACGGCAGCGATCAAGAACCTGATTATGGACCAACGAATCGTCGCCGGTATTGGCAATATCTACGCTTCCGAGATTTTATTTCGCGCCGGTGTGCGTCCGACGCGTCGAGCCGGTCGCGTCACACGAAGCGAAATCGAAAAAATCGCGGCCGAGGTGCCGGTGATTCTGCGCGCCGCAATCGGCAGCAATGGCACTACGTTTCGCAGCTACCGCGATTCTCGCGGAGAGCCCGGCCGCTTTGCCGCGAGCTTGCGCGTGTACGGTCGCGAGGGAAAACCGTGCTACACATGCTCGACGCCGATCAAAAACGTCGTCGTCGGCCAGCGCGCCAGCTTCTATTGCCCGAAATGCCAAACCTGATGCGAGTCTACAGGATGATGCGTCGATTCAAGTCTGCGGTGCGGCTTTTCTGCGCGATGATTGCGTTCTGCGCCTTCGCGTCTTCGTCATCCGCGCAGCAGACTCCGCCGCAAATCGATTGGAACAAAATAGATTCCGAGGCGCTCGGCTACTTCCGCACCTACTTGCGCTTCGACACCACCAATCCTCCGAGCAATACAAAAGCCGCAATCGCGTATCTCAAATCGATTCTCGATAAGGAAGGTATCGCCACCGAAACTTTCGAGAGCAAGCCCGGCATGGTCAGCCTCGTCGCGCGTATCCCCGGACCGGCCGGCGTGAAACCGCTGTTGCTGATGTCGCACGCCGACGTTGTGCCGACCGTCGCCGCCAACTGGACGCATCATCCGTTCGACGCCGATGAGACAGACGGTTACGTCTGGGCGCGCGGCGCGATCGACAACAAGGCGCACGGAATCATGGCGCTGATGACGATGCTCGCGCTCAAGCGCAACGGCGTCGCGCTCAAGCGCGGCGTCGAGTTGATGGTGAATCCCGACGAGGAAGCGGGGGGAGAGAATGGCGCGGGCTGGATGGTGAAAAATCATTGGGACGCGATCGATCCCGCGTTCGCGTTCAACGAAGGCGGCGGCGGCACGCCCGACTGGCTCGGTCTCAAGGGCATCACCTTCCAAGTTGCGGTCTCGGAGAAACGGGTGAACTGGCTGCACATCACCGTCCGCGGCAAGGGCGGGCACGGTTCGGTGCCGAAGCCTGACAACCCGAATCTCATTTTGATCAACGCGCTGCATCGACTGCTCGAAAAGCAGCCGCCGATCCGAATCACGAAAATTTTCGTCGACGCGATGGAATCGATCGCGCCGCTCGAGCCGCCGCCGGCGTCGTTCCAACTCGCGCATCTCGATCAGCCCGGCGTCGCGAAGGAGGCGATGGAGGGCGTGCTGAGCCCATATGAAATCCAGGCGCTCATGCGCGACACGATTTCGCTCACGATGCTCAACGCGGGATTCAAGGTAAACGTCGTGCCGACAGTTGCAGAGGCAGGGCTGGATTGCCGGCTGCTGCCGGGCACCGATGCGGACGCGTTTATGAAACGACTGCGAGATTTGCTTGGACCCGGCGACTTTACGATTGACTATCTCCAGCGGCCCGATGACGCTCCGCCGTCGCCGACTTCCGGCGAGGCGTGGGACGCCATCAAGCGGGTCGTCGCGAGCGATTTCACCGGCGCCCGCGTCGTCCCTTGGATGACCACCGGTGGCACCGACTCACGCTTTCTGCGCGCCAAGGGCGTGCCGGCATACGGATTCGTCCCGGTGATTCTCGGCGAGGGAGAAATTTCGCGCATCCACGGCGACGACGAGCGCCTGTCGGTCGACAATCTGAATCGCGGCATCAAGGGCACGTACGATTTGACGATCGACCTCTGCGCCGCTCAACGATGACGCCGCGTATGTTATTGTGACGCGATGACACTGGACATCCCCACCGGAATCGGCGCCGCCTTCGCCTTCCTCTTAGGCGCGAGCGTCGGCAGTTTCGTCTGCATGGTCGCCTACCGTCTGCCGCGCGATCTTTCGATCGTCACGCCGCGCTCGTATTGCGAAAGCTGCGAACGCGCGATTCCGTGGTGGGCGAACATCCCGATTCTCGCGTACCTGGGACTGCGCGGGCGCTGCGTGATGTGCGGCGCGCCGATTCCGTTCCGCCATTTTCTCGCTGAATTCGGCCTGGCCATTATCGCCCTCTATCTTTACTTCGCGTTCCCACTCCCCGACGCATTCGCACGCTTCGTGCTCTGCGCCGCGCTGTGGGTCGTCGCGATCATCGACTACGACTGGCGCCTGATTCCGAACATAGTCACGTGGCCGGGCACGCTGATCGGCTTCATCGCCGCATCGCTGATGATGCCGGAAATCGGCTGGAAAAGTTCTCTGCTCGGAATTCTTTTTGGTGGCGGAGTCCTGTTCGGCACCGGCTATCTCTATCAGCTGGTGCGCGGGCGCGAGGGTGTTGGCTTAGGCGACGTATGGCTGCTCGGGATGGTGGGCGGATTTCTCGGATGGCCGGGAGTTTTCTTCACGATGTTTGTCGGTTCGATAATCGGCGCGGTCGGCGGAATCGCGTTCGCTCTGACTGGCGGCGCGGCGAGTTCGCCCGGACCGCTCGGCCAACCGGCGACCGACCCCGAGGAAGCGGACGTTTCGATTCTGCGCACCGAGGTTCCATTCGGTCCGTACCTGGCATTGGCCGCCGGCGTTTTCGCGCTCTTCCAGCCGGAACTCGCGCGCTGGTATTTTGGCCGATAAATATGGCAGGCGGTTTCTTCATCACGCTCGAAGGCGTCGAGGGCAGCGGCAAAACCACGCAGGCCGCGATTCTCGGCGACTCGCTGCGCAAAACCGGACGCCGCGTAACGGTCACGCATGAGCCCGGCGGCACGCGCGCCGGCGAAACGATTCGCGCAATTTTTCTCGATCCCGCCGTCTCGCTGGATGTTGCCGCTGAATTGCTGCTGGTGCTGGCCGACCGCGCGCAGCATGTGCGCGAAAAACTCCGGCCCGCGCTGGACGCCGGCGAAATAGTGATTTCCGATCGCTACTCCGATTCGACCACCGCTTACCAGGGCCACGGCCGCGGCTTCGACCTCAAGCTGCTCGGCGAGTTGAACCGGCTCGCGACCGACAACGTGACGCCCGATCTGACGATAGTGCTCGATCTGAAAGTCGAAACTGGCCTCGACCGTACTCGCGCGCGGGCCAAGGGCACCGGCCGCGGCTCCGATCGCTTCGAAGGCGAGCGTGCAGAGTTCCATCGCAAGGTGCGCGACGGTTTTCTCGCAATCGCCAAGGCCGAGCCCGCGCGCGTCGTCGTGCTCGACGCTGACCGCCCGATTGCCGCCGTCACCGCCGACATCCGCGACGCCGTGGACAAAGTGCTCGCGCGCAAATGATCGAGTCGCCATGCCGGTAGCATCAATTCTCGGGCATCGCGAAATCGCAACACGTCTGCTTGCCGAATTGCGCGCTCGGCCCTCGCACGCTTATCTCTTCGCGGGACCGCATGGCGTCGGCAAGGCGATCGTCGCGACCAGCCTCGTTCACGCGATGATGTGCGAGCGATCGCCCGGCGAGAATTTCTGCTGCACGACCGCGCATTGCCCCGTCCGGCTTGCGCCGCAGACCGAGCGCACGCGCACACGTGCGGGAGATAGCGACGCGCCGCGATGCGATTGCTGTTCCGCATGCGTGCAAATTGCGACCGGCGTGCATCCGGATTTCACCTACATCTCGCGGCCGGCCGGCCGCAGCGAAGTTCTGATCGACCAGGTTCGCGAACTGATCGCGCGCCTCGGAATCCGCCCGTCGCGCTCGCCCGTGCGCATGGCAATTATCGACGACGCCGAGGCGCTCGGCGACCCGGCGCAGAACGCGCTGCTGAAAACGCTCGAGGAGCCGCCCGGTCACGCGATCATCATCATGGTGACATCCAGCGAACGTGCGCTGCTCGACACCGTCCGCTCGCGGATGCGCACGGTGAGATTTCCCGCGCTGCATGCCGCCGATCTCGAGGCGATACTCGCAGCGCACGGCGTCACCGACCAGGCTCGCGCCAGTGCGCTGGCCTTGTTGGCACGAGGCAGCGCCTCCAATGCAATCGCGCTCGCCGACGGCGACGAACCGCCGATGAAAGAGCTGCTCGACGCGCTCAGTCACGCCAAGTCGATCGATTTTGCGCGCGCTCAGTCGATCGCCCAGGAGTTTTTCGCCAACCGCGACGCCGCCGCCGGCAACTTCGAGCTACTCGCCAGGCTGCTCGAGGAAGTACTATGCTACAAGCTGCTTAAGACCGACTTTGTGACGTTCCCGCCCGAGGCGCGCTCGAAGCTGGTGAGCCTGGCTGATAGTCTCGATGTTGATGCGATCGCGAAATGTATCGACGCCGCCGTGCGCGCTACAGAAGCGGTCGTGCAGAACGCCAATCCGCGAATGCAGGCGGAGAATTGGTGGACCATAGCCGGGCATGCGATGCGGGGTGAGTAGAAGATAGTGGCAGACATCGATCCGTTCGAAGGCGCGCCGTCGCTGCCGAAAATCGTCGCGGTAAGTCTCCAGCAGACCGGCCATCTCTACAATTTTCTCGCCGGTGACCGCGAGTTGCGCCGCGGGGAGCGCGTGCTGGTCGAGAGCGAGGCGGGAGCCCGCGTCGGCACGGTAGAAATCGAACCGCACGAACCCGCGCAGACGATCGATCTCTCCGCGCTGCGTCCCATTATCCGAGTGGCGAGCGACCACGATTTTTATCTCGAGCAGGAAAATATCTCGCGCGAGGCGAATGCGCGCCGCCTGTGTGTCGAGCGTATCCGCGAGCGCCGCGTCCAGATGAAGCTCGTCAGCGCCGACTACACCTTTGACGGGCGCAAGGTGACCTTCTATTTCGTCGCCGAGGGCCGCGTCGATTTCCGCGACCTGGTACGCGATCTCGCCAACACGCTGCGCGTGCGCGTCGAGATGAAACAGATCGGCGCGCGCGACGAAACCAAAGTCACCGGCGGCATCGGGCCATGCGGCCGCGAGCTATGCTGCTCGAGCTGGCTGCGCGACTTCGAAGCCGTGACCGTCAAAATGGCGCGCGAGCAGGGCCTCGCTCTGAATCCTTCGCGGCTGGCCGGGATGTGCGGACGCCTCAAGTGTTGCCTGCGCTACGAATACGCCACTTACGTCGAACTCAAGCGCGCGCTCCCCAACCTCGGCAAGCGCGTGCAATGTGTCAAGGGCGATGGCAAAGTCGTCCGCCAGAACATCCTCAAGCAGACTGTGCTGATTCAGCGTGAGGAAGACGGCGGCGTCGTCGAAGTCACGCTCGAAGACCTCGTTGCCTCGCGCCCGCAGTAGCCGGCGACGTTACTTTCGCCACTTTGTCCTGGGCGGCGTGAAACCCGTAGTTACCGGCTCGTGAAGAAAGTTCTCTGACCGTTTCAAGCGATTCGCCTATCTTTATTGAACATTTTCTACGGTCCCGTTCTTGCTCCGTCTATTGACAGCAGACGAAAACGATCTGCGCTCACCGAAATTTTGCAATTTTTGCAATCCAAACCAGAGGAGCACTGACAACAATGGATATGAAACGCGGAAAAGTATTCGTCGGCGCGGTCGTGGCGATCTCGCTCGGCTCGTTCGCGGTGCCGTTCGGCTCAATCGCGAGCGCGTCGACCGGGACAGGCAGCGCGCCCCAAGCCAGCAGGTACATTCAGTTGGCGCAGGCCGAACAATCGGAGACTGAGGAGAAGACCGAGCGTAAGGTGACAGAATCGACCGACAGCCCAGCCGTGATGGCTCCTGGAGCCACCGTCGTCGCGCCGGGCACGACAGTTATCGCGCCCGCGGCGCCCGTCGTTACCATGCCGCGCGCCGAAGAACACGTCGAGCGCAAGGACGTCCAGAAATCGACCAGCACCGACGCGTTGGGAATGAATTCCAGCTCGGAGCGTCAGATGGACAAGTCGAGCACCGATGTTAACCCTGACGGATCAGTTCAGCAGAACGAAGAGCACGTGACGAAGGAGAAGGTCGAGAACAACGACTAACCTTCCTCACTGTGAGTTTGTGAGATTGCAAAGGGCCCGGCACTAAATCCCGGGCCCTTTGCTGTTTTACGGTCCAGTGTCTGCGAGTGCCCCTAACGTCGCACGAACCTCAGCGTCCTCCCCGGCGTATTGATCTGACCGCCGACGATCGCATTGGTGACGTCGAGGCATCCGAAGTTTCCATTGCTATCTTCTACTTCCAGCGCATACGTCGTGCCCGGCCCGCTGCCGCCCGTCAGGCCAAAGGTTGCAGTAGTGATGCCCGACACCTCGACGTTCAGCAGCCATTCACCGCACGCGTCCGCCGGCGGCGGAGTAGAGACGATCCTGGCCGAAACCGTTCCGAGCGAATCGTTGTTAAAGAAGGTTCCGTAGTTTTGGTGATTAACCGTATGCGACACAAAAGAAAATGGCCCGATATTCAGTGCAAGCGCAGGCAGATCGGCACAGGTACCCTGGAACAGAGCAACATCGATGCCGTTGATCAGATCGTTGCCCGGGTTGCAGCTCGCTGGATTTCCAAGTCCGTTGTCCGTAACGGTAAACGCCAGATTCACCTGATCTGACATTGCAGTGCTCGAACGCGCTATCTGTACCCTTTCGCCGGTCGGACTGATCACTATCGGCGCCACTGCACCGAACTCGTATGCGCCGCTGCTGCAGGAGGTCGGACTGTTAGGCCGCCCAAATAGCCGCTGGTCGGTTGTCAATATTTCAGGAGTCGCTTCCTGATCGGTGCAGTTGGTGTCGAGGGTCTTCGCCGGACTGCTTGATAGCAGCGCGACCGTCTGCGTCGGCCCGCCATTGTTATTCAATCCGCCTGTATCGAGTCCGGGGCTCTCGACGTGGCTGGTGCCCATGGTAAAGGGGCAGCTACTGTCGTTGGAAATATTGAACCCGATGTCCTGGAGCACCGACGAGCTGTTGGGTGAGCAGTTGGAGCCCGTTGAGCCAGTCTGGAAGAGCGTGGCTTTGTACTTGGTTACCGATCCGAATATCGCGAATAAGGCCCCGCCTGCAGCCGCATTATTCTCCCAGAAGGTGTCGTTGGTGAGCAGCAGGGGATTAGTATTGTTATTGAAGATAGCGCCGCCGTCGGTAGTAGCACTATTGTCGGCAAAGGTGCTGTTGGTGATTGTGGCAGTGCCTGAACCGAAATTGATTGCGCCACCGGTTCCGGCGGTATTTCCCGTGAAGGTGCAGTTCTCAATCGTCAGATCGTTCCCCTCATCGGAAATGGCGCCACCACTGTCCGCGGCAAACCCGTCGGCAAACGTCAGGTTTTCCAGGGTGAGACTGCCCGCTTCAATGTCTATGATTTGTTGGGTGTTGCCGCCGCTGATAGTAATGCCCCCGCCGGTAGGACCAATGATCGCCAGATCGCTGGTGGTTGTGTCGAGCGTCGCGCTCAGCGTGATCGTGCCGGTGACCGCGAACTCTATTTCATTGGCTCCGGTTCCGCCGGTGCAGTTCTGAACTGTCGTCCCCGCGTTGGCCGCTGCGACCGCATCGGTCAGGCTGCATGGGCCGGGAACAGCAATAACACTGCCCCCGAAGGTCGTATTGACGGTGATAACGGTGGGCGGAAGAGCCCGCGCCGACCCCGACATCACCAGGAACAAAAATGGCAGCACAACTACCGCGAACGTGAAGCGCTTGCTCGAACCTGCCATGGACCCCTCCCCGCGACCAATTTGGCCACGTTGGCAAATTTTGCGCCAGTAAGCTTCCTCTGGCGTAATTTGGCCGACTGTCCCACAGCGCCACGCTACTGTCAATTGGCTATTTTATTACACCAGAAAGACGCGGGCGGAATGTGATTCACACTCCGCCCGCAATCATTCTGTTCCCGTTATCTCATTGAGACGGCGGTAAACAGTTATGGATTCCTCTTACCGCCGCACCTCGCGTCTTACCGTCTTCGCCGGCGGAGTAATCTGACCACCCACGATCCCGTTGATGACGTTGAAGCATTCCGAGTACGTTCCATCGACCGTGCTCAACACTATCGCGAACGGATTGGTGCCTCCCAGGTTCAGCGCGTTCGTATTGAGACCCGCCACCTCGAGGTTCAGCGTCCACTCACCGCACGCCGGTGGTTCGAACGCTGGCAGTGCGAGCATCCTGGCTGAGACTGTCTCCGGCGGCATCGATTGGAACAACGTCCCGTAGCTCTGATGATTCACCGTATTCACCGCGAACGGCGTCAGTGACAGACTCAGTCCGCCCGTGAGGTCGCCGCCGCACTCGCCCTCGTAAAGCGTCAGGTCGAAGCCGTCATTGAGCGCATCCTGATTTTCCAAATTGCAGGTCGGCACTCCGTTCTCGGTGAAAGTAAACGCCGTGTTCACCTGGTCCGAATGGTACCCCGACCCGTGCACTATCTGAAGCCGTAGGCTGCCGGGCACGATGACAAAGGGCGCCACCGCACCGGCTTCATACGCACCGGCGTCGCAGAAGTCGAGATTGTTGGGGCTCGGCCGGCCAAAGCCGCGCTGATCGGTGGTCACCGGATCGTCGTTGGAGTCGACGCAACTCGCAATCGGGATAAAGTTGATCGCCTTGCTGCCATATCCAAGCGCCATCGTCTCAGTCGGTCCGCCGTTAAGCGCCGCCGGATACAGCTTCAGATTGGTGACACTGTTTTCACTCGTACCACTAAAGCCACAGGTAGTATCGTCGGAAAGGTTGTATCCTTCGTCAGTGACCCCGTCACAGTTACCGCCGCTCACGCTGTCGGCGAAGATCGAACTTTTGACGTCCGTGGTTGCATAGCGGGAAGCAATGCATGCGCCGTTCGATTGCGTGACCGCCGGCACAGCACCAGCAATGACGACTGGTGCCTCGTTGCCGGAGAAGGTGGCGTTGGTGACAGACACTTCGGACTCGTCGTTGTAGATTCCGCCGCCCTGCTCCTCAGCGTAATTGCCGTTAAATGTGCTGTTGACGATTACAACGGTGGAGCCGCCGGCGAAGATCGCGCCACCTTGTTCCGATATATTATCGCTGAAGGTGCACCCCGCGATGTTCACAGTGGCGCCGCCGGAGAACAACGCTCCACCCTGCGGATCTGACCCCTCCGTGAGCGTCAGATTCTTGAGGTTCACTGTGCTGTCGTTTTCAACATCCACGAGCTCAAAATCGAGCTGGCCGTCGATCGTCATGCCTGCGGCGGGACCGACGATAGTGAGAGTCTCCTCATCGTTGGCCATCACCAACGTGTCGCTGAGATAGATAGTGCCGGCGACGACGAATTGAATCGTGTCGTTGTCGCCGCTGCCCGTGGCGCATCCGTGGACCGGCGCTTGGGTCTCGGCGGCAGTGACCGCGTCCTGCAGCGTGCACACCCCATAATGGCTGCCGCCCTCGAGCGTGTTTACGATAATCGTGTTGGCGCGCGCCAACCCCGACATCGCGAGAAACAAAAACGGCAGCGCAAATGCCGCGAGCGTATATCGCCGACTCGAACCTGCCATGGACCCCTCCGGGCGGCGTCTACGCCGCGTTTGGCAAAGCTTGACCAGTCAAGTGACTCTGGAATTCTCGTCGATATTTTCATTGGATCGATCTCTTGTCAAACAAAAAGTTAGCAGAGTGCGAAATAAATAGACTGTGAGTTAACAGAGGCGACCGACGCTAGGCGTCGCCGAACGCCGCCCGATACCAGTCGCGCGACCTCCAATCTCCCGCTATTCTCAATCTTCTAAATGGACTCCCGCATTCACATCACCAGCGCTATCGCGTACAGCAACGGGCCGCCGCATATCGGGCACGCCTACGAATTGCTGGCGACCGACGCTTTCGCCCGCTTCCAGCGCCGCAAGTTCGGGCCCGCCAACGTCACCTTCGTCACCGGCACCGACGAGCACGGCGACAAGAACAAGCGCGCGGCAGAAGCGTTGGGGCTCAAGCCCAAGGCCTTCGCCGACAACATCAGCACGCTCTTTCGCGACGCATGGGCGGCACTCGACGTCAGCTACGATATTTTCGTTCGCACCACCGACCCTGTTCATCAGGCGTTCGTGCAGAAGATGCTCGCGCGCAGCTACCAATGCGGCGACATCTACTTCAAGGACTATGAAGGCCTCTACTGCGTCGGCTGCGAGCGCTTCTACACCGAAAAGGAATTGCTCCCCGGCAACATCTGCCCGGTGCACAACACTCCGGTCGAGCGCATCAAGGAGGGCAACTACTTCCTCAAGCTCGAGCAGCATCGCGAGGCCATTCGCCGCAACATCGAGAAGAATCCCGACTTTATCCGCCCCGATCGCTATCGCAACGAGGCGCTGCGGATGCTCGACGATCCGCTCGAGGACCTGTGCATCTCCCGTCCGAAGTCGCGCCTCGATTGGGGCATCACGCTGCCGTTCGACGACAAGTACGTCACCTATGTCTGGTACGACGCCTTCTGGGCCTACGTGAGTGAGTTGCCCGATACCAGCGATGAATCACTGAAGAAAGTTCTGCCGGTGACCGAGCATTTCATCGGCAAGGACATCCTGAAGACGCACTCCGTGTACTGGCCCGCGATGCTGCTGTCGGTCGGCTTGCCGCTCTTCCGACATCTCAACGTCCACGGCTTCCTGAATTTCGGCGGTGCGCGCCTGTCGAAGAGCTCGGGCAACACCCGCGATCCGGTCGCCTATCAGCAGACCTACGGCCCTGACGTGTTGCGCTTTTTCATCCTGCGTGAATTCACCTACGGCCTCGACGGCGACTTCTCCGAAGAGCGCGTGATCGATCGCTACAACTCGGACCTGGCCAACGATCTCGGCAACCTGTGCAGCCGCGTGCTCTCGATGGCGGCGCGATACTTCGAAGGCTCCATCACGGCCGCGCCCGGCGGCAGCGATCCGCTCGACGTCGCGCTGGGCGAGACCTTCGCCTCGCTGACGTCGCGTGTCTCCGCTCAAGTGGAAGAGTTGGCGTTCAATCGCGCCCTCGAAGCCATCTGGCAGTCGCTCGACGCGGCCAACAAGTACATCGTCTCGACCTCGCCGTTCACGTTGGCCAAAGATCCCGGCCAGCTGCCGCGCGTCGCACAAATCCTCGCCAACCTGATCGAAGGCCTGCGCATCGTGGCCGACAACCTCGAACCGTTCATGCCTGTCACATCGAAAAAGATTCTCGCTCTGCTCAACGTCGACGAGACACTCGCGCGGGAACCATACGGGCAAGGGATCAAGCCCGGCCATCGGGTAAATCCGACGCTGCCGATGTTTCCGCGCATCGACAAGAAAGCCAAGTCGTAGCGAATCAGAATGCTCGCGGTCATCGACACTCACTGCCACCTGGCGGACGCAAAGTTTCGCGACGACGTCGAAGCGGTCATCGCGCGCGCGTCTGCCGCCGGCGTCGCACAGATAATCTCAGTCGGCGCGATTGGCGCCATCGAAAACGATCGCTTGACTGTAGAAATTGCCGAGCGCCACGAAAATATCTTCGCTGCTGTCGGTGTACATCCCCACGATGCGAAGGATTGCACGCCGGAACGAATCGCGCAGTTGCGCGAGCTCGCCGCGTCGAAAAAAGTCGTCGCCATCGGCGAGAGCGGCCTCGATTTCCACTACATGCACTCGCCGCCCGCTGCGCAGGAAGCATCACTGCGCGCGCATCTATCGCTCGCCGCCGAGCTCGAACTGCCAATCGTAATCCATTGCCGCGAGGCCGAGCATCGCCTGGTCGAAATCGTGCGCGAGACCGGCATTCCGCCGCGCGGCGGCGTTATTCATTGCTTTACCGGTGACACCGACGCGGCGCGCGAGTTCCTCGCCCTCGGCTTCTGCATTTCATTCTCGGGCATCATCACGTTCAAGAATTCCGCGCCGATTCGCGAGGCCGCCGCAATCGTCCCCGACGATCGCGTGATGGTGGAAACCGACTCTCCCTATCTCGCCCCCGACCCCTACCGGGGCAAACGCAACGAACCCGCCTACGTCACGCGCACCCTCGAAGTCCTCGCAAACCTGCGCCGCACTGACCCCGCGGTCCTGGGCGCCCAGGTGATGAAGAACGCGACGCGCATCTTCAACCTCCCGTAAGCAATGCCACTGGGTGCATGAGTCACCCCCCGCCCAATCGAGACTCCGGGATTCTTCGCCGCAGCGGCTCTGAATGACACAAAGAAAGGGCACGACGAATCGACCCACACGATTGAGCACTTCCACGTTCAGACTCAATGCTGCGCCGTAGAAAAAGAATTCGGGATTCTTCGCCGCAGCGGCTCTAGAATGACACAAGGAAAAGCCATGACGAATCGACGGACACGATTGAGCACTTCCCGGTGTCTTTCAGAGCGGAGTCCTTCTTTGTGTCATTCTGAGTGGAGTCTGCGGAGCGAAGAATCCCGGTCCTTGGCGGTGTGGGTTCCACATTTCAATAAAGTGATTACCTTCCCACAATGCCCACTGCATTCGCGATGCGGCTCGGCGTAGAATCTGTACATAGGGCCCGGACTTATCTAAGGTTCGGGACGCCGCTATTTCATGGGGAGGATTCGATCGGTGGCGATAAAAGTCGGGATTAACGGATTCGGCCGGATAGGCAGGATGTTCCTGCGCGCGGCCCTGAC
>Ga0210391_10000971_pt1 | contig 27334 bp, 22 predicted proteins | sample IncBWC12OmetaG_FD_160573 | JGI IMG/M metagenome (GOLD analysis project Ga0210391, IMG submission 160573) | Forest soil microbial communities from Barre Woods Harvard Forest LTER site, Petersham, Massachusetts, United States - Inc-BW-C-12-O ... | reverse complement strand
AAGAAGGGTTTCACTGACGAGGAGCGCGAGGGTTTCCAGAACTTCGTGGATGCGGGCTTCGTGGACACGTTCCGCAAGTTCAAGCAGGGCAATGGCTACTACACGTGGTGGAGCCACTTCGCCAATTCACGCGCCCGCAATGTGGGATGGAGAATCGACTACGTGCTGGTGTCGAAGTCGCTGGGCGCTGCGGTGAAGAAAGCGGACATCCATCCGGATGTCATGGGCAGTGATCACTGCCCGGTGAGCATCGAGCTGTCGCTCCCGGCCTGAGCCGGGAGCGAGCTGCAAGGAAGTATCAGGTGGCGGGCTTGCCTGCCGCCAGGTTCTGCACGATCTCCAGAGACTTCATCACGTTTTCATCGGGCTTGACCCCGCCCACGGTGGCCGCGATCTTGCCGTCCTTGGTGACGATGAAGGTGGTGCGCTCGGCAAAATCGTGATCGATGATGTCGCCCTTGGAGTTCGGAATCTGCTTGCCCTCGGGCAGCTTGCTGATCTTCAGCTGGTAACTCGCGGCAATCTTGCCGTCGGCATCGGAGGCCACGGGCAGCTTGCCCGCGCAGTAGTTCGGATCCGCCGAGAACTCATCGAGCGTCTTGATCTTGTCCAGTGACACGCCAATGACCGTGGCGCCGGCACCTTTGAACTTGTCCATGTTCTCCGCAAAGGTGTGCGCCTGGATGTTGCAGCCGCCGGTAAAGGCGCCCGGATAGAAATACACGACCACCGGACCCTTCTTCAGCGCCTTGCTCAGGTCGTAGGTGAATTCCTTGCCGGCCAGTGAGGCCTGGGTATTGAAAGTTGGAGCAACGGTGCCCACGGGCAGCGCAGCCAGGGCCTGGGCGCTTACCGCGCAGGACAGAAGACCAGCCATCAACAAGCGATTCATGGTATCTCCCCTCAAATGGATCAAACGGAAGTGGATGATGCGCTATCGGGCGCGCCTGGTGAGAGCTTAGCACCGGCCGTGCGCTGTGCCTTGCGCAACCACTGCAACAGACCTGTGCAGTAGACGATGTAGTAGCTGGCGGTCAGAAACATAATGCCCAGGGTCAATGGATTGTTGTCGGCAGCTGGAGCTGTGCCCGGGGGAGCGTTTGCCATTGCCCCATAGACCAGTACCACGCGGTAGAGCAGACGCCCGATGAAGAGGGCAGTGATTGCGATGCCGATATACAGGTGCGGCGTATAGAAGTAACCCTCTGGCGTGGCGGCAAATTCCGTGTGCCGCAACGCGAACCATCCAATCGCTGCGCCGACAATCAGACCGCTGCCGATATAGGCCACTGCGGCGGGCTGCAAGGGATGCGAAAAAGTCAGGGCCAGACATAGAACCGCAAACAGTCCCATGCGTACATACTGCCGCGTGGCGGTGAGCACCTGGCGACCGATGTTGCGGCGCACGCGCCGGTAGACGCCAAAGGCGACTACTGCGGTCACGGCGGCGATTTTGGGCAGGTTGTTGGCGTCGATCATGCGAACTCCCGTTGCTGCGCGCCATTATGCGCAAAATCGCAGGCAGCGCGCAGGCATTGCGGGGAGGGGCCCTGGCCGCTAGCCTTGCCGGCCAATTTGCTGAGTGACCCTACCGGAGCATGCTGAATTTCACCGCTGTGACCCTGCGGCGCGGCCCGCGGATACTGTTCGCCGATGCCAGCTTCGGCCTGTTTCGCGGCGAGAAGATCGGCATTACCGGTGAGAATGGCAGCGGCAAGTCCAGTCTGCTGGCGCTGGTGAACGGGGTTCTACACCCGGATTCCGGCAGCTTCGACATGCCCTCGGGACTGGCCATTGCCCATGTCTCCCAGGAACTTGCCGCGACCGATCAGGCCGCCATCGAATTCGTGCTCGACGGTGATGCGCAGCTGCGGACGCTGGAAGGGGCGATCGCCGCCGCCGCGGCGCGCGATGATGGCGCCGGCATCGGCGAACTTCACGGCCGCTATGCGGCAGTGGGTGGCTACGATGCGCGCAGCCGCGCCGGCCGACTCCTGCATGGGTTGGGATTTTCCAGCGCCGATGAGGACCGCCCGGTGCGCGCGTTCTCCGGTGGCTGGCGGGTGCGTCTCAACGTCGCCCAGGCGTTGATGTGCCGTTCGGACCTGCTGCTGCTGGATGAGCCCACCAATCACCTGGACCTCGATGCCATCCTGTGGCTGGAGCGCTGGCTGATCGAATACCCCGGAACGCTGCTGCTGATCGCCCATGACCGCGAGTTCCTGGACCGCATCGTGAATCGGGTGGTCAATATCGAGCACGGCCGGGCGCGCGCCTATCGGGGCAACTACTCCGCCTTCGAGGAGCAGCGGGCCGCGGAACTGGCCGAGCACTCGGCGCTGTTCACGCGCCAGCAGCAGCAGATCCGGCACATGCAGTCCTTCGTCGAGCGCTTCCGCGCGCAGGCGACCAAGGCCCGCCAGGCCCAAAGCCGCCTGAAGGCCCTGGAGCGCATGCAGCGCATCGCTCCGGCACACGTGGATTCACCGTTTGAATTCGAATTCCGGCAGCCGGATAAATTGCCGCGGCCGCTGCTGGCATTGGAAAACCAGTCGGTGGGCTATGGGCCGCGCGTCATGCTTCAGGACGTGAACCTGACCCTGGCGCCCGGCGAACGCATCGCCCTGCTGGGGCGCAACGGTGCCGGCAAGTCCACGCTCATGAAACTGCTGGCGGGCGAGCTTGGCGCGATGTCGGGCACGCGTACCGAGGCGCGCGATCTGGCACTGGGGTACTTCGCGCAACATCAGCTCGAGCAGCTGATGAGCGAGGATAGCGCGCTCGCCAACCTCAAACGACTCGGCGGGGCACTGGCGACGCGCGCCACCGAGCAGGAGCTGCGGGACTTTCTGGCCGGTTTCGGCTTCACGGGCGATCGGGTGTTTGAACCGGTGGCACCGTTTTCCGGTGGCGAGAAGGCGCGTCTGATGCTGGCGGTGGTGACCTTCAGGCGACCCAACCTGCTGCTGCTGGATGAGCCCACCAACCATTTGGACCTTGAAATGCGCCAGGCGCTCGCGGTCGCCCTGCAGGACTACGCCGGTGCCGTAGTCGTCGTGTCACACGACCGGCACCTGCTGCGCACCGTGGCGGACCAGTTCTACGTGGTGCACGACGGCGGCATTCAACCCTTTGACGGTGACCTGGAAGACTATGCGCAATGGCTGGCGGTGCAGGCGGCCACGGCCCAGGCGGCGGCAGCACAGGGCACCGGCTTTCAGTCCAGCGATTCGGCGCAGGCGCGGCGCCAGCGCCGTCGCGATGATGCGCAACGACGCGCCGCGCTCAGTCCCTTGAGGGCACAGCTGGCCCGGCTTGAAAAGCAGCTGGACAGCCTGGCGCGGGAGTCGCAACAGGTCCAGTCGGCACTGGCCGCCGCGGACCTCTACACCGAGGGTGCCCGGACCCGGCTGCGCGAGCTTTTGGACAAACAGGCACAACTGGCCCGCGATACCGAGCGCGTGGAGGCCCAGTGGCTCGCCGGCGGGGAGGAACTGGAGGCGCTGCAGAAGTCGCTGGCGGATGCGGATGAATGAGGGTCAGCGGGCGCTGCGGTGCGAGTGCGAGCCGCGCACATGGGGAGCGGCCGGCGGCCGCGCCGCCTCGGTGCCGCGCGCCAGCTCCTTGAGTATCCCGCAGCCGTCCGCCTCGGCGCTGGCGCACAGCTGGCGCAGGTCGCGCAGCTGGGTCTGCAGGGTGCGCAGATCGGCGATGCGGTCGGCCACGTGCTGGATATGCTCATCGAGCACCCCGTTCACTTCGGCGCAGTTGTCGGCCGGCCTGTCACGTAACTGCAACAACACCCGGATTTCATCCAGGGTCATGTCGAGTGATCGACAGCGGCGGATGAATGCCAGGCGTTCCAGGTGCGGCTTACCGTAAAGACGATAGTTGCCCCCGGAGCGCGCCGGCGCGGGCAGCAGGCCCTCACGCTCGTAGAAGCGGATGGTCTCGGCCTGGCATTGCATGCGGCGGGCGAGGGCACCGATGGTCATCTGTGTCATGTCCGGCTCCCGAAAGCTCTTGACCTTAAAGTAGCTGCAAGGTGCCTACTTGGCAATCTCGTGGGACCGGAAAACATCTGAGGGGAGCTTGTCGTGGATCTTCATGACCATACGCCCACGGCGCGCGGCCGGGCGTTCATGTGGGGCGGAATCGCGCTCGGGGTGCTGTTCGTCCTCCTCATGTACACCGATGGCTTCGGGCTGTTCGGTGGCAAGGAGCAGGCCGCCACCGAAGGCACCGGCTTCGTGCGCCGTGGCGAGGCGCTCTACGTACCCGAAGGCTCGGCGCTGCGCGCGCGCATTGCCGTCCAGGCGGCCGCGGCCCAACCGGTCAGTGCGCAGTTGGACAGTCCCGGCGTCATCGAGTCCGATCCGGCGGTGACCGCGGCGGTGCTGGCGCCCCTGAGCGGACGGGTCGAGCAGCTGACCGTGCAGCTGGGGCAGCGGGTCACGCGCGATCAGGTGGTGGCGGTCCTGGACTCCCCGGATCTGGCGCAGGCCTTCGATGATCAGACCAAGGCGCTGGATGCCCTGGCGCTCGCCAGCAAGAACCTGGAGCGCCAGGAGCAGCAGTTCAAGATCGGCGTGATTTCCGACCGCGATCTGGATCAGGCGCGCAGCGATCGCGCGCAGGCGCAGGCTGAGGCCACCCGCACGCAGGCGCGTATGGCGGCACTGGGGGCCGGGCCGGGCGATGCCGGCCATCCCGGACGGCTCACCGTGCGCGCGCCCGTGACCGGCAGTGTCACCGTCTTGAACGTCGCGCGCGGCAACATGCTCAATGATCCCACGCAGCCGGTCATGACCATCGCCGATTTGAGTACCGTGTGGGTGACGGCACTGGTGGCCGAGCAGGACCTGGGATCAATCAGGGTCGGACAGGAGGCGCGGGTGACGCTGAGTGCCTATCCGGACCGGGTGCTGCGCGGGCGTGTCAGCTCGGTGTCGGATGTTCTGGAGGCGGACTCGCGCCGCGACAAGGTGCGCATCGCCGTGCCCAACCCGGACTATTCTCTGCGCCCCAACATGTTCGCCTCGGTGAGCCTGCTCGGACCTGCGGCCACGCAGGTCATCGTGCCGACCTCGGCGCTGCTGATGAACAACGACCGCACCTCGGTGTTCGTGGCCACGGCGCCCTGGACCTTCAGCCGCCGGGTGGTCGAGATGCGCCTGGGGGAGGGCTCGACGGCGGTCATTGTGGACGGCCTCAAGGCCGGCGAGCAGGTCGTCGTGAAGGGCGGAATCCTGCTCAATGATTGATCAATTCGTCGCCTTCTGCCTGCACAAGCGGGTGGCGGTCATTCTGCTGGCGGTGCTGCTCAGCGCCTTCGGGATCTACGCCTGGGAGACCCTGTCCGTGGAGGCCTACCCGGAGCTGGGGGACGTCGCCGCACAGGTGACCACCCAGGTGCCGGGGCTCGCGGCCGAAGAAGTGGAGCAGCTGATCACGGTGCCGCTGGAACGGCAGATCAACGGCACGCCGGGTCTGCTGCTGATGCGCTCCTCCAGCACCTTCGGCCTGTCGCTGATCACTGTGCTGTTTCGCGACGGCTACGAGGACTACTGGGCCCGGCAGCGTCTGCTCGAGCGCATCAACCAGGCGGTGCTGCCCCCGGGCGCCAGCCCCTCACTGGACCCGGTCGCAGGTCCGGGCGGGGAGATCTACCGCTATACGCTCGAATCCGACGCCAAGAACCTGCAGGAATTATCCGAAATCCAGCGCTGGGTGGTGATCCCGGCGCTGAAGTCGGTGCCGGGCGTGGTCGATGACACCAACTTCGGCGGCTTCACCACCGAGTACCAGCTGAACCTGAATCCGCAGCAGCTGCAGCACTACGGCGTGGGCATCACCGATGTCATCAACGCCATCAACAACAACAATGGCAATGCCGGCGGCGGCCGTGTGTCACGCGGCGAGCAGAGTTTCGTGGTGCGTGGCGTGGGACTGCTGCACGACCTGGCCGGGATCGGCTCGATCGTCGTGACCCAGGTCAATGGCGTGCCGGTGCGAGTCGGGGACCTGGGCCACATGGTGCTCAGTCACCAGGAGCGCGAGGGCATCCTGGGCAAGGACAACAATCCGGACACGGTCGAAGGCATCGTGTTGATGCTCAAATACCAGAACCCCTCACAGACCCTCAAGGGGCTGCACGCCAAGGTTGCGCAGCTCAATGCGCAACTGGCCTCACAGGGTGTGCGCATCGTGCCCTACATCGATCGGGATGACCTGGTTCACCAGACCATCAGCAAGGTGGGGCACACCATCGCCGAAGGCATTGCGCTGGTGTTCCTGATCCTGATTGTATTCCTGGGCAGCCCGCGCAGCGCCCTGGTGGTGGCCGTGACCATACCGCTGGCACTGGTGGCGGTGTTCTCCTTGCTCAATCTCACCAAGGTCTCCGCCAACCTGCTGTCACTGGGCGCCATCGACTTCGGCATCCTGGTGGACGGGGCCATCGTCGTGACCGAGGCCATCCTGCGGCGTCGTGAGGCCATGCCCGAAGAGGAACTGAGCGAAAGCGAGGTGCGCGCGGCAACGCTGCAGGTGACGCGGCCGATATTCTTTGCCAGCCTCATCATCATCACCGCCTACCTGCCGCTGTTTTCCTTTGAGCGCGCGGAGGCCAAGCTGTTCACGCCCATGGCCTACACCATGGGCTATGCCCTGTTCGGTGCCTTGCTCACGACGCTGGCGCTGGTGCCCGGTCTGGCCTATTTCGCATTCCGGGCTCCCGGCAGGGTCTATCACAATCGCTGGCTGGAGAAGCTCACCGAATTCTATGACCGCGTCCTCGCCAACTGTCTGCAGCAGCCGCGCATCGTCTATGGCGTGGTGGCCTTCGCGCTGCTGGCGGTGATTGCCCTGGGCGGTACCATAGGGCGCGAGTTCCTGCCCGATCTGGACGAGGGCGCACTGTGGCTGCAGGTGCAGCTGCCCACCGGCATTTCGCTGAACAAGGCCAGCGACATGGCGAGCGACCTGCGGCGCTCGATACTCAAGCATCCGGAGGTGTCCTATGTGGTGACGCAGACCGGACGCAACGATGATGGCACCGACCCCTGGACCATGTCGCACATCGAAGCCCCGGTGGGCCTGAAGCCCTACGACACCTGGCCGGGCCATGAAAGCAAGAAGGCGTTCCTGGACCAGCTGGCCAGTGATCTGGCCCGTGATCTGCCCGAGTACTCGGTGGGCATCAGCCAGCCCATCATCGATGGCGTCAATGATCTGATTGGCGGCGCGCACAGTCCACTGGTCATCAAGCTCTATGGCGATGATCTGGATGAGCTGCGCGCGGTCGGGGGTCAGATCGTCGAGGTGCTGAACACCGTGCAGGGAACATCATCCGCCTCGATCTTCCAGGAGCCTCCCATTCCGCAGATCGAGATCAAGCTCGATCACGACAAGGCGGCACGCTACGGCATCAACATGACGGATCTGCAGAATGTGATCCAGACCGGTGTCGGCCAGGCGCCGGTGTCGACGGTATACGTGGGTGAGCGCACCTATCCGCTGACGGTGCGCTACGAGGAGAACACCCGCGGCAGTGCCGCGGCCATCGGCAACCTGCCGGTCATGACGGCTGCTGGGATGCAGGTGCCCCTGGCGCAGGTGGCCGAGGTGCGCGAGCGCGTGGGCGAGAGCACGGTCACGCGCGAGAACGGGCAGCGCAACCTCACCATCCGCATCGACAATCGCGATCGGGATCTGACCAGTTACCTGAAGGAGGCCGAGGAGAAGATCGCGGCCCAGGTGCACTTCGATCCGCGCCGCATCCGCCTGGAGTGGGGCGGCCAGTTCGAGAACCAGCGGCGCGCCGAGTCGCGCCTGCTCATCATTCTGGGACTGGTCATGGGACTGATGCTGATCTTCCTCACCATCGGCACGCACTCGTTCCGCCAGGCGCTGCTCATATTGAGCGTGGTGCCGCTGGCGACACTGGGTGGACTGATCTCCCTGCATCTGACGGGGCAGCACATCAACGTGGCCACCGGAGTCGGTTTCATCGCCCTGTTCGGCGTCGCCGTTCAGAACGGTATCATCATGGTCTCGAATCTGAACCGGATGCGAAAATCCGGCCTGGAGCTGCACGAGGCCATCATGAAGGGAGCCACCGAACGACTGCGGCCGGTGCTGATGACGGCCATGGTGGCAAGCCTTGGCATGCTGCCGGCCGCCATTCATACCGGGGTCGGCAGCGACGTGCAGCGCGGCATCGCCACGGTCGTGGTCGGCGGGCTGCTGGTGTCGACGTTCCTGACGCTGATCGTGCTGCCGGCGATGTATCACGTGATCGAACACTGGGCCGAATCGCGCGGCGGGAAGGCGGCATGGCAAAGTCATTGATGCCGCTCGCCAAGGCCCTGGTGCCCTGGTGCATCGCCGCGGCCCTGTCCGGCTGTGCGGTGGGTCCGGATTTTCACCGGCCGGCTGCACCGACGGACACCGCTTATGCGCCGACCCCGGTAAGTTCTGGCCCCATCGGCGCGGGCGCTGATGCCCAGCAACTGGTCGCGGATCTTAGGATTCCGGATCAATGGTGGAGCCTGTTCGCCTCAGCCAAGCTGGATCAACTGGTCGCCGAGGCGCTGCGCGCCAATCCGGACGTACAGGCGGCCCGGGCGGCGCTGCGCCAGGCGCATGAGCTGTATCTGGCACAACGCACCGCGCTGCTGCCGACGGTGGCTGGCGGCTTCAGCGGCACGCGCGCCAAATATCCCATTGGCACCATCACCCCGGCCACGGTGGCCGCCGATCCCACTTACAACCTGTACACCGCGCAGCTCACCGTGAGCTATCTGCCGGATATCTTCGGCGGCGTGCGGCGTGCCAACGAGGCCGCGCTGGCTCAGGCGCAGGGCGCCCGTTTCCAGCTCGAGGCGACGTATCTGACGTTGAGCAGCAACGTGGTCGTCACCGTGATCCAGGAAGCATCGCTGCGCGGCCAGATCGAGGCCACCGAGCGGCTGCTGCAGCTGCAGCGGCAGTTGCTCAGCGTCGTGCAGCAGCAACGGGGCGCAGGAACGGCCAGTGAACTGGACCTGCTCACTCAGCAGTCGCTGATGGCACAGACCGCGGCGACGCTGCCGCCGCTGCGCAAGCAGCTGGGCCAGACTCGTGATGAGCTGACGGCGCTCATGGGCCGCCTGCCGGCGCACGCGCCGGTGGAGCAATTCGCGCTGTCGGATCTGACGCTGCCCCACGAGCTGCCGCTGAGCCTGCCCAGCGCGCTGGTGAGGCAACGGCCCGATGTGCGTGTGGCCGAGGAGAACCTGCATGCCGCCTCGGCCCAAGTGGGTGTCGCCTTGGCGGACATGCTGCCGCAGTTCAGCATCGATGGCACGCTGGGGTCGAGCGCGTTGCAGATGAGTGGCCTGTTTGGCCCCTATACCGGGTTCTGGTCGCTGGGTGGATCGCTGACCCAGACCCTGTTTGATGCGGGATCCCTGCTGCATCACAAGCGCGCCGCGGATGCCGCACTGGATCAGGCCGCGGCGCAATACCGCGCCGCGGTGATCCTGGCCTGCCAGAATGTGGCCGATGCACTGCAGGCATTGCGTGAGGACGCCGCCGCGCTCGAGGCCGATACCACGGCCGCCGCCGCGGCACAGCGCACCCTGGATCTGACCGAGCATCAGCGCGAACTGGGAACCGCGAGCACCACGGCGGTAATTGCCGCCGAACAGAGCTATCAGCAGGCGGTCGTCAATCTTGTCCAGGCACAGTCGAGTCGATTTGCCGACAGCGCAGCGCTGTTCCAGGCATTGGGCGGTGGCTGGTGGACTCGCGAAGGAGGAAAAGGCCAATGAGCGATCTGGTGCTGCGTCAGGATCAAGGCGGCGTTGCGACCCTCACGCTGAACCGGCCGGAGAAATTGAACGCCCTGTCCAAGGAGGTGTTCGAGGCACTCGAGGAGCATCTGGACCGGCTGGCGCGCGAACAGCGCAAGGTGGGGCTGGTGATCCTGCGCGGAGCCGCCGCGAATTTCTCGGCCGGCTACGACATGGAGGAGGTACGCGATCACGTCAGGGCTCATGGCAAGCCGCACTATGAGTCCGAGATCATTGAAAAACTCGCCGCGCTGCCCCAGCCGGTGATCTCGGCCGTGGAAGGCCAATGCTCCACCGGTTCACTGGAACTGGCGCTGGCGGCGGATCTCATTGTCGCCACCGAATCGGCGTGCTTCTCGGACAACTATGCGCGCTGGGGTCTGACGCCGATCTGGGGCCTGAGCCTGCGCCTGCCGCATCGGGTCGGTACCGCAAAGGCCAGCGAGATGATGCTCACCTGCCGCACCTATACGGGGTTGGAGGCGCAGGCCATGCATCTGGTCAATTTCTGTTATCCGGCGCCGCGCTTCGAGGCGGAGCTTGCCGCCCTGGCGGCCGACATCATCGCCAATTCCTGGTACTCCAACCAGCTCAACAAGCGCGCACTGCTGGCCAGCGACGGGTTGTCGCTGGCGGATGCACATGCGCTGGAACTGTTCAAGAACGAGGGGCTGGCGCCCGATGCGCTGCAGCGCGTCGAGGCATTTTTCAAGCGGCAGAAGCCCCGGCAGGGCTGAAAGTCGGCGCTACTCCGCCTGCACCGGACGATCCGAAGCCACGTTCAGCGTCGTGCCGAATACGTGATCCCAGAACGAGGTGGTGACGCCAAAGTTACCCAACTGGTTTGAGTAATGGTGCTGGGCATGCCGCCGCGAGGCCAGCAGCAGGCGCGTGGCAATGGCCCGGGGCTTGCGATAGTGGATGGCGTGGTGCACCAGCCCGTACCAGAAGAACCCGACCATGACCCCGATCGCCAGACCACTGGCAGCGTTGAAGGAGCCCAGCGCCCATGTCGGGGCAAACACGACGCCCAGAATTACCCCCATGCTCAACCAGGTCGGCGTGCCGACGAAGGCCAGGGGGGCCTGGTGGTGCGCGTCATGCATCGCGGCGAACGGCTGCATCTGATGCAGCACGAAGCGGTGCAGCAGGTACTCGAACAATGTCCAGCTCACGGCGCCCACGGCCGCGGTGAGCAGCCAGATCGAGGTCTCGTAGGCGGTGTTTCGCCAGGCCATGACAACGGTGACGGTCACCACCACCGTGGCGTAGATGAAGAAATCGGCGTAATAGCCGGTCTTGCTCAAGCGCATCCGCTGCCCCTCGTTAGCAATCGCGTTACTGCGGACACCCGGCGCAAGGTCGGGGTGTCGACCGCCAAGATACCGCAAGGGCGGCCCGATGTGTTGCGTTTAGCCGTTTTCCCGCCCCAATTGGCGGCGGATGGCCTCCTCGCGCGCATCATCGACGATCTGTAATACTCCATCGGTGTCGGCACTCGACAGGTCCTGGGCGAAGGTCCCGGTAAGTTCGCTGTCGGCATGCAGTTCACCCTTCTCGAACAGGGCCCACATCTCCTGCGCATATTGGGTACCCAGCAGCCGCGGTGCAAAACGGCCGAGCGTGCCGCGCAGATTATTTACGTCACGCTCTAACATGGCCAGCGCAGCGTTGTTGCCGGCCGCGTTCACCACCTGCGGTAGGTCGATGATGACGGGCCCGTCGCGTCCGACCAGTACGTTGAATGCCGACAGATCGCCATGGATGAGCCCGATGGCCAGCATCCGCACCACCTGGCGGATCAGGAAGAGGTGGTATTCCTCGGCGGTCTCGGCCGACAGGTCGACCTCGCCCAGGCGCGGGGCCGGCGCGCCCGCGGCGTCGGTCACCATCTCCATCAGCAGCACATCATTGAAGTAGCCGTAGGGTTTGGGGACGCGCACGTCCGCCGCCACCAGGCGATACAGCGCGTCCACCTCAGCGTTCTTCCAGGCCGCTTCCTGTTCTTTGCGGCCGAAGCGGGTGCTCTTGCCCATGGCGCGCGCCTGACGGCTGCCGCGTATTTTGCGCCCTTCCTGATACTGGGCGCGCTTCTGGAAGCTGCGTTGGCCCATGTCCCGATAGACCTTGGCACACAGCACTCGTTCCCCGGCGCGCACCACGTAGACCGTGGCCTCTTTGCCGCTTTTCAATGAACGCAGGACTTCGTCGATGACCCCATCTTCGATCAGGGGCTGCAGGCCGCCGGGTGTTTTCAAGCAATTTCCGCATGCGCGGAATGTCTGTCCACGCGACTCAAACGCAGCATCGTACCGGCCGCGGCGCCGCAGCGCGACCCGTGGCCGCGGACAAGGGTGTCCGCGAGGGTGTCCGCAGCAGTGTCCGCGGACACCGGCATGCCCTCGCACCAGCGGTGAAAGGCAAATATAAACAGATAGTTATGATGTCAGTGAACTTGGCATGGCGATTGCTTTCCAAAGCTGCAGTCATAAGAATCGGCGCAAAGCAACGATGGGTCAGACGCTGAGCGGGGGACGATGGGCGCTGGTGGCGGCTGCTTTGGCGTTCGCAGCCCCTGCGGCTTGGGCCAATGATCTGCTGCAGCTGTACCACCTGGCCCAGAACCACGACGCCACCCTGCAGGCCGCCCTGGCGCAACGCGACGCCGCCATCGAGGCCAAGCCGCAGGCCCTGGCATTGCTGCTGCCGCAGGTCAGTGCCAATGCCTCCGCCGAACGGGAGAAGCTCGGCGAGCAGCTGATTGCGCCACAGACCGTGGCCAGCACGACCATCACGGGCTGCCAGATCGCCGCGGGTGCCGCCACCCAGGTGTGTTTCGGCGATGGCCACGGCTATGGGCTGAACCTGTCGCAGACCCTGTGGAGCTTTCAGTCCTTCAGCCAGTTGCGCGAGGCGAGCGCGACGGCCGCGGCGGCCGAGGCCAATCTATTGGCGGCGCAGCAATCCCTGATGCTGCGGGTGGCGCAAGCCTATTTTGGCGTGTTGTCGGCCCACGACGCGCTGGTGACGAACCAGGGTGCGCGGCAGTCCTATAGCGTGCTGCTGAACCAGGCCCGCGGCCGCCAGCAGACCGGCGTCGGGGCGCGCGCCGATTCTGAGCAGGCCCAGGCCTACTACGATCAAACCGCACAGGCCGTCATCGACTCGCAGAACGGGTTGGACGATGCCGAGCTGCTGCTGAGCGAGGTGAGCGGGGCGCCCGCGACGCTGGTTGCGGCCCTGCGCGAGCAGATTCCGCTTGAATCCCCCGACCCGGCGTCGGTGGATGAATGGGTGACCGCTGCCCTGAAGGACAATCCGCTGGTGCGGGCCGCGCAACTGCAGGTGGATGCGGCCGATCGGGACATCGATGTGCAGCATGGCAAGGCGCTGCCGTCGGTGGTGCTCGCGGCAGGTCGCAACCGCGGCTGGGGCGATCTCACCATCGGCGGTAATTCGCAGGACGACCAGATCGGGGTATCGGTGACCTGGCCGCTGTTCCAGGGGGGCGCGGTGGCTTCGCAGGTACGCCAGTCGCGCGCGCTGTGGAAACAGGCGCTGGCGCTGTACGCGGGTGCCGAGCGCGACGCTGAGCGCCTGACGCGTTCGTCCTATCGCAACGTGGTGACCGGCATTGCACGCATTGCGGCGGCGCGCCGCAACGTGGATTCGGCCGGGGTGGCCCTCGAGGCCAGCAAGCGCAGTCTGGAATTTGCGCTCGGCACCGGCGCTGAATACAACCTGCTGCAGACGCAGAACCAATACTTCGTCGCGCAGCTGCTCTACAGCCAGACGCGCTACGATTACCTGACCGCGCTCCTGACGCTCAAGCAGCAGGCTGGCCGTCTGGCCGAAGCCGATCTGGCCACCATTGACGCGCTGCTCATCGAGCACGCTCCCTAACGCCGTACGCGATATACCCAATGTCCAAATTCAAAGACTATGAGTCCGAAGCCCAGGGCGCCGAGGCGATTCGGATGCGCGACACGGCCGGCCAGGATACCCCGCTGGAGCAGCCCTCGGCGTTGCGGCGCCACCGGCGCCTGATCATCATTGGAGCCTGCGCTGCGGCCGCCCTCGTGGCCCTCGTGATCTGGTTGCTGCGCTTCAGCGGCATCAGCAGTTCAGTGGATCGCTCGCGACTCACCATCGCCACGGTGGAGCGGGGCCTGTTTGTACGCGACGTGGCCGCCGATGGCCAGGTGGTGGCGGCATCCAGCCCCACTTTGTATGCCATCGAGACCGGCATCATCACCCTGCACGTGCATGCCGGAGATGCGGTGAAGAAGGGCCAGGTGCTGGCCGTGATCGACAGTCCGGATCTCACCGCAAAGCTGTCGCAGGAGCGGGCGACGCTGGAGAGCATGCGGGTCGACTGGCAGCGTGCGCAGCTTGATGCCGCCAGCAAGCTGCGCGACCTTTCCGACAAGTACGAACAGGCCAGGGTTGATCGGACTACGGCGCAGCGTGAATCGGATCGCAGCGCCAAGGCCTTTGAACTGGGCGCCTATACCGAACTGCAGGCGCTCAAGGCCAAGGACGATCTGGAGAAAGCCGATTTCGCGCTGCGGCAGGCGCAGGCGGACTACGAAGCGGCGCCCAAGCAGACCCAGTTTGATGTCAGCAGCAAGAAGGCGCTGTTTGACCGCCAGCAGCTGGTGGTGGCTGACCTGCAACGCCAGGTCAATGCCCTGCAGGTGCAATCTCCGGTAGAGGGTCGAGTGGGACAGGTGCAGGTCGCCGAACGCGCGAGCGTGGCCAAGGATGCGGCACTGCTCAGCGTGATTGATCTTTCGAATCTGGAAGTGGAGATCAAGGTGCCGGAGAGCCTGGCGCGCGACCTGCAGCCCGGAATGTCGGCCACGCTGGAGGGCGATGGCCGGCAGTGGCCGGCCACGTTAAGTGGCGTATCCCCCGAAGTGGTCTCCGGGGAAGTCACCGCACGACTGCGCTTTACGGGCACGCAACCGGTGGGTCTGCGGCAGAGCCAGCGTCTGGCGGTGCGCATACTGATCGATAGACGCGCCGATGTTCTCACCGTCGAGCGCGGCAGCTTCGTGGATCAGGACGCGGGCTACGCCTACGTGATTCACGACGGCATCGCCGAACGGCACCCGGTGCGCCTGGGCGCACAGAGCGTGCAGAAAGTCGAGATTCTCGATGGCCTGAACGTCGGCGACGAAATCGTCGTTTCCGGATCGGACGCATTCAATGGCGCGGATCGCGTCATCGTCACTCACTGAAGGATACGGAGAAACGTATGTTGAAGATGACTCATCTGTCCAAGGTCTACCGCACCGAAGTGGTCGAGACCTACGCCCTGCGGGATTTCTCCATCCATGTCAAAGAAGGGGAGTTCGTGGCGGTGACCGGTCCCTCCGGGTCCGGCAAGACCACCTTTCTGACCATCGCCGGGCTGCTGGAGGAGTTCACCGGCGGGCAGTACCAGCTGGACGGCGCCGATGTCCATGGCCTGAACGACAATCAGCGCTCGCGTCTGCGCAATCAGAAGATCGGGTTCATCTTCCAGTCCTTCAACCTGATCCCCGATCTCAATGTGTTCGACAACGTCGATGTGCCGCTGCGCTATCGCCGGCTGCCCGGCGCGGAGCGCCGCAAGCGCATCAACGAGGCGCTGGAGCGCGTGGGCCTACTGGCGCGTTCAAAGCACTACCCGGCGGAACTCTCGGGTGGCCAGCAGCAACGCGTCGCCATCGCCCGCGCTCTGGCCGGGGGTCCCCGACTGCTGCTGGCGGATGAACCCACGGGAAATCTGGATACCCAGATGGCCCGCGGGGTCATGCAGTTGCTGGAGGAGCTGCATCGGGATGGCGCGACCATCGTGATGGTGACTCACGATCCGGAGCTGGCGGCCCGCGCACAGCGTGAAGTGCGGATCGTCGACGGTCAGGTGATCGATCTGGCGGCACCGACCCATCTGGTTGAAAACCCGGCGACGCGCCCGGCCGTATAGACAGTCCTGGCCGCCATTCGCGGCCCAGAGGAGAGGCACCTGATGTTGGGTTACTACCTGCACCTTGCGCTGCGGACCCTGCGACGCAATGTCATTCTGACGTCACTCATCATTGCCGCGGTGGGCGTCGGAATCGGCGCGTATATGACGATTCTGACGGTTCTGATCGCCATGTCCGGGGATCCCATACCCGACAGATCCGACACACTGTTCGTGCCGCAAATCGACGTCTGGGGTCCGAACACGCGACCCAAGGGCGGGACCGGCGAGATCCGCTTGCCGCCACAGTTCACCTATCGGGATGTCACGGCCTTCATGCAGGCTCACAGCGCGCCGCATCAGGCAGCGATGTACCCCGTTGCGCTCGATGTCACACCGCCGAAGGGAATTGCGTTCTCGCAGGTGGGACGCGCAACCCACCGCGATTTTTTCTCAATGTTCGAGGTGCCCTTCGCTGCAGGCGCTGCGTGGAGCGTGCAGGACGAGACCGACCGCGCCGATGTGGTGGTTCTGGGGAAGACCTTGGCGGGGAAATTGTTTCCGAACAGCTCCGCGGTGGGTCAGACCGTGAGTCTGGGCGGACGTTTGTATCGGATCACCGGCGTGCTGGAAGCGTGGAGCCCGACGCCTCGTTTCTATGACGTGGTCAACGGCAATGCCTTCTCGGAAGTCGAGGATTTCTTCATTCCCTTCACGACCGCCATAGGTCATCAGATGCAGACCAATGGCAACTACAACTGCGCGGTCCTGCCCTCTTCCGGTTGGGCCGGTAGGCTTTCGAGCGAGTGCATCTGGTTCGGTTTCTGGGCGGAGCTGCCGAATGCGACGGCGGTTCGCAACTACAGGCAATACCTGCTCAATTACTCCGCGGAGCAGCGGCGCCTCGGGCGCTTCCACTGGCCGCCGCTGGTACAGCTGAGCAATGTGCATCAATGGCTGTCCCTCATGCATGTCATTCCTGATGAGGTGCGCGTCAATTCGCTGCTGGCGTTCGGGTTCCTCACCGTGTGCCTGGTCAACGCGGTGGGACTGATGCTGGCGCGCTTTTCCGCACGCGCCAGTGAGTTCGGCGTGCGCCGCGCGCTGGGGGCCACCAGAACCGACATTTTCCTGCAATGCCTGACTGAAACCGCGGTGGTCGGCGTGCTCGGCGGGATGCTGGGCCTGGCGCTGACCGCCCTGGGGTTGGCGGCGAATCGCGCAAGCCTGGGCTATCTGGCGCAATACGTCGGAGGTCTCATGCGTCTGGATCCGGCCGTGATGGCTTTGACCGTGGCACTGGCGGTGGGGGCAACTCTGTGTTCCGGGCTGTACCCGACCTGGCGGGCGACTCGAGTCCAGCCGGCCTTGCAGCTGAAGGCGCAGTGAGGTCCATCATGGAAATAGTCCCAATCCTGTCGGCGCTGAAGCGCAACAAGGTCGGCGCCATTCTGGTGACCTTGCAGATCGCACTGACGCTGGCCGTGATTGCCAATGGCATGTCGATCATCCAGGGACACCTGGCGGCCATGGGCCGCCCAAGTGGCATCGATGAGGCCAATATTTTCACCCTGCAGAACCATTGGGTGGGCGAGCCGGAAAATCTGCGCGCGAGCATCGAGGAGGATCTGGCGGCGCTGCGCGGCATGCCAGGCGTCGTGGACGCCGAAGCCACCAACAGTTACCCACTGCGCGGTGGCGGCTGGGGCTGGGGCATCCGCCTGAAACCCGATTCGAGCAATGGCGGGGCGGCTGGCACGACCCTGTATTTCAATGATGCGCACGGGCTCGACGCCATGGGACTGAAGCTGGTGGCAGGGCGCTGGTTCTCCTCCTCCGAGATCGAAGAGATGCGCATCGATGACGAGAAGGGGGTTCCCAGCGCGGTGCTGACTTCGGCGCTGGCCAAAAAACTCTTTCCAAAGAGCGCGGCTCTCGGGCAGGTGATCTACATGATCACGGACCAACCGGTGCACGTCATCGGAGTCGTGGATCGTGCTCAGACGCCGTGGCCCGCCCAGGGATTTGGCGATGAGGGGGCAGAGTATTCCACCTTCCTGCCGCTGCAGTTCGTGGCCAACCAGATGAACTATCTGGTGCGCACGCGACCCGGCCAACTCGCCGCGGTCATGCGCGCGGTACCGGATCGGCTCTACGCGGTCACCCGCCAGCGGGTCATAGACCAGCTCATGCCATTTTCGGAGACGCGTACCCGTGCCTATCAGATACAGAAGTCCGAGAGCTGGCTGCTGGGGACGGTGTGCGGGCTGCTGCTGGCCATCACCGGATTGGGCACCGTCGGCCTGACCATGTACTGGGTCGCGCAGCGGCGGCGACAAATCGGCATGCGTCGTGCGCTTGGCGCGCGGCGGGTCGACATCCTTCGCTACTTCCATACCGAGAACCTGCTGATCGCCGGCAGCGGCGCATTGCTGGGAGTCGCGGGCGGCCTTGGTGCGAACCTGTGGATGGCAACTCACATGGGCACCGCGCGCATGAGCTGGGTCTACATCGGCATCGGTGCGCTCATCGTGCTGGTCCTGTGCCAGCTGGCGGTGCTGTGGCCCGCTTACCGGGCGGCTTGCGTACCGCCGTCGCTGGCGACGCGAGGGCTTTAGGGCCGCTCACGGCAGGCGCAACGGGAGGCAGTCACTGTGTTGAATTACTACGTGGAACTGGCCGTTCGCAGCCTCAGGCGCAATGTGGCCCTCACGGCGCTGATGGTGACGGTGGTGGGTTTCGGCATCGGCGCCTCGATGACCGTGCTCACGACCTTGCGGGCGATATCGGTTGATCCCATTCCGGACAAGTCGGCGCAGCTGTTCGTGCCACAAATCGACGCGTGGGGTCCGCCAACCCGCCCCGGCGGTCCGATCAAGGCCGATCAGCTGCCCGAGCAGCTCTCCTACCGCGATGCCATGGCGCTCATGAGGGCGCATCGGGCGCTACGCCAGAGCGCCATGTACGCGGTTTCACTGGATGCGATTGGGTTGGACGGGGTGCCGTTTCCGGTTCCGGGCCGAGCCGCCTATGCAGATTTTTTCCGGATGTTCGAGGTGCCGTTCCGCCTGGGTGGCCCCTGGAGTGAGGCGGATGATCAAGGCGGCACCAATGTCGTGGTAGTGAGCGCCAAACTGGCCAAACGGCTGTTTCCCCACGACAATTCGCTGGGCAAGAGCATCAGCCTGAGCGATCGTGACTATCGGATCGTCGGGGTCATCGATGACTGGAACCCCGTGCCGCGCTACTACGATCTGACCCAGGGCCAGCGCAACGGGCTGGCCGATGCCGAGCAGGTGTTCCTGCCTTTCACCACCGCCATTGCCCGTGAGATGCCGGCCAATGGCAGCATGATGTGCAACGCCCGCCCTGGCCCGGGGTGGCAGGGACAACTCGCTTCAGAATGCATCTGGCTCCAGTTCTGGGTGGAGCTGCCAGGCGCGGCGGCGGCCCGTGACTACCGCACATTCCTCTACAACTACGCGGCCCAGCAGCGTCGGCAGGGGCGCTTTCACTGGCCACCCCGGGCGCAGCTGCGCGACGTGCACCAGTGGATGGCCCTGGAGATCTCGGTCCCGGATACCTTGCGGGTGAGCAGCGTGGTCGCGTTCGGATTCCTGATTGTGTGCCTCACCAACGCCACGGGACTGATGCTGGCCAGGTTTTCAGCACGGGCGGGCGAGCTCGGCGTACGGCGCGCCATGGGTGCATCGCGCTGGGATATCTGCCGGCAATGTCTGATTGAAACGGCGGTCGTGGGCCTGCCCGGCGGGATATTGGGACTGGGACTTACGGCCGCGGGACTTGCCAGCCAGAGGGCACTGCACATGATCTCAGGCGCAACCACCGCGGTGGATCGGGCCACCTCCCTTGACGGCACCATGATCTTCATCACCCTGGCGCTCGCCGTGTCTGCCACGGTGTGCTCGGCCCTATATCCGGTCTGGCGCGCCAGCCATGTGCAGCCGGCGTGGCAGCTGAAAACACAGTAGCAGGGGATAGCGCATGGAAATCCTGCCGATTCTCTCGACTCTGCGTCGCAACAAGGTCGGCGCGCTGCTGATCGGTCTGCAGATCGCTCTGACGCTGGCGATCGTCTGCAACTGTCTGTCGGTGATCCAGCAATACCGCGAGCAGATGGCGCGCCCCAGCGGCATGGACGAGTCCAACGTCTTCTCGGTGCTCAATACCTGGGTGGGACAGCCTGACGATCTGAAGTCGCGCACCGCGGCGGACGTTGCCGCATTGCGCTCGATGCCGGGAGTGCTGGATGCCGAGGCGACGAACGGCTTTCCGCTGGGCGGAGCCGCCCTCGTAACCGGCATCAGCCTCAAGCCGGACCAGAAGCAGCCCAATGCGTCCACCACCGAGTATTTCGTCGACGAACACGGGCTTGCCGTATATGGCGTCAAGCTGATCGCGGGGCGCTGGTTCAGCGCGGCTGAGGTCAAGGATCAGCACATGGGTGAGGATGAGAGCGCCGCCAGCGTGGTATTGACGCGCAGTCTCGCCAGAACACTGTTTCCTTCCGGGGATGCCCTCGGTCAGGTCGTCTATGTGAATTCGACCAGTCCGATACGCGTCGTGGGCATCGTGGAGCGGGCGCAATCACCCTGGACCGGTGGGGGTGCGAGCCCGTTTGCATCAAGTGTCGAGAATTCGATATTCCTGCCGCATCAATTCATCGGCAGCTTTGCCAGCTACCTGGTGCGTACCCGCCCCGGGGCGCTGGAGACGGCCATGGGGGCGGTGCGGGAGCGGCTCTATGCAGTGACGCGCCGACGCGTCATCTTGAGCGTGTCGCCGTTTCGCGAGATCCGCCAGCGCGCCTATCAGAGCCAACATTCCCTGAGCATCTTGCTGGCCGTCCTGTGCGCACTGCTGCTGACCGTCACCGCCTGCGGCATCGTCGGACTGGTGCTGTACTGGGTGGCACAGCGGCGCCGGCAGATCGGCATGCGGCGCGCGCTGGGCGCACGGCGCGTGGACATCCTGCGCTATTTTCAGCTGGAGAACCTGCTGATTGCGGGTACCGGCGCGGCTCTGGGCATCGCGATCGGCGTTGCCGGCAATACCTGGCTGGCGACGACTCTGATACTGAACCGCATGAGCATCGGCTACCTGGCGGTCGGGGCGGTCGTCGTGCTGGCGCTCAGCCAGGTCGCGGTGCTGTGGCCGGCACTGCGCGCCGCGGCCATTCCGCCGGCCGCGGCGATCCGCGATCTGTAGCCGATGCTGCGGTATTCGTTTCAACTGGCCCTGCGCGGTCTTAAGCGCAACCTGGCTTTGACGGTGCTCACGGTCGCAGCGGTGGGCGTGGGGATCGGCACCTGCATGACAGTGCTCACGACGCTGGTGGGCATGTCGGGCAATCCGATCCCGGACAAATCCTCGCAGCTGTTCGTGCCGCAGATCGATGTGGCGGGACCCGCGGCACGTCGTAGCAGCGGCGGTCCGGACGGTGCCAAGCTTCCCAGCCAGCTCACCTACCGTGATGCGGTGGCCCTGCTTAAAGCGCATCGCGGCGTGCGCCAGACGGCCATGTACGAGGTGGCGCAGACGGTAAACCCGCCCGGTGGCAGGCCCTTCCAGGTGGCCGGCAGGGCCACCTATGCGGATTTCTTCACCATGTTCGAGGCGCCGTTTCGTGCCGGGGCCGCCTGGGGGCAGCAGCAGGATGACAATCGGGAGAATGTGGTGGTGCTGGGTGCGCACCTGGCCGAGCGCGTGTTTCCGCACCGCAATCCCGTGGGCAGCACCATCAACCTGAACTCCCGCGACTACCGCATCATCGGAGTCCTCGATACCTGGCTGCTGATCCCGCATTTCTACGATCTGACGGGCGGGGGTTTTGCCGATACCGAGGATTTCTACATCCCGTTCACCACCGCCATTGAGCGGCAGATACCGACCTGGGGTGGCACCAACTGCACCGAGCTTCCGCCACCGGGTTGGCAGGGACGGCTGAATTCCTCCTGTGTGTGGATACAGTTCTGGGTGGAGCTGCCGAGCGCGGCGCAGGTTCGGGCATTCAGGGATTTCCTGCAAGGCTATGCCGCGCAACAGCAGCAACTGGGAAGATTCCATTGGCCGGCGGAGGTAGCGCTGCACGACGTTACCGACTGGCTGGTCTACAGCGATGTGGTGCCGCACGAGGTGCGCGTCAATTCGCTGGTCGCCATCGGTCTGCTGGTCGTATGCCTGGTCAACGCGGTTGGTCTGATGCTGGCCAAGTTTTCCGGCCGCTCGGTGGAGTTGAGTTTGCGGCGTGCCCTGGGCGCCTCACGCCGGGACGTGTACCTGCAATGCATTGTCGAGACCACGATCGTGGGATTTCTGGGCGGCTTGCTGGGCCTGGCGCTGACGGCCGCGGGTCTTGCGGTACTGCGCGCATTGCTGGATCTGGGTGGCCGCGACAGCGTGTCCGGTCGACTGGCCTACCTGGATACGCAGATGGTGGTGATCACGGTGATCGTCGCGATCGTCGCGACCATGTGCTCCGGCCTGTACCCCACCTATCGCGCCAGCCGTATTCAGCCGGCCTGGCAGCTGAAGGTTCAATAGATGGAAATCCTCCCCATCCTCAGGAGCCTGCGTCGCAATCGCGTTGGCGCCGTCCTGATCGGCCTGCAGATCACCCTGACGCTGGCGATCGTGTGCAACTGCGTGTCCATCATCCAGCAGCATCTGCAGCAGATGCGCCGGCCTAGCGGCATCGATGAGGCGAACATCTTCAGCTTCTGGAACGGCTGGCTGGGCGATCCGACGGACCCCGCGGCCCGGGTTCAGGGCGATCTCGCGGCGCTACGCGCATTGCCCGGCGTCATCGATGCCGTGGCCACCAACAGTTTTCCTCTGCATGGCGGGGGTTCGAGCTGGGATCTGAGCATCAAGCCGGAAAAGAATCATCGCAAGGCAACCTCGGCGCTGTACTACGTTGACCAGCACGCCCTAGCCGCATACGGACTGAAGCTCACGGCGGGGCGCTGGTTCAGAGCCGATGAGGTGGGCGAGCTGCGTACCGACGAGGACAAATTCCCCGCCACGATTGTGATCACGCAGCACCTGGCCGAGCAGCTTTTTCCGGCAGGCAACGCCTTGGGGCGGCTAGTCTATTTCACCACCAAAGAGGACATCCAGGGGGCGCAGGCCAGCCTCATCGTGGGCATCATCCAGACCGCACAGACGCCGTTTGCCGGTTCGAGCTGGGGCGAATCCTTCCTCGAGAATTCAACCTTCGTGCCATTCCAATATCTGGACAAGAGCGGCGTCGTTTATGTGGTGCGTACCCGCGCCGGTCAGCAGGCGACGGTGATGCGGATCGCCCAGGACAAGCTCTACGGCTTGAGAAACAGGCGGGTGATCCAGGCGCTGCGGCCGTTTTCCTTCATCCGTCACCAGGCCTATCTGGGCGAGCGGGCCACCAGTGTCATGCTGGAGGCGGTGTGCGCGTTGCTGCTGACCATTACCGCCTTCGGGGTCATCGGGCTGACCATGTACTGGGTCAATCAGCGGCGCCGCTACATCGGCATGCGGCGCGCGCTGGGCGCGCGCCGCCTGGACATCCTGAAGTATTTTCACACCGAGAATCTGCTGATCGCCGGCACCGGGTGCGCGCTTGGGATCGCCTTGGGGCTATGGGGCAATGCCTGGCTGGCCGTGAGCCTGGAGCTGACACGCATGAGCGCGGCATTCATCGGTGGTGGGGCGCTGATGGTGCTGGGCCTGTGCCAGGCGGCGGTACTGTGGCCGGCGCTGCGGGCGGCATCGATTCCGCCGGCACTGGCGACGCGGGCCATGTAATGCTGGATTATCACCTGGAACTCGCCCTGCGCAACCTGCGGCGCAACCTGGTACTCACGACACTCATGATTGTGGCCGTCGGGGTCGGGATCGGCGCCTCAATGACCATGCTGACAACGCTCGTGGCGATGTCAAGCGACCCGATTCCTGACAAATCATCGCAACTGTTCGTGCCACAGATGGATAGCTTCGGGGAAGGCTCGAAGGAGCACAACAGCAACTGGATTCCGCGCCAGCTTCCCTATCGTGACGCGGTGGCATTGATGAAGATGCAGCCCGACGCGCGCCAGGCGTCCATGTACCCGATAGGCCTGAACGTGAAACCGGCCCGGGGCGCCCCGTTCCCGGCGGCCGGCCGGGCAACCGGCGCCGATTTCTTTTCAATGTTCGAAGTGCCGTTTCGCAGCGGGGCTCCCTGGGGGCGCAGGGCGGATGATGACCGCGATAATGCGGTCGTATTGAGCAGCAGGCTCGCCGATCGCGTTTTTCCCGGCGTAGAGGCAGTGGGCAAGACCATCAACCTGGGAAAGCGCGACTATCGCGTCACTGGTGTCATCGGTTCATGGAATCCGCTGCCGCGTTTCTACGACGAACAGGCCTATGCGTGGTCCAGCGATGGCGAGGATTTCTTCATACCGTTCTCGATCGCAATAGAGCGTCAGATCCAGACCCTCGACTACGGGTGCGATGCGACTTCGCTGCCCCCCGACTGGACCGGCCGGCTGAACTCGGATTGTGCCTGGGTTCAATTGTGGCTGGAGTTGCCGCAGGCCGGGCAGGTCCGAACCTTCACCACGAACCTGCAGAACTATGCGGCCGAACAGCAGCGTCTGGGCCGTTTTCAGTGGTTGCCGCTGGTGACCCTGCGCGACGTGCCGCAGTGGCTTGCGCATGTGGGCGCCATACCCAGTGAGGTACGGATCAACTCAATAATCGCCTCAGGGTTCCTGATAGTCTGCCTGATCAACGCCGTGGGACTGATGCTGGCAAAGTTCTCCAGTCGCGCCGTGGAATTGAGCGTACGCCGCGCCCTGGGCGCCTCCCGGGTCGACCTGTTCATGCAGTGTCTGACAGAAACGTTTCTGATTGGACTCTCAGGAGGGCTTCTCGGGCTGGCGTTGACGGCCGCCGGTCTTTCGGCGGTGCGCGCTCTGCGCGGCATCGAGCCCGCGGACACCGCCCGCGTTCACCTGGCCTCCCTGGACATGCAGATGGTGGCGATCACCTTTGCCGTGGCGATCATCACCACCGTGTGTTCGGGTCTGTATCCCGCATGGCGCGCCAGTCGGGTCCAGCCCGGCTGGCAGCTCAAGGCTCAATAGCCCATGGAGATACTTCCCATCCTGCGGGCCCTGCGACGCAACAAGGTCGGAGCCGTGTTGATCGTGCTGCAGATAGCCGTGACCTTGGCGATCGTCAGCAACAGTCTGTCGATGATTCTGCAGCGGGTGCAATGGATGCAGCGGGACAGCGGCATCGATGAAGCCAATATATTTGCCTTGACGAATACCTGGACCGAGGATCCGGAGGATCTCAAGGCGCGCATTTCGGGGGATCTGGGAGCATTGAGATCGCTGCCCGGCGTGGTTGATGCCGAAGCGATCAACAGCACGCCCCTGGCGGGTGTCGAATGGCACTGGCCGCTGGCGCGCGGTTCGGATCCGGAGAAGTTTGGGGCGTGGACCGCCATTTACACCGTCGATGAACACGGGCTTGCCGCCTATGGGCTCAAGCTCAGCGCCGGGCGCTGGTTCTACGCCAGTGAAGTAGGAGAGATCCGTAACGGCGAGACCCGCTTGCCACCGTCTGTTGTCATCACGCAAAGCGTGGCAAAGGACATATATCCTGCAGGGCAGGCGCTGGGGCAGATGTTGTATTTTCAGCACGGCGGTCCCAGCCGCATCGTTGGGATCGTGCAGACGATGCAGCGGCCCTCGGATACGGGAGGGTGGGGCAATCCCTGGCGTGAGTATTCGGTGTTCGTCCCGTTTCAATATGTGAACAACGGCATCATGTACCTGGTGCGCACCCAGTCCGGCCAACAGGACGCCATGCTGCATGCTGCGCCGGCGAAACTGCTCGAGCTGACGCGTGAGCGGATCATCGCGAATGTCGAACCGTTCTTAGAAATCCGCAGTCAGGCACAACGCGGCAATCGTGCGACCATCATTGTATTGGGTGTGCTGTGTGCACTGCTGTTGGCGATCACGGCCTTCGGCGTCATTGGCCTCACCATGTACTGGGTGGGACAGCGGCGGCGCCAGATCGGCATGCGGCGCGCGCTGGGAGCCCGCCGGGTCGACATCCTGCGCTACTTCCATACCGAGAACCTGCTGATCGCCGGCACCGGATGCCTGCTGGGCGTCGCGCTGGGACTCTCGGGCAATACCTGGCTGGCAGCGAGGCTGGAAATCCAGCGTATGAGCCTGACATATGCCTGTGGCGGCGCGGCGATCGTGCTGCTGCTGTGTCAGCTCGCCGTATTGTGGCCGGCGCTGCGTGCGGCATCGGTGCCCCCGGCCATGGCCACACGGGGCTTGTAGGGGAACTTCCGCTACCATGATGTTCATGCGCATCGCCTGCTTCATCATGCTCGGCATCCTCGGCGCGCTGCTGGGTGGTTGCGGCGGGTCCTCGCATACCGCTGACTCTGCCAATGCCGGCGAGCGGGTCGTGAACGTCTACAACTGGTACGACTACATCAAGCCTGAGGTGCTGCGCCAGTTCCAGACGCAAACCGGCATCCAGGTGCACTACAGCGTCTTTGACTCCAACGAGACGCTGGCCGCGAAGCTGCTGGCCGGACATTCCGGGTATGACGTGGTGTTTCCGTCCGCCTCCTACCTGCAGATGCTGCAGCAGGCCGGCGCGATCAGCACCCTGGACAAGTCCCGGCTGCCCAATCTCGCCAACATGGATCCGGTGATCATGGCCGAGCTGGCGCGGCACGATGCGGGCAATGGCCATGCCATCGCCTATGCCTGGGGTATCACGGGCTTTGCGTATGATGAGGCGCAGATCCGCGCGCGTTTTCCTCAGGCGCCGGTGGACAGCTGGGCGATGCTGTTTGATCCGAAAGTCGCCGCGCACTTCGCCGACTGCGGCATCGGCTTGTATGAGTCACCGGCCGTGATCGTGGCCAGCGTTCTGGCATGGTTGGGCGAGCAGCCCGATAGCGAGGATCCCAAGGTCCTGGAGCGCGCGGGTGCGGCACTGATGGCGGTGCGGCCCTATATCCGCAAGATCGGCAGCGATTCACTGGTGGCGCAGCTGGCCGAAGGGGATCTGTGCCTGATCATCGCCAGCAACGGTGATGCCCTGCAGGTGCGCGAGCGGGTGCGTATCGCAGGATCCAGCCGTGCCATCGGCTACAGCATCCCGCGCGAAGGCGCGGTGATGTGGATCGACACTGCGGCAATCGTCGCCGACGCGCCGCATGCGGACAATGCGAGCCGCTTCGTCAACTTCCTCATGGACGCCCAGGTCGCCGCCCAGAACGCCAATGCCATCCATTTCCCGAACGGCAATGCCGCCTCGCAGCCCCTGGTGCAGGCGCAGCTCACCAATGCCGCGATCTATCCGCGCGGTGCGCAGGCGACGCGGCTGATCCCCGAGCGCCTGGGGAGCGATGCCTTCGTGCGTCTGCGCACCCGCATGTGGACGCGCTTTCGCACCGGCAGCTAGCTAACATGTCTCTTATGCGTACGGTTCTGGTGATCGATGACAATCCGGCGGTTGGCAC
>Ga0210391_10000970_pt1 | contig 27346 bp, 33 predicted proteins | sample IncBWC12OmetaG_FD_160573 | JGI IMG/M metagenome (GOLD analysis project Ga0210391, IMG submission 160573) | Forest soil microbial communities from Barre Woods Harvard Forest LTER site, Petersham, Massachusetts, United States - Inc-BW-C-12-O ... | reverse complement strand
AGTTGAGGCCTGAGGTCTTGATCATGAATTGCATGACCTGGGGCGTAGCGCCGTTAATAGGGTAGAACTCGTAGGTAGGACCAGCTGCCCCACCTTCATAGGCCGGATCTGTATTAGGGTAGTTCCCATTAATATACCCACAGGACAACGATTCCATTAGCAAGGGTCTCAGCGGCAGAGTACCAATGCCAATTCTGCATGGAAAGGATGGCAGGGTCATCAAACCACTGACAAGATGGTGACATAAAGTCGTCCGAGTCTGTACATGGGTTTAGGATGCGAATCGCTTACGAACCGTCATAATCTTCGTAGGTGGCGTCGTAGGCACTGTTTCCGCCTCCAGGGCTGAGTACCGAGCCGATGTTGCCCCCGGTCCAACTGCGTCGTTCCCGCGGAAGGTCACGCAGGAGCCGCTTGGAAGATGCATGCCAGAAGCACAGAAAGCATTTTTCAAGACGTCAATGATGGTGGCCTGATGTGTATTGATATCCCTGTAGGAATGGGTGTTGAGATAGAGAGAGAAAGAAAGAGTAAGCAAAGAATGAAGACGAACCACAGTGTTCCCCATGCTGGATGACTGTTGATCTGTGCAGCATTACCTTGTCGGGGATATATACCTTTTTGTCGTTTCCAAGGGACATCTAAATATCCATGAATGCTGGTTAGAGAATGGGCCTACACGAGACACGAGAGGAAGGACATACCATTGGTGCTGACTTGAGTGGCCTTCATCTGCGAATGATCCAGGCTGACTAATGGTACTAGCGTTGCAAGTAGCCTAGGTTGCTAACAGGGAAAGGTAGTGGAACATCGTCAAGGAGAGCAAGCTTCAAAGCCAAAAAAAGGAATTGAAGATGAACGAGCGGAAACGAAGAGCTGTCACGCACAAGCGGTAAGTCACGTACACGATACTAGCGTTGCAATATCCACGATGGCAGATGCTAACCTTATTTCCCACGATGACTACCGGTGGCAGGGTGATACCTCACCCGTCGTCGTTAGCCGATTTGTGTGGCTTTTCGAAATCACTGCGCAGAGAAACTATTCCTGGATACCCTCAGATTCCGGCAGTATCCATTGGAGATCTTCTCCACTGACGGTAGTACATGCATGGAATACGCTTACAGGGCAACATCGCGTATTTCACCTGGACTCTCGACTGATCCAGCAGATTGCGTTCCTCGATCTTCAATACTGGTCCACTGTCGCCTCCGAGAAAGCGGAAAATAACAGTACTGCCCACTACTTGGAACAAGTTAGAGAAGACCTCCTCGAAGAGCTCGGGAGTAACGGTGCTACATTCCTTTCGCAGCCTGACAGTACACGGGCTTGGGCAGTCAGGACAATGCACCACCATGGCCACTCTCCCCTCGATCGTAAGGAATATTTGGAATTGTGTGAAACAAATGGTTGGTTGCCTTATGGACATGATGATCCATTGCAGTACCGTGTGTAATCGATTGTCTTTGTCTGTGAATTGTGATCATGATGCCTATCCATCAAACAGGATGGAGCGACATTTTCAAGCGATACGAGCTGTGCATTAACCTCGCACGGGTGTTGGACGGCTTTTGGGCGGCGGAAAATGCCAAGCTCCATATCCGGGCTGGCCCTCGAGACGTTTTACATACTTCGGAAGAATTATTCATGAAGAAAGATTGCGATGATCAAGGAGGTGAGTTACGATTTCGCGCATTCGTAGGCATCCCAGGGTGGAATGCTTATCCAATAACGGTTGCATGTCGATTGAATATTCTCTTTACTACGCTCTGAGAAGACACGTTAACTGACTCGACTACAGATTGTGCAATCTGCAACCTGTCACCTCGAATCTCCACTGAAGATAGTGGTAAACATGAAGAGACTCTGCTGCAATTTTTATCAGCTGCTCCGGTGAGGTGAGTATTACTAGCGTTACAGTAGCAACTTCAATTTACACCGATATAGAGAAGAAGCTATTCTCGCGATAGAGGACAGCAGTGCAACCTCACAAATCAAGTTGAAACCATCACGTGAACCTCGACGGGGCGGGACAAACATCCGAGGTGGGGCTCATATATATCTCATGTATTCTTCATCCGCAGCAATTTATATCTTTTGATAGCACATGGTGACAGGGGAAAACAATTTAAACGGAACTCCTCCCGGCGGAAGAAAGCAAGGAGGCAGAAGAAGCAGTCTGCCACTTAGTTTCAAGAGTATGATTCCGTATCCCGACAAGTCAAGTATACAATCGATCGAGGTTGGTGCTTTTTTCAGATTTATTAATGGTCATGCCTAAGAGTTTAGAAACCTAGATCGCAACATGTTTTTCGAGTGAAATAAACCTCTTTAGGTTTAAGACTGTAGAATATTTTGTGCCACAAAGCATGGCAAGCTTTTATGGTGTATTTATGTTTATAAGTGTGTAAATGATACGATAGATTCCAAATTTCTCTATCCCAGTGGTTCGTACCATTTGATGACTTCACACTCCGTTATGCCCTCACCGATGTCTGCGAGCTTAAACCTTTGCAAGACTTTCTTAGACGCAAACCGAGGCTGGACGTAGTTGGCAAAGGCGGCGGAGAGCTGTTAACATACATGCATCGCGATGCGTTGTCGCACATCGGTACGATTACTCGATTTCGGTACTTCTTTAACTGACTCTCCCGATGCCTATTCTGATATAGTCAAGCCGGGTTAGCAAACTGATGTCATGACATCATAGCATACAAAGAGATTAGGAGGTATCTATATCGAAAGTCGTCTCATCTCGAGGTGTATGTAGCTGAACAGTTGGAAAACGGAAAAAGCAAAGAATAATGCAATAAGGATGCCGTCACCCATGCCTATGCAGCCTTGTTCCCTGGCATTGCTATTTTCCTACATACACATTTCTGTTATTCGACTTCAGGAATACAATGCCGCTGTATACCAGATAGTCAGCTTCATAGAAACATACTGTCAGAGAATTGCGGACCATATCCATCGATATATCAACAGATACAGGTGTCTGCATCTTGCTCGCTCGTCGCTTGTTCATCTGGTATGAATTCCTTGACAGACCATTGGATGTTCCCCCAGGGATGGGAAGGCACGGGAAACGGCAATATAAAGTACTTGTGTGGCGCCAAGTGCTTTCTATCGCAATTCTGGACGAAATCAGGTTGACCGACCTTTGATGCGGATGATTTGCACCGAGTACATCGAATCCGGCAGAAATTGCTGCCATTATTCGACATACTCGCCAGGACAAACAAGCTGCTTTCACATGTTGGGCAGTTTGGAAGCTCCAACCCCCATGGGCAGTCCTGGTTTGAATAGACGAATTGCTCAATCACCACAGCTCCTGATTCGTGTTGCTCTGGCCTTTTAAGTAGAATGACAGGCGTGTGTGTCAGCAAGTCATCTCGGTCGAATGACCTATGCACCGCATCCCGCACATTGATGTGGGTCAGGAACGCAAATTCGGCGAATGTTGGTAGCATATATGACACTTTGTTGGGTGATACCACCTTCGCCGTGAACCCAACCACCCAACTTAAAGCACCGCTGGGTGATCGCAATGTTTCGTGAGGGGGATAAGAATCGTAGTTTTTTCACGTACCTTTCAATGAGGGAACGCCACGAATTTAGGCTCTTCTTGTAGTGGAACGTGTGGCCGCAACATAACGCTATGAGTCCCTTTTGCGAATGATTTTCTACAAACACCGGCTTGTATACTTCCTTCATAGCCATTTGTAGTATCTACAAAAGCTTGCTCAGTGTATTCTATCGAGCATCACTTCAGCCACTTACATTTGCAATGTGGGCGTGTTGGTTTGTCTTGTGGCCCAGAGTGGAGTACACAATTTCTCCTGTTCCAACCGTAGTATGGCCCTCAAGGACGACAAGAACAGCAGCTTGTGGAAACTTAGTTATCCAGTCCAGCGCTTTCGAACGCATTTCCATAATTGATCCCGGATTGTTCATGTAGACGGACAGCGGTAAAAACTGCCAATAATAAATAATCAGACACACCATCAATCTGAGTGAAAGATCCCTCACCACTCCATGTTCTGCGTGTCTGTAGTAGTCACCCAGTCTCCCTAGGATGTTAGGGGAGGTTAGCATCGTCTTGTCCATCCCCTTCTCGCACGTATATATGTGAATATACAAAAGCCGTCCGAGAACTCTCCCACCATTGTAAAATGATTTTACTCGGGAGTTGATGGTGTACTAATGGCAAAGCTTGAGCTAGGTAGCGAAATAGCCATGATGTACGAACTTTGAGAAAATCTTTCCGTGTTCTATTATGCTTCGGGCAGAGCCATGGAGTCCCAGGAGGCGCATCCCAAGTGACACATGCCGTTAACTCAGATGAAACACATAATTTTTTGTCGCAGCCGCTCTCATTGCAAACGACAACGGAGCCACCATCACTACAATATTGACAAAGCTGTCGTACATGTTAACAGGCTACGAAAATCGGTGTTCTGGGAACCCTACCATTGTTCCGGCGGAAACACCTCCACTGGTTTTCGCATCGTCTTCCGGCGGTAATGATGACTGCATTACCATATCGTCCCCAAAGTCGCGATATGGATCCCCAGGTATTGAGTCCATCACACAATTTGACGTGTCTACTCCTTCGCGAAGTCGCTTCCGCTTATTTTGTCGGCTGATGGCCGTGGTGGTTGTCTTTCGCTTCTTGACGACACCTTTAGCAGGTGGACTCTGTTGTGACCGAGTTCGTTTATTTGTAGTCGGCTCCGGTGAAACGGGCGCCTCGTTAGCGCTTAGAGGCTGCGATGCCCCACGGGGATGATTGCTAGACGAGGACGAGGTCGGCGTGGTATTCCGGGAGGGTGGAGATGTAATGGGTGGGGGCTGGGTTGGCGGAGGCTGTCGATTATCGTGATCCAATGTCAAGACCGGGTCGATCATAAAGTTTGTTTCCGGGTTCATGGCCGGGTTCATGGCCATCATTCCGGGTTCGTGGTGAGGGATTCCCGTGCTCAATGCAGCGAGCAAAGGATTCATGTCAATGAATCTACAAAAAAGATGAGTCGTTTCGTAAAATAGAAACTAAGTACATACCGGTTCACATGTGGTCTTTCATCGACCACTGCGAGTGCATCGGATGTTATTAGCGGCTGGCTGGTAAAACGGTGAGACCAAGAAGACAAATCGGAAGAAAAACTCACACGTAGTCGTTGTTGTCGCCCACATTCATATCCTCGTGAATCAAATCGGAGAGGTTTAAACTGGGGGGTGGTGAATTTTCGGTACCATCATCGTCGTCGTAGTCGTTTCCGTGAAACTTCGCGGAAATACCGAGATTTCGAGAGACTTCATTCTTCCCTTTGACAGAAGACATGTCAAAGAGCACGTGATTTTATGGCGCTCACACTGGCGGATGACGAGTGTCTCTGGGCTCACTCAACAGCAACCCTTGATCGACCTTCAGATAATCGTTGGAGCCTTTCGAATGGATACTTCTGGGTTGGAGAGAAGCCCTATTCTGTACATTCAAGCATCACCTCATTCGAGCTGGCGCTATTCGATACCCACTACACGTACTGGGATTTTGCGGCTCATTGCACCGACAGCAAAGAAAGCTGCAAGTTCATTTTCAACTACCATGCTAGGATACGTGAAGCTGTAGAAAGCTACTTTGGTGCAGCCAATGAATCCAATTTATGCAGCCCAAAAATCCTCAGCCCTTGGCTATGGCGAACCTTCTGTGGATGCGACCACGATCAAAAGGGTCGCGATGCGTTTATGACATTCGCGAAGAAACATGGTGTCTGGAGCTATGTTTGTGCGGATACACCATCTATGGACGGTACAGTTACTATGCAAGCCTTTGCATACCAATATTTCAATTGACCTGCGATGTTTCAGAATGGGAGAAAGCTTTAAAGGCCCCAGGTGTCCAAGCTTACTTTCCCAGGTTGCTAGAAATCATGAAAGCGAAAACAGGCATACCAGAATTGAACAACCGACTCTATGGCTGGCAGCTTCATATATTTCGCCGGGTATATCCCACGACATTCGGTAAGACAGTTCATTTTTTTCTTCTTATCAAAGGAAGAGCACCCATTTAACAAACAGAAGATAAAGAGCGGTTAGATTTCGTGCCAAACCAGGCCCACGCATTCCTAACGGAGAAGGAGCTTCGGGAAAAGCCTTGGGTTCGCCTGATTGCGGATCCAACATTGCTATGCCGGTTGATAGTGGTCGATCATGACAACTTGCAGAGGCTGAAGCCAAGAATCGAGTTGAACGGTGATATAATAAACTCATACATTAATCTCTGTCAAGCAAGAAATAAGGACAGCTCGGTCAAGTTGCTACCTACCTATTTTTGGCCTCAAGTATCTACTGATGGGAACTATGATGGAGCGACCAGGATGCTACACTCAGTATTGGTTAGTATTGTTTTTTCAGCGGATTCGGATTTATTTTTCCGTTCTAATCAGGTTATAAAGTGTGGCAAGAGGGTACGACACGGGCGTTATGACGAGGCCTCAGCATCCACCAACGTGAGCCTGGAAGATGTGAAGCACCTATACATTCCAGTCCACCAAAACAGAAACCATTGGCTACTTTTGAGGATGAACGTTCGTGATCGATGCTGGGAATTCTACGATAGTCTGTGTGCAATCTCAAATGAAACGAGCCGCACGAAGGTCATAGATGTGAGGCATTTGACGACTTTATTTGTTTGTGAAATAATGATGGATTTCAACCAAGGCGGTGACCAATTATCTCACCACTACCGTGAAGTTTAATCTCTCAGGGTGGACTCGTAAAACCGATGCCCACGTCCCACAGCAAAAGGGGTTTATAGACTGCGGGGTGTTCATGTGTCAATATCTGAAATGGCTGGTTAACAATATGGCCATACCTGCAATAGTGGAAAGAGTTGACAGCGACATGTTTCGGAATATGATGGTCATGGAGCTGGTTTCCGGAAATCTACGTTTTGCTGATAGCAATGATGATATAGAATTAATTGAATCAGTGTAAAATAGAAATCAGCCTGATAATGGATAAGGGAACATAAAAAGTATCTGACATCAAATTATATCATGGTCGCCTTTTGTGTATGAGAACACTCTGGGACCTTTTGACTCGTTTTTGAGTTTATACAACGGAGGTATTTTTCTTATGCCTGGAAATTGAAGATATTATTCTTATCGACACTGGTATGCTTATTGAATCGATAACAGTATGTCTATAGCCATCTTTCCTGTACTTACATAACGGTTATATATCCATTATACGAAAATGCGTTGTGGTATGAACAAAGGTAGCTTGTCCGCGTGACCCACTCGTCATGTTCGCACAACCAACCACCTCGAAGAAACACGATTTCATCGACAGAAATCTATGGCCAGCAACGTCGGAAATCGCTACCAGCAATTATTCTCCTCGGTTCTGGCGTTTCTCTGAATCATCGACTCCAGCGACATTCAAGCTATTATTTGTTCAAAACGGTCGACAGATATTATCACGTGAAATAAGCATAAGATATGGCTGTATATTCGCCCTACTCGACCTGTGCTATCGCAACAGTTGTTCTCTGGTAGAGAACGACATAAAGAATGCTAAACGCCTCATGCATTACCTCAAACAACTTTGCTCTGCCGTACAGGAGGAGATTTGGTTTGAGGATCCGAGGACGCTCAAACAAGACACGTGGCGCTCAATCACTGTAAAAGAATGGGCTATTAGAACACATCGCACAGTTGGACATTCACTAAAGGGTCGTAAAACGTATGAGGATCAATGCAAGCAGGAAAACAAGATCGCTTATGACGAGGATCCCACTATGTACGGTGAGTAACAAGTAACACATCAACAGCGGCAGCTGGTATACTGTTATTATTTCAGATTGGATCAGCCATATAAAAAAAGTCGTGTCATCCACGACGGACGATACGTTCACGACGGACTTATGGACTGAGAGTCTGGTCACGGGAAGTCAATCATTCGACGTAATTCAGGCGGAGAAACTTGACTCGCTGCAGTACCTCATGGAAAAAGCAAAAGAAGACGAAGTCACTGCGATACGTATGAAGAATCGAAGGGCGACGGTACCCGGTGTGTTAAGCGTAGTATCATCAATACTCATAATTGCTGACTTTTACGAATCGAACTAGCATCCTATGCCCACCAGACGGCTCAAGACTATTATACTCCGTTAAGAGGGATCAACTTTCCTCATGATGCACCTCCAATTCGATGGCCAAACGGGTCGCAAACGGTACTTCCATGGGTACATGTCCCTGGTCATCCGAACGAGGTGGGCCTTTTTCACATATATCGCTCATATGCGTGGCTCAGCACACTTTACACGTTACTCAGGATGTAGATTTAGTCAGAGTCCTTTCAGAATCACCGCAATTCTCGTTTGAGGACGACTTTGAAAATAACGCCTATGTTTCTGTTATACCTGATGCTTCGAAGCCACCCCACGCCATCGATGAAAATGTGCGACTCCATCTCGCGAATCAGCGATGCGTTATATTGAAAGCCCAGCATCTGGAGGGTCCCACAACGTTTTGTAAGGATGAAATCGAAGCTGCAAGAGGGCCGTTGAGTCAAAGGGTTGGATGGCACGGCGAGTGAAGTTCATCTTAGCGGCGACTAGTGGTTTGACATACTGACGCAGATGCAAAGCTCCGCGCGATAGCCAAATCAAAGATGGAGGTTGACGGAAAAATCCATAAGACTACCACGCTAGGGGAGTTTTTGGATGCATCTGAAGACGTAAATACTTGTGGAAACCTTCTAGATGCTCCGTCTTTAAGAAACGTGGCTCCTTCTATAATATGGTAGGTGTACAACGGTGTTATATCCGGTGCAGTTATTAACCTCCCCTCACAGTCGAATCAGTGATGAAGCAATGGCATTCCAGGTCACAAAGGACGACTCATATGCGAATGTATACAAGCGGGTTCCAAAGAACGAGTCGAAAGTTTATTCGACGCCGAACGCCCAACAGGAAGCAACCCTTGAGGGACCGCAAGTCATTCGCATGTGTACTTGGAAAATGATGCAATGGAACCTGATTTCGCATGCCGGATTTGCGACTCATATCCACAAGGACTCAAATGGACTATGCACATGGATATACGCTCACACAGGACTCAAGATATGGGCAGTCATACGACCTAAGTACAAGAGCAGAGACAACACTCGCGCGAAGGTTCAACAACTTCATAAGCGCCTTTGCTACAGTCCAGTGAATACTCTCGATGAACAGGCGGAGATATTCACGACTTTTCTTTCTGCAGGGGACGTTCTGCAAGTCTTTAAAACTATTCATATTCACGATGCATATCACTAATCGTTATCCACGTTCAGGATTATGCCGCCCGGAGTTTGGCATACGGTGTATACACCTACTCCAAGCTTCTGTTCTGGAGGACATTTATACACGTACGAAACTCTCCACCTCACAGAACAGTCAAGGTGCTTCGACTACACGCATGCAGAGTTTTCAACGAACGCAAATCATAACGTCGAACGTGTATTAGCTCGCATGGTTTTAGCTCTTCCATACGTGGCCCAAAGTCGCAGTGAGTCTGTTAGAATAGAGGACTGGAATTTTAACCACCCGTTTCTAATTCCTCCGTGGTGCATTTTTTTTATAGAGATTTATCGAAAACCGTTCCTCGCACTCGCGAGAATGGTTCTCAAACCGGAGGCGTACCGTGTACCCCGTGAGCGAAAGAAGGCGCAAGAACTTCCTTTGACAAGCTGGGATGTACTTTTCAGAGAGGAGGAAGGTGAATTTGCCGAGGCTCAGAAGATTATCAGGGCCATACTGGAAAGGGCAAAAATAAGCGAGGCAACGATAGACTCAGAGGTACTCATCGGTGGGGAGAATTGGATGGCAGTTGACAAAAACGCAGACTTATCAGCCTCGTTTTTCTAACATCATCATTACCTTGGCCGTGTGTAACGCTTTGGATAATTCTTCGCTTGTATCCGACGTATCTTCGCATAATTTTGTAATTCTGTGTCCTCGATTACAGCGGCTTGCAGCTAGGTCGATGCTTCCACAGGCTTCGAAGGGTAAAAAAAAGTAGTGTCACATTTCGCCGATGCTCAAGCGCTCAACCCCAGTGAAAAACGACACGATTCAGTCTGATTCTGGTGTGATCTGAGTGATTTGAATGGATTTGCTACGATATCTATGTGATTGAGCTGAGTTGAGTCGATTCCGAATATATCAACACTTATTTTGGAGCGTCGAAACATCTTGAAGTTTTTTTACGTCACAATTCTTCTGTATACTATGTCCACCAAAAATTCCGCCAGTCGCATCTGCAACTTTTCCGCTCACTGCATGTTGTCTGGGAAGGTTGTGTCCATCGCTAGCTACAATCGGCATACTCAACAGCATCACCGTGATCGATTTGGTACCGAATTTGACACCTTCCTTATCACCCTGCAAAAGCGCTCAACCTTGATAATGTGAAATAAAGTGCTGAAGGATATGCTCAAGTGTAAGCAGTGTATGTTCATGAAGGCGGATGGCAGAGAGTTTGATGTACCAGCAAATTCTACGGTAATCAATCTCCGACCGAAAGGACAAAGTCATGTAAACAATTCGTCACGACGTCTTACACAGGCTAAGCGAACAAGCTGGGGGTGCTCTAAGGATCAACACTCACTGCGACATGCGGGAAGTGGGTGAATAACGGCGACATGCCATCCTTCACCGATCTTTGCAAACCCTCTGGCATGGGATGCATCCACTCAGCGAATACTCGTGCGTGGTGCACCGCCGTTCGGATTGGCGAGCTACTATTCACGTCGCAAACTTAACTTCGACAAAGACAGCAAAGCCAAATGATAACAGGTGCGGCACGGATCAACACTGAACGCGATATGCGGAAAGTGGGTGAGCCATGGCGGCTTCCACCGATCCTGGACAGGAGTATGGGGCGCTGTACGGATCAACATTCACTGCGACATGCGGGAAGTGGGTGAATAACGGCGATATGCCATCCTTCACCGATCTTTGCAAACCCCCTGGAATACCATGCATCCAATCAGTGAATACACAATCAAAAGTAGTATGTCCAACTTTCTCTACATTGATACCTCATAATTTAATTGGTGAGCGCGGTAGCGCTGCCGCAATCACCTACCATGTGGACATCGTGGTACATTTGGGCTCTGGGGGTTACCAGGCGTTGTCCCTGCTTGCGATCATGGGCTCTGGGGGATTCAAGCGCCATCCAGTTAAACCTTTTTATATTACATCCTGGGCGTTTGGGACTCTTCCTGCACTCAGCTCCACATATGGTCGCTGCAAACCAAGGTTGCTCATGCAATCTTAGGGATTGAACACTTGTGTTCAAGGCTAGAAAGCTTCGCTGCTAGCCTAGGTAATTATATTGTGTATGTATATTGTGATCCATCATAAGCTCGTTCCTGAGCCGCCCAAGGATGCTGCCTTTGAGGACCAACGCTGACTGCGACATGTGGCAGCGGGTGAATGGCGTAATGCCGACTCTCACCGGTCCCAGGCTGTCTTTCGGCAATGACGGAGTCGGTTTCTTGCTTTTCACTAACTTCCCCCCACCTCCCCAGTTCTATGGATGTAACAGATTGACAGGTATATCATTATGATTTGGCTTGACTTCTGACAGGGAAACTGGTTGCGCAGCCTCGTTTCCCTACCAGAAGCCAAGTCCAAATGCACACATACTATATTTTCCTGTATCGTACTTGCACTTTCACTTGTACTCCATTCATTCACGTTTAGTGGTTGATAACAGTATGTTATTATGATTTGGCTTCCTTCTAACCCTAACCCTGGATCTAAATTTTCGTGCATAATGATTGTCATAAAGCGGGAGGCCGTTGACGATTCCACTCCTACCACCTTGACAGTCGGATCAATGAGTTAGAAGGAGATTATATTATCGAAACTGACTGATGTATAGTCCTTTTATTCCCTTTTTTTTCCTAATTTTTTCACGCCAACCGAAATAATATTTTTTTGGTACTTATTTATTTTTCTGGTTTAATTCTCACAGTAATAGTACTAGTATAATCATACTCTTGTAAATGTACTTGTATATTCAGGACTTAGGTCAAAATCCATATAAAACTTCTAGCGGTAGGCCTGGCCACTACTTGTTAGGACAAACAAACCCACATTTGGCCTACTACTATATCAACCATGCAGACCAACATACATGCGATTGAAACTAGCTGGTGGAATACCGAAAACGTCTCACCGAAAAAACTACCGGAAACATCTTGGTGCTTCCTTAAAGACACAACCGAGAGCGGTGTAATGTCGGTTCGCCTTGCCCATCACAGCTGCCTTCTCCCCACACGTTGGAGGCCTATATTTACAATAATCGACCTCTGCCAACTGGAGCTACTGTTCCAGCTACTTTCAGTACCCGAGATAAATGGTGGGAGCTGGCGTGGAAGACTATTTATGTGGTATGATGCGCTCAGGACTCACATTGTGATCGAGGCACAAAATTCCATGCCTACTGCCGGTAATCTATGGATCCCTGATGTTGTGCATCGATTTTGTGTTCGACAAATATTAGACAAGCCTCATCAGCCAAAAAAGCTGATAAAATACGACAAGGAGCTGAGAAGCAAATATGTTGAAATAGAGCCCTGGCACTATGGTGAGAAATCAGACAGCAGTGTTTGATGATTACCTCTTCAATTTTGTACAGACTTTCTATCTTGGAAAACTACAAGAGACGGAGATCTCGATTGGCTCCCTCAAATCCTTGGCAAAGTTGACCTTTTTCAGCCTCGAAAAGATTATACCACCTGGCTTGAAGGTTTTCAAAAGGACTGTTATCAGTTTGGTTTTCACTCAAAAACCGAGCAACTTGAGCCCACTCCTACTACCGGTGAACAAGAACGTAGTGATGAAGAAGGTATACAATGATATAGCTAAATCACATTATTCTAGGCTGATCCACAATTGTTAGCTTTATCATCCAAGAAAAAACGCGGACGTCCTCGAAAGGACAAGAAATTTAAACCTGAATGTTCTCCACAGCCACGAATTCTAAGGAGTGGAACATCGTCTTCCATAAGTTTCTTCAAAGCACTTCCTGCTTTGACCCAACCCACCAACCCCAAGAAAGATGCCAGCACAAAGGTATTTGCTACGTTAAATTTACGAAGCCCCATTTTTAAGCGGTTTTCAGGTGCCGAAATATGTAACAGTTTTGGGGAAAACACAACCGGCTTGTAATTATGAAGAGAAAGAGGTCTATTTGTTTATCTTTATGTCCCTATCTCACAACTGATGACTAGTATAGATGAAGCCTACACCATCACCATCTCCAGCAGCATTGCCGGTAAGTCATATTTTAAAATTCAGATGTGTGCTTCTATAAGGTGTCTCCTAGAATATGACTGAGAACGGGAAGCAGAATAAGAACGGGATTGTGCGAGCCGTCGATGTTACCGCAGGAACTATCAATGTCTCCCGGGATACGATGGTTCAGAAGGGGAAGATGAGGGCTGCTGATTCTACTCTGGAAACCATTGATTTTTCTCGGCATACGACCGATAAGGGGAAGGGTAAGATGCGGGCTATTTATTATACCCCAGAAAGTATCAATTCCTTCCATGATGATGCAATGGATAAGGAAGAGGGCCAGAGACAAACTGTTTATTTTAACCACGTGAGTACTTGAATTGCATTTTATTTGTTCAAAGTATAATATACTTTGGTACTTGGTTGTCTTAGGCTAATATCGATCTCGGCCATCCGCATGAGCATCAAAAAATTAACCCAGACTGGGTAAACTTACTGCTCGAACCACTTAGTAGTGAGGAATTGGACCAGGCCAAACATCTATCAAATCTATCAAATGCCACGATGGGTTGTACGAAGTTTCAGATATGGGGTATAGCGAATGGAATGGATGAGAAAAGGGTACGTAAAGAAGTGTGAACCCTTCTCGTATAATATTTTTTTATCGACATCTCTCTCCTAATAGATCAAGCAACTTGTAGCGGAATGGAAGAAGCGAAGATGTTTAGAGATTTTTCCGAGTTTTTCAGGTGAAGGTGGATTACCTACCATGGACAAGGCCTTTTGTGGTCTTGAGAAGATAATTAAGAAGAATGCTTTGGACAAACTTTCCTTATATCTTCTTAAAGTAGACTGATGTTTCAATAATTTCATGTGATATCAGAGCGATTAAAAGTGAAACAGTAAAACAGTATGTCTATAGCAATACTGTTATCGATTCAATAAGCGTACCAGTGTCGATAAGAATGATATTGTCAATTTCCAGGCATAAGAAATATATATTCGCTGTAGAAACTGAAAAATGGGCCAATTGGGAAGCCTACCTTTAGATATTGTATGCACCCTCATCCATTATCGGAGAGGATCAAGCTGATTCCGGGCGGAATGCTGCGCGATCTGCCGAGCGGAGATTGGAAATCGATTCCACATGTTAAACCTACTCTCAAATCGGGTTTGAAATGGAATGTCATAGAGACTCCTCGTAGCGGAGGTCTCTAGCACGTGAGTGTATATACGATTGCACCTGTACCATATATACCCAATTCTAGATGCCTAATGCACCTGCCGTCCTGCCCGAAGGCCATGAAAATGGTCTGCAACCCAAGACAAGTCCATACCAGCAAAGATCGCACAACACAATTTTTACTTGCAGATGTACATGTACCATGTCTCCATTATGGGAGACCCAGCTTTTTGAAGCGTTTCGCCTGTAAAACTAGACGTAAGTGAATAAAATATGTACCTGGTCATGCTCCAATGCATCAAGTAGTGATATGACTATCACTCATAGCTTTTATGTTCATTTGCTGCGATCCGCGCGTTGTCTAGTAGGCCGTATAGTTCTCCTCCGACTGGCTTTTGCATCTATATGCTAGAGACTTCAACTGTGAGAATTTAATCTCCGCTATTAAGTAAGGTTACGAGACTACCACAATTTTCGATCTCCGATCGGGCTATAGCGGAATGGGTAGAGCTGATATTGTGCGGCAATTTGGCACGGGAATCCATCATGGAGCCATACCAGCACATACAGCACCATCTTTTCCCGTGACAAGAGTTGTGACAGATATTGAAACAGACTCTAAATCTTTGTCGTGCTCTTTTTCCCATAGAGAGTCTTTGTTAAATTTATTTAAAATCTGCAAAAAATATGTTGATGCAAGAAGAGCTGTGGTAAGATTTAGATCTTTAACAGTATCTATCACAACTCTGCTACTGCCTCAAGAGGGTGCCATGGCTGAGGTGCCAGATTATTCAGCTGGCTGCAACTACGATTGGCTATTTGAGCAGAGTGCTCGCAGGCCTGGGACAGACTGAAATGAAAAACAGACCCTGCATTGTTTTATAATTTTCAAGTCTTAATTACTGTTGAAAATCCCCATTGATGGTCTTTGCAAGAGCATGCATTGTTCTCCATGTTATCAGGACTCGGTAAGCCTGTGTTCAATCGTTCACGGCAGACTCGGACATAGTAAGCAGAAAATTCGGTCATGTCGTCTTCACAACAAAACCATAAGTCCAACTGAGACAAGTTAGTTAGGAGAAAACAAAAACAGAAGTTAACTTGTGCTTCGTTTACTTGTCCGTGTGCTTTGGCAGACACTATTGCTACACATAAACCAGGGTGCCATTCAACAAACTAAACAATGCAAGAGGATTCAATGTTCAAAAAGGGTAGCAGTAACCAGAGTCCATATCTCAAATACATCACAAGGCCGTTTCATTAAACAGTTTTCATGTCCTGACTACAAAAGATATTTATATTTATAAGTTACTATGGTGAGGGAAGGATACAGTTTTGCAAGCATATGAGGCACAATGTCGAAGAATAGAGGATGTAGTATGCTATCTGCTGCCTTTCGCTTTCCTTCTAAATCGGGGATGGGTGGTCATATCGTGAATGGAACAAACAGAAGGCTGTTCTTCTTCACAGCCATTTGGGCTGATCAGGTTGTCGCCTCTACGAAAAAATAAAGGACGCACCGCGGGGTTCTTCCGGCAGATCACTTTTGGAACAAAGTTTTCCTGTGTCTCGTGGATTGAGTTGGGATGAAAATCTAAGTTTTCTGGTTACTAGATACATATGAGACGCCATTGGTGTTACAGACTAACCTTCTGCTGTGGGAACGGGGAAAATCAGCATTATCAGCCTCCTTCTCTTTTGAAATATCTTTTTCATGGTCGAATTCATCACCACATTGAGAAGAAATGTCTAGTATCAGACAAGTTTTCGGAAACATTGGATGCACTTACCGGTGGAGTCGAATCTAAGGAACAAATGCAATGCAGAAAGTACAGAGTTCCTTCCATCTAGTCGGAGAAGCTTTTTATGTGATTCTAGCTTCAGAAGACATGGTCGGAACCCCTTCTTAAGCCTCTCTGCATGAGTTTGGAATATTGCGTGCCACTCTGTATTCTTAAAATTAAGAAAGAAAGATCCAGACCATGAAAAATAAGCCCTTACCATATGAGGTAGGGTCCTCGTGGGAATATGCCGTCCATGTGTTATCCTGACATTTTTGAAGGTACTCCCCCCTACCACAGAAAGAGTGGTCAAATGCGTGATTCATTCTGATTGCCCATGGTTTGGTTGTTTCAGGCTGGGGGCGAGTTTCAAAGCTATCACCGTATTGTGATAGCTCAATCCAAAGATCGGACCTCAGCCGTTCCAGATAGCGTGCGATTCGGTTTTCATTTTGATTAGGGTTCGTTACACTGGACCAGTACTCAAGGTCAAGGAGGGCAACTTGAAAGGCTGTTGGCTTTGGGAGAAGGAACTGGTTATGTTGACCTGTGCTCTTGCGAAAAGCATGTAAAATGATCCGCAGTTGCGGGCTCCGATTCAATTTGAGGGCTAGCGATGGCTCCACCGGTCGTGCGCTAATCTCCTCAAAAAGCCATATGGTATCACTTGGTGCCACGGGGGAATGGTCGTTAGACCAGCGGTCGTCATCTGCCTTAGAATAGTCAGAAGGCAGCATCACTTCAAATTCGTGCCAAAATGAACAAATGAATGTAAGAAGAAGGACTCTTTGCAGAGTGGCTTCCTCTTTCTAATACTTGCGTGTGAAGTCTGGGCATTTATGATATGTATCACGTGCTCAAGCCGAATTAGGCATAATGAGAATTGAAGATATTCTACAAACAACCATACAGTACCATGTTAGAGCTGCCATATCACACGATAAATGTTGAGTGAATTTCTGTGGATACTATGGCACGTCAAAATAAACGAGGGAAATTATCACTGTCATTTTGTCTGCGCCTTAACTCAAATACAGAAGAGCAGCCTAGTTTGTAACCCACTGTCAGAGAGGGAGAAGTCGACAGAAAAACAAGATCATTAACCTAAATCGCAGGTTATTGCAAATAATAAACTGATATGTCATTTCCATCAAGGAATATTCTAAGACTTGAAATTTCTTAGCTTTAAGTGTAAAATACTGTTCGAAATATTTCAATGAACAAGAGATTTATGGGCATTATGAGCGCCAGGATGGTCTATAGTTAAGCTTTCTATCCCCAATAATCTGGTTTATGGACCCATCTTTATCGCCACCATCTGACACCTCCTGGATTATGTTTAACCCTAACCGTGCAAATTCTTCACAGTCCATTTCTAACCAGACATCCAACACGTTATTCCAGGTGGCTGTATCTGTAAAGGTATCATTCAGATATATAACTCTTGGGGATGGTGAGAGGTCTGAGATTGAGGGATTGTTCTGATGGATGATTCTGGAACACCGCTTGATAAAGGCATTGGTGCCTTTGACTTTCAAGCTTGTCCCAACCACCAGAAGAAAATCCACCACATCAATGTCGTCTTGCTGTAGTCTCGCGATTTCTTCTCCATGAGTATGCTCTTCTCCGTAAAGAATGACGTTGGGTCGAAGTCGAAGCACAGTCGTCATCCTCTTTCCTTCTTGCACCCTCATGCTAACAAATTGTTTGCACTTCGCGCATTCTGGGAATTGACCTCCAATCAACTGTGGGTAATACGGTTCCAGCATGAAAATGGAGCCACAACCAGGACACCGTAATTCTTCTATCACTCCGTGTAAGGGAATACATCGGGCAGGTCCATGATTTGGGTGAATTTCCAGCGACGTATGTAACCCAGCCTTAAGCTCCAGGCCATCTATATTTTGGGTATACACACGGTGTAACACTCCTTTAATGTCCAGGGCACGGAGAAAGTTGTGGAAAGTGGTAGGTTGTGCTATGGAAGCTTCCTTTGCAAGGGTAGCAATTAGCTGACAGTGTAATGATATCTGCTGTGGTGACTACAATGCCTACCAAGTTCAGTGACCGGTCATCACCTGTAAATGGGACCACTTACGTTCAGGGAAGACCACGTAAATAGATCAACCAGATTATTTCCTGAAAACTGGGAAAAGGGGGAGCTGTGGGTATACAGGCCTCCACCTCCTCTAAAGCTTGGAATGCCTGCGGCTACAGATATTCCTGCACCTGGAGAATATGTGAGCACAATGTTGCATTTGCAATGGTAATAATAATTACCACAGACGACAACAATCTTCTTTGATTTAAGCAATATTTCCAACACATCGTCAGAAGTGAGTTTTGAATTTGAAGATAACATTATGATTTAGACGATGAAGATGTAATTATGTAAGACTACTGACTGGGACGAAGTAATTTAAATCAGTTCATCTGATGTACACACAGGGCAAGTATAGTACAGCTGATCTTTCACAACCAATGGCTCATACGATTCATCTTCATCCATACCGAACTCTCCTTTGAGCCAATTTTCCCATTCACTATCCGTCACTCCTACCTTTTCTTGTTCAATCAGATGAGCAGCCATCCAAGGAGAAGTCTCAATTGATTTGCGGTCCTCTGGAGAAGATGATAATCTTCTCGCAATGCTCACTATCCTTATGTTTCCAGCGGTAAAACCCTTCAGGCCTCCCCTGGAAGTGGGCTGTAGAGCCACATCGAGTATTATTTTTGGGGTTTCCAAATACTCGGGGGTGGCGAGGCGACGTTGCTCTAGGTATTCATCCTGAGCTGTGTCCGATGGGGTTCCGAGGCAATCAACATGGTGCCACATTTTGCAAAGCCAGCAGTAGCGCTGCTCCTCCTTGTCTGGAGACCAAAGTCCGTGGCAACCTATTCCACCACACTCGGTTTTCTCGCCCTGTTACACATTGTATTACATCTTCTTCATGTTTTTCAAATGTATATTTCAGTTCACTCACCCTCAAGACACCCTCAGCTGAAAACCAGGAGTATCTAATAATCATATTCAGAGTATATAAATGATAATACGATGTTTGAGCGTACCTAATATAGTATGCTGTAACAGGTGGCTGATCCTCCCTCTTGTTTTCGATAATAGTGGTGTTGATAACATCTAAAATAAATGGCTGTTCATCCCTTAAATTTTAGGCATGCAATATAATGAAACTTACCCTCCAGGGCCCCGGCAGAAATTATATCTGTCCTATCAGAAGCATATAGCTCTTGCTTTCCTGCTGTCCTGATGTATCTGTCGAAAAGTAAACAAATTTAAGAAAATCATTGTAAGAATTGTGGTTTCAACCTTTTCATGTCTTCTGTAATGCTTTCCTCCAAGAGTTGTTTGCATGTATACATCCATATCACGTTGATAAGGTGCTTTCCCTGACCAGTGTCAATTTTTGACACAAGAAGTCAGCCAACTTCAATACCTTGCTAGTCTTTCGAATTTCTTTGATTTCCCCTTTCCAATAATCGTTAACTGTGATATCACTGTCAGGAATTTTACTAAGGCCTGCATGTCGAATGAGGCAGCTATATTTTAAGAAGCGAGGTACCAGGTGAGTCCAGGTGTTATATTTATGAATAGAAGCTTACAAGACCCCTTTGCGAAATTTGTATTTAGAGCCTATAAAATATTTGTTTTATCATAATACCGACAATTATATATGAGGCCTTACTATCATTGCGATCGGTAGCCTCATAGAATTCTACCCTCTTTGCTGACTTCCACTCCTTCTCCAATTTTGATGGCATGGTGATAAAATGGAACAATATAGCAAATGCGCGTCCAAGTCGATTTTAGCTTGAAATGGTATACATATTTCTATTATCACGTGGAAGTAGATCTTACTTGAACAAAGCCACTAAGTCTCATCGTCCATTTTATTTCAAGGTAGGAGATATATATAAATAAATGTTGAGAATCATAACTTCACTTCTTCTTCATCATGGCAAGGCATATGCACCAAGCAGACCACAGTAATAAAGAAGCTGAACTTGAAGGCTCTGACAGTGACATCGAGCGAATCTTAGCTATGCCTTCACCAGAGAGGGTATGTGATTTATATATAGCGACTTGATAATACTTTTTTACAATTATAACTTCACTTCTTCTTCATCATGGCAAGGCAGATGCACCAAGCAGACCACAGTAATAGAGAAGCTGAACTTGAAGGCTCTGACAGTGACATCGAGCAAATCTTAGCTATGCCTTCACCAGAGAAGGTATGTGATTTATATATAGTGACTTAATAATACTTCTTTACAACTGGTACCATTGCCAGGCTAAGGAAGCCAAGGCAAACCAAGAGGAACTTGATGATAGTGACAGTGAAAGGGTTTCGAAAATGTCCAGTCCAGAGAAGAAGGGTTTTGGAGCAAAAGCTATAATAGAGATGGATACGACAGTAAGTTATTCAACACCTAAGCTTGAATACCTAATTATATCTAAAAAACACAGGACGAATATGATGATAGTGACATGGAAAGAATCTTTAATATGCCGAGCCCAGAGAAGAAGCATAGGGTAAAAAAGAGGGGAGTGGAAGAAACAACAGCGAGTTCTCCATTATCTATCCTAAATGAACGTATGGCTTATGTTGTTAAAGCAGGTCAAACAAGTCAACCTAAATCACCTTCACGAAGGCCATAGAAATAGAAGAACAAACCCTGAAGCTGGCCCATCTAGGATCAAGGACCAGAGCACTCTAGATGTAGGTCTTCATCACTAGTGATATTAAGAATATTTTTAAAATGTCCACACCAAAGCAGAGGCCTTGGACAATGATCGCGAAAACGCCCACACATCAAGTAGGCTGTAACATTATCAAAAGAACGTACATCACTCACCCTTAAATAGCGACTGCCAAAGAGGAACAACACCAAAGCTGGTTCATCATCTCAGATCAAAAAGAGAGCTGATGTTCAAAGAGAAAGCGAACAAACGAGGTAGATATTTCAATACTGGTCTCAACATAACTATATATAATTCACATAGAAATAGTGCCCAGAGGGGAAGAAGGACAAGAAGAGCTTCAAAGTTTCAGAAGAAGCAGTGGTAAGCCCAGCATATCTTCCCATTTAATAAATATTGAATTTTCTAAACACCTGAGAAACTTTACCAGTTCACCGCCATCATCATCGTCGACCACATCTGCTAGTCATAGTGGTTCAGAGTATATCACATCATCAAGTGAAAGTAATATATCACATTCACCTGAGAGGAAGTCCAATCTTCTTCGATCTGATCAAGAGCTCATTATAGGTGAGCTTCATTTATATTCATTAAAAAGTAATAGAATGGATTTGATTGGGGTATACTAGATACGAAGCTTGGAGACCCAAATATCTGGTTCCCAGCCGGTGAATCGCTGGAATCTGCAAAACCAGGACGTGTCTTGCATCATTCACTGGTGGAAATGTTCCTGTTGAAGTCTTGGTACCAATCCATCAAGAACAAATCTACGGATAGACGAAACTCCTATTACATCGACACGAAAACCATGGAAAATATATTAGAGAAGCTACCTCCTGATCAAATTTATCAGGTCCTCCTCTTACAAAGACAAGATTCCATCCCCTCGAGGCCGGTATTGTTCTACCTTCCGCCAATTCTGCCATCTTCCTACCGAAGGCTGGTTTTATTTGATTACCATGAGAAAAAAGTCCTGATTTTTGGCCATGGCGCTCAACTCGAAACAAACATGTATGCCGACTGGAGTGAATGGAATGGGATCGATTATTGGAGGGCTATTGGCGAGTTCTTTGGATGGGATCTAGGGTTAGAGGAACGGAGTCCGCAAGTGATTGCACCAAACTGGGTCAGGGTAAATGTTTCACCTTAATGTTAAGAATGGTGAGGAAGCATTTTCTTATATATATCAAACAGACCGAGGTCGATGTCGAATGCTGGATGGCGCTATTCTGCCAAGACGTCTTTGATAATGGGTGGATGTATTCCAAAGATATTAATGGACACCCTCACTGTCCAAACCTTTCTTGCACTCATTCTATGCGAGAGAGGATATTCCACACGGATGTCCAAATTACTCAACAATCGTACGAATTCTGGAGTAAATCCAAGGCTCGGTTTCAATATTCTATGACACCTCCTCCTCACGTTGTGGAAGATATGAAGACCGGGCTTTCGAAGTTTCAGAAGTTCAGGTCAATCGGAATTGCCCTTCAAAGTATTACGTTTAGGTGCCAGGCCTGCCGTCATCGGGTTGCCACTGCTGTTCGATTAGACGCGACTCAACTCGACGTCAGTAATGAAAACGGAAACGATAACAATGATCTCGATGGTGACATTGCCCTCCTTGGCCACAATAGCGATGACGATGCGGGTGGAAGAAGTTTGCTCAACCAGAAGCCTCACCTTCCTCGAAGAAGGATTTTGCCTGAAATCCCACTCCATGAGACCGAGCCAAGTACGACTGAAGAAGGGTCAATAGACTCCGATGGCGATCCATTTGATGACTATGAATCGGCTCTTCGTGTTTTTCCAGATGACGATGAAGACAGATCTCGAAATATGTGGACTTTTCATCATGATGGGTTACTTGTGGATCGAAACTGGAATATCTGGAGAGATCGAGGCTACCGATTGGAGCGTGATTTTTACAAGATGTTCGACAGCCAAGAGCCTGTAAACATCAATGACTATCTTCTTCCATACTTCAAACCTATCGACAGCAATATGCCTCCATCACCTGCGTCTTCCATACCATCACTCCCAGCACACTCTTCTGCCCCGCAACCGCCATCATCTGCCTCGTCGCTCTCAGAAGGATCTAACCTTCCTCCTCTCATAGAAACAAAAGACGTGAATCGAATGGGAGCGAGAGAGATGCTCGATGAGGCTGGGCTGCCTGATGGTAAACCAGACAGCCAAGCTGTGTTTGTGAAGGGCAAATCCCGAAGCCAAGATTTTATCGAGCTAGACTTGGAAAAGGACGAGACAATCTTGAACGATCATCAAGTGGAAATATCTATCGACATCGACAGCGTCATATGGGTTACCTATAAACCTCAGTTTTCGGGCAGTGTCTACCTTCACCTTCTTCCCCTTCTAGGCGACAAACCTCCATTCTCGATTAATAACCACGTATACATTAATATTCTCCAACCTCCTACGAAACTCGATCGAGAAGAAATGCAGAGGAGCCATACATCAAAAAGGTACCCACTTAGTGCCGTGCCCCACACCCATTTCGGAGAAATGGGTCGAGAATCAGGCCAATTCAACACATATATCTTTTTCCCTCGGATGATAAGAAAAAACCCTGATACCGGGAGGATGAGCACTTTGATCCCGAAACCGGTACAGGAGCTATGGTTTTCCGAGGTCGTGATTCCCGCCTTGAACCGGATTCTAGTCAACTATCCCGGAATTTCAGAGTATCTTCCAACTGACATGGATAGCCTGAGACGAAAAATTGGCGACAGCCGTCAGGTCAAGACCTTGGCAGTTACGCCAATATCATTTTCTACTCTGATAACTACTCTTCGAGGAATTATTAATGACCAACCCGATCTCCTCGGTCGATTCTCGTCCTTTTTTTTCGTCGTCGATGCCCGTGGGATCAAGCTGCTCTGTAAGCAGCGAGATAGATCTATAAACCCATACCAGTGGTTACGCTCTCTGATTCCCGATATTAGTTGGGATTATATGAGTGATAGATCTCATGGAGAGCTCTATCTTGACCTGGGAATTTCGTATCATCCCTCTCCCAGGGATATTCCCAGGGATATTCCATTGGTAGGACTCTGGAGGCTTGATAGGATTCACGACTCATACGACCTCATGGGAATGCAAAAGGGAACGATTCACCATACGGCCATGCTAAGAGATTATGGAGGGCGACAGGCTGAAACCAAGGTCAACAGGAGTCGTCTGGTGCATCTCAACTTCAGATCGAGCTACAATCTATGTTTCGAGGTAGTCCGGCGTCCTGGAATCGGAAGCTATCTGTGTAACGACCAAGACGCTATCAAGATGAATGACAACTTTACGAAAGGCTGTCGTGACTGGAAAGGCCTCTTCGCATCATCACAATTTCTTTCCTTTGGTGTCAGAGAAGAGCTTCGAGGGAGTGGTCTCGCCATTGTGAAGCTTCTTGACATAGCTCATGACAAGGTAAGCACCAGAAACCAAACTGACAAAGGTTCATCATTAAAATCTATTCGATTATCAGGCACTACTCTATCTGTCTTCTAAGCCTATGCTTTGGATCCCTTCCCATATCTTCTTTAAGTTTTTGACTGGAAGGCTAGTCGAGTTCGAAAACATCCAACGACATCTCTCGAAAAACCGACCAGAAAACTATGGCACAATGTCCACCCTTATCACTCACCTTATGAGGCACATCATGGTCACGCCGAGAATAAAATACACGTTTCTGCGAGAGGCATTACGAGACCTTCGGTACGCTTCAGTCATGGAAAGGTTTGGGATATTTTTCCTCCATGACCTGAGGGTGAGGGATGGAGTTTTATTCCTGAAAGAGCTTCCTGAGGAGGATTCGGCCGAAGTCGTTCAGTTATATGGATCGTCGCTGAAAAGACCACAAGTATCCAAAGCAAGCCAACCCCATCGCCTTCTTCAATCACACGAAACAGACGCCTATCCTTGGGGTCCTGATCCGTCTTGGACACGAATCCAAAAACTGCTGGAGACCGATCCGAAGAACTTTCTTAGAAAGTGGGAGCTAGCTGAGGATTGGGAGGATCCTGAGGTCTTTCGGGCCGAATTGCTATTTATTGACTTCACAACCCAGCTGTGGTTGAGTATTTCAGACCATTTCGCATCTTCTGGTCTTTTGCCCCAACCAGCGACGCTCAAGGAGGCTATGAAGGTCTGGACCATCTCAGAGATTATCAATGTCCTCGGTGCCGACAAATGTCGATTCCTCCCTTCTAGCCATGGTTTAAAAGGGAACCTGCCTCCGAATCACAGCTCCCACCAGTCATTTTCGGCTTATCGACGAATCTTCTTCCCTGATCTTACTGTCGAGATCCCCGATAATTCAATCTGGAAGCCATACACTCGCTCTGGGAGATATATCGAGACCTACCGTAACTATCTTAAAGAGTGGGATGAGCAGAGTGTCGATCTCTTACACCATGACTTGGACCGAATATTCAGTGAGCTACAGTGGCTCCCCATAGGCATTTCGCATGAAAAAAAGGCCAAATCCTCTATATGGGCCTCAACTTCAGGCAAGGTCAACTGCATATCAAATCCAAAATTTTATCGAATCAGAGAAGTTGGCAAAGATGGTCCCCACCAACGCGCCCACGTATTCCACAGACCTCAAGCATCGAAAACCATACTGGAGAGGAGACTAGATGAGAAGCTTGGAGTATCTACTCACCCACACGTCCGAAACCGAAACCGAAAGTCTGTCAAGTCCTGTCGAAAACGAAGGCCTCCTGTGAGAAGAAGAGGGCAGAGACCTGAGGATCACCTGGGTACAGATGAAGAAGAAGAAGAGATGGAAGTTACTGATGAATCAGATCGAGTGAAAGGGAAAGGGAAAGTAAAAAAACCGGCGGTGGTGTCTCTGCCAATAACTCGGTCGAGAGCAAAGGCTGCTCAACACAGCATCGAAATGGGCTCAGATGTCGATCAAGAGAGTGGTGGCCACAACTTAAAAATGACATCAAGGGTGACTCGATCAAAGGCTAAAGCGTATGGAAAGGTTTCCCAGAGGAGGGAGCCAGATACTTTGCATTCAGATTCAGACTCGTTGAGGTAATTGGGAGCTTTTTAGGGCATTCAGTACATTCATAGTTGAATGTGTGTAAAATCATGACTGATGCCCAAAGAGATTAGTGAATTTACCCAACAAAGGTTGAATATGTGTAGGTCTTAGTTCATCGAATAAACCAAAGAGGGAGATGCTGACACAGCCATTTAGAGCTGTACCATACACAAGGTAGATGGATAGGTATATGGAACAGATCTACAGTGAGTTGAATATAACTGCCCTCTTGACCCACATATAGCGAATTACACTGTACCAAACATTATAACGATGGGAATTACGTCGTTAAGAGCCACTGCTGTATGGTAACTTTCATTCTATGAAAGAATCCCGATTTTCAGACAAGTCTACAATGAGTTGTGGGTATGCCCCCTCCTGACCTATATTTGGCAAATTCCAAGTCAAACAAGCAGGATTTAATTCTTCAGAACCACTACCATATCGTAGCTTTCATTCAATCCAGGAATCTCGAATTTTAGACAAGGCTACAGTGAGTTGCAGGTATGCCCCCTCATGACCTATATTTGGAAGGTTTCACCACACCAAACAGTATAACAACTAGGATCTCATTTTCCCGAGCCACTACCATATCGTAGCTTTCATTCAATCCAGGAATCTCGAATTTTAGACAAGGCTACAGTGAGTTGCAGGTATGCCCCCTCATGACCCATATTTGGCAAATTCCACTACACCAAACAGTCTAACAGCTCGGATCTCATTCCCCCGAGCCACTACCGTATCGTAGCTTCAATTCAATCCAGGAATCTCGATTTTAAGACAAGTCTACAGTGAGTTGAAGGTATACTCCCTCCTAACCCATATTTGGAAAATTCCACCACACCAAGGCATCTAAAAATCGGAATGTCATTCTTCCCAACCTCTATTGGATGAATTTATTCAGTAAATCGTGATATCCTGATTTTTAGAGCAATCTGTAATGATAATACCATAACTCCCCTGCTACCCCCCTCTATCTCAAATTGAGACATACAGAAAGCTCTAAAAATCGGGATTTGACTTGTCCCAGCCACAAATATGCCATTACTTATGATTCTGGATGAATCCCTGATTTTTTGAAGCCTCCACAATAAACTGTGAAAATGACCTCTCTGACCTAATATTTTTGATGTATCTCGAGATCCTAACCACCAAATTGGCCCATTTTTGGCTCAAAAATTTTATTATTACCTCCTCAGACGTATCCCATCAAGAAATGGTGGAATTTTCATGTCAAGAATTAACCGATCCCTCTAACTGTGGGTCCCTGAATGATCGAAGCCCTAGACACTGC
>Ga0210391_10000969_pt1 | contig 27350 bp, 23 predicted proteins | sample IncBWC12OmetaG_FD_160573 | JGI IMG/M metagenome (GOLD analysis project Ga0210391, IMG submission 160573) | Forest soil microbial communities from Barre Woods Harvard Forest LTER site, Petersham, Massachusetts, United States - Inc-BW-C-12-O ... | reverse complement strand
GAGACGATCAGCCGCATGGGTGTACTGGTCTCGGTCGATGACTTCGGCACCGGATACTCCAGTATGAGCTACCTGCGACGCTTTCCGATCGACAAGCTGAAGATCGATCGATGTTTCGTCGAGCAGATGGACACCCGTGCGGAGGATGCTTCCATCGTGCGCGCCATCATCTCGCTTGCCCATAGCCTGCACCTGAAGGTGATCGCGGAAGGGGTGGAAACCCCCAAACAGCTGCAACTGCTCGCCGAGCTCGGCTGCGACCAGTATCAGGGCTTTTTCTTCAGTCCGGCGCTGCTGCCCGCCAAATTCGAGGAGTTGCTGCAGGAGGAACCGCTGCTCACCGATGAGGAGGCGGCGCGAACTCACAGCAAACTTTCCTTCTTGAGAGGCTGAAGGCCCCGTTCACCGGCGCCCGCATCAGATCTGAAACGGCGCCACCGCTGTAGCGATGTCGCAGGTGAACCGGCGGCTCAATCCTCGAGTTCGTTGAACCCTCGGCCGCTGAGGATCATTGGTACACACCGCTGCGCCCGCGCTACGCGAGTCTTCGCCTGCTTCGCACCCGAGACATGAAAGATGTGGGACTTCCGCCTCCCGGGCGTGAGCGCGTCGAATGCCGCCCGCAGCTTCGGGGCCGCATCCAGGCTGGCCTGCAACTCCTCAGGCACCGCGTACTCCGAAGGCTTCTTGAGGGTGACCTTCTTCCCCGAGCGCTCGACCTTGATGGCTTCGTCGAGGTAGTTCCTCAGAATCGACTGCATGGCGTTGATTTCTTTGACGGAGGAAAATTTGACCCAGCGGGCCGCCTGGCTATGCTCCCCGACCTTTTGCAGGATGCGCTTGGGGTCGCTGAGCAGCGCGCCTTTGAAGAACGAGAGCGTGCAAACGTCCTTCAGCGGGATGATGATTGCCACATTCTTCGTCTGGTAAGTGAAGCAGGGCTTGCCCCACTTCACCTCCTCGCTCAGGCCACAATCGAGCGCAATCTTCCGCAGCCTGTCCGCTTCCTTCTGCCACTTTTCTGCGTAAGGTACCTTCACAGCTCCCCCCATGCATCACATCGGAGCCAACCGCGAGTGAAAATATCACCCATCCAGCATGGGGAACAGAGGTCCGCCGGTTCGACTATTGCGGCCCACCGCGTCGCTCGGCGGCACGCTTTACGGCCGCGACAATTTTCTCCGGAGATGTGGTTGCAGTTACCTCGAGCCGATAGTGGTACGCCCCATCCGGCTCTGTGAACTCGAGTATCGCCGGGCTTCCATCCTGCGCGATGACGCTGGGCCGCATTCCGATCTCGCCATCGCGGTAAATTCGGCAGTCAAGCAGTATCTGGCCCGCAGCCGGCATCGGAATGCCGCGGGCTTTCAGGCCACTCCAGTCGCTCGACTTTCCGGCCACGTCTGACAGGTACGGCGTGCACGCGACAAACCTGTCCGTCTTCTGCAGCGGAGTACCGTCATTGCGTGTGTCAGGGATCGATTCGCCGGAGTGGACGAGGTACTGTGTTGTCAGCTCGTTCAAATCGTGAGTTTGCGGATTCGTAATCTCGACGTCCAGATCAACCAGGATTGCTGGCCCCGCGGCGGAAGGGGACTCACTCGCCCAGGTTGCATAAGCCGCGGCCCCAGCCAAGGCAGTGATGAATGCAAGGCCGACGACTCGACGCGTTCGCGTTGGCGGTAGACGCTTGAGCATGGCAATTCTGTCCTTGAGTGGATGAATGGACTGCCAATGGCATCCTGTCGATAAACGCCACACGGATTCGGTGGCGAGTTGAGTTCTGAGTAGAGCTTCCGCGTATCGGCGCCGGGCATTGCCCCAGTGAGCCAGTACCAGCGCGTCGCAGGCCAGCTCCTGATCCATTCGCAGCCAGGCGACGGCGCGATACATCAGCGGATTGAACCAGTGCAGGCACAGCGCGAAGGACGCGAATGTGTTCGCAGCAACGTCGTGACGGGACGCGTGTGCGCGCTCATGAGCAAGGATCAGCTCGCACTCCTGCGCTGAGTAGCGGGACTCGAAATCCGCTGGCACTACTATCTTCTGGTGGCGCAGACCGACGAGCACTGGCGCGGCGACATTGCCGCGGTAGAACCCGCCCGGATCGGGCGTCAGCACTCCCAGTGTCTGCACAAATGACCGCTGTCTGATAGCCATCAGGAGCAGCATTCCGACGGCTCCAACGCTCCAGATGGCTATCGCCCAATGGGTCAGAAAGCCGCCGCGGGCCATGGGATGTCCCATGGTGACCGCCGCGAACGCCGAACTGACTTGCTCCGGCACGATGTTGGTGCTAACGAACAGGAATGCCGGCGGCGGCGGCAACAGGGCCGCTGCCAGCATGACAGGGGCAAGGAGCCACAGCCAATAGGCCACTCGTGCGCCGACGACAGCCTGCAGCGGTTTTCGCAGCAAACCGATGAGCACTATCGCGATGCTCACAGCAGTGACCGTGCTGGTCAGCACATGCATCATTTCAGCGCTCATCATCGATCTCCTTGATCAGGCGCTTGAGATCTTCTATGTCCCTCTTGCTGAGCTTCTTGTGGTGACTGAAGTACGACACGAGTGGCGCAACGCGACCACCAAACATGCGATCCAGGAACCCATGGCTCTCGATGGATAGCCACTCATCGCGAGTCAGCACGGGAGAATAGATATAGCGCCGATTGTCTTTGCGCGCGCGCAGTGCGCTCTTCTTCAACAACCGGTTCAGCAAGGTCTTGACCGTGGATCCCCGCCACTTTCCGTGACTCTCGAGTGCCTCGATCACATCCTCACTGGCGAGTGCACCGCGTGTCCAGAACACCTCCATCACAATGGATTCCGCCCGGCTGATAGGCATCGATTTTTTCGCTGTCACTGGCGCGCTCCCGCATGACTACACGTGTAATCCGATGACTACGATTACACATGTAAATTTCAAACGCAATAGCCGCACCTCAGTCGGGGAATCCGCCTGCAGGAGTGCCAGGCGCGTGCTCGATCTGTACGATGTGCGGTACCACGGAGCGGGATTCCGGAGTTGGGAATGGCGGCAGGCAAGACCAGGCGAGGGAAGGCGCAGTCCGCGAAAGCGCGCACGCCCTCACGCACCGCATACCGGCGGGCTCCGCTCGCGAGCCTTCGTGTGTTCGTTGCGGTCGCCGACCACAGGAGTTTCACCCGCGCCGCCCATGCTCTTGGCATCACGACCAGCGCTGCGAGCCTGCAGGTGCAGGCGCTGGAAGAATACCTGCGCGTCCCGGTATTGCGCCGCAACGGCAAGCAAGTCGAGCTGACGGAGGTGGGAGCGCGACTGCGCCCGAGAGTGGAGCAGGCGCTTGCTGAGTTGGAGCGGGCGATCGACGAAGCGCGCGCTGACCGCGGTTCGGGTCCTTTGCGTGTGACGACACTCGCCTTCTTCCTGGCGCAGTGGCTATTGCCTCGCCTGACGAAGTTCACATCGCAGCACGCGGGTATCGACGTACAGATCCATACCTCCGTGGCGCTCGCCGATTTTGTGGCAACGGGGATGGATGGCGGAATCCGTCTTGGCGGCGGCGTGTGGCCGCGCCTGCACAACGAAAAACTGTTTGATGAGTGGCTGGTTCCGGTGTGTACGCCAGCGCTGCTGCGACGTCACGGCCCCATAGCCGAGGCCCGCGATCTGAAGCGTTACAGGCTGCTCCACAGTCCGCATGAGCCGTGGACCGCGTGGGTGCTCGATGGAGGCCTTGACGAACAGTGGCCAAGCGCAGGCGCCGCGTTCGACGACGCAATCAGTATCGTGCGCGCCGCTGAGGCCGGCCAGGGACTTGCGCTCGCCATGTGGTCCTTAGTGGCGGACGCCGTCGCGCTCGGGCGCCTCGCAGTTGCGGGTCGCGCCGTGCGGTCCGAGCGTGGCTACTACTTTGTATGCCCGCCGGCCCATTTGACCCTCCACAAAGTGGCGGCCTTTCGGGAGTGGTTGGCGAGCGAAAGCCGCAGTTTTCCGGGGCCGCCTGACGCGTCATGACCGGGTGTGCGAAAGGGGTCGGCGGCAACATGCGGCTGACGGTCCTTCTTGTCTTGGCCGCATTCGTGGCCACGCCCGCCGGTTCCGCCGCGCCCGCTCCCATGCCTGAACAGGGGATGGCGCCTTACCTGATGCCCCAGAGTGTCGCGGACCTCGGAAAAGGACGCACGATCAATTTCGTCTGTCTCGGGCACGGGTCGCCGGCCGTCATTCTGTCGGCGGGCCTGGGAGGCTGGTCGTGGTGGTGGTGGTGGGTCCAGGGCCCGCTCGCAAAGCGAACGCGCGTATGCGCCTGGGATCGCGCGGGCTACGGCTTCAGCAGCCCCAGCTCGGAACCTCAGGACATCGTTCACACCACGAGCGACCTCGAGCGGGCACTGACGAGCGCTGGGATCCGAGCTCCCTATGTCATGGTAGGACACTCGATGGGCGCGTATGAGACGCTGCGGTTCACCGATCTGCACCGACGGGACGTCATCGGCATGGTTCTGGTCGACCCGGATATTCCCGGCCGCCCCGCGGTCGATGAAAGGCTCGCGCCGCAGTTCGCAGCCGTGTCGGATGCCCTGGGTGATCAGACCGTGAAGCAGCGGCGCGACTGCGTCGCGAGGCTGCGGAGCGGTACGCTGAAGAGGGGCACGCAGCAATTCGACCGGTGTACCGACTCCTCCGTGCCCGCCATGTTTCCAGAGCTGAAGGCGGCAATCGCCGGGCGCAACACCGATCCCGCGCGGCTGCTGACGCAAAGCTCGCTTGAGAACGAACACTATAATTCCTCACGCGAGGTGACCAACGCGCAGCGTCACTATGCTGACATGCCATTGGTCGTGCTGACCGCCGGACGCGACGAAGCATCCATTTTGGGCTCGCTGCGCGCGCTGCCGCCTGGCACGCCGGGCGTCGCCACACCCGAGGAGCTTGCGCATTTGCGCGAGCAGATTGGGCGCTTTCTCCGCGAGGGATGGGGTCCGGCGCATGAGGCCTACGCTGCCTTGTCGACGCGGGGCCGCCACCAGCTCGTAGCGGATTCCGGCCACAACATCATGGTTGATAAGCCTGATGCGGTGCTCTCCGCAGTCATGGACGTATTGAACGAGCACCAAGCAAACCGGAGCGATTGATGTTTGAGCCGTATATACGGCAAATTTGACTGCTGATCGATATATCGGTAATTTCGCTTGATGAAGCATTTTTTGAACGCCGTCACTACCACGACGACCCGCACTGGCGGGCCGTGGCGGTCGTTTATGCTCTAAGGATTTCTTGACGACTTTCACGAGGGCCCCGCCGGCGACGGACGGGGCCCTCTTGTTTTTGGGTGCCCTCCGCGCGATCAACCGCTTTGGAGGACACCATGGACAGTTACGATCATCGAGTTCTCGGACCACGGCTCGATCTTTTCCATCAACAGGAGGAAGCCCCGGGCGCGGCCTTTTGGCACCCGCGCGGGGCGACCCTTTACCGGTTGATCGAGAGCTACCTATTCAGCGAGATGCGTCGCGCCAACTTTCGCGAAGTCCGTACCCCGCAACTGTTATCGCGGTCATTATGGGAGCGTAGCGGTCACTGGGATAAGTTCGGCGCGAACATTTTTGTCTTCAATGATGAGGACCGAAGCTATGCATTGAAGCCAATGAGCTGCCCGGGGCACGTGCAGCTGTTTCGGCAGCAGATTCGGTCGTACCGGGATTTGCCGCTGCGCTACTGTGAGTTTGGCGCTTGCCACCGATACGAGCCGTCCGGTGCACTGCACGGACTGATGCGGGGCCGTGCCTTCACCCAAGACGACGCGCATGTGTTCTGCCTGCCGGTGCACGTTGAGGGCGAGGTCAGCCGATTTTGTGCGCTGCTGCGCCGCGTCTATGCCCGTTTCGGATTCCAGGATTTCGTCGTTGGATTCTCGACCAGGCCGTCGGTGCGAGCGGGCTCAGATGCGGCGTGGGACCGGGCGGAAGGCATGCTCGCGGCAGCCGCCCTGAGCGCCGCACTCGAGTTTCGACACCAGCCCGGCGAGGGGGCGTTCTACGGCCCCAAGCTCGAGTTCATCCTCGGGGACCGGGACGACAGGGAATGGCAGTGTGGGACGATACAGCTCGATCTGGTGCTTCCGGAGCGGCTCGATGCCGAAGTCATCGACGCATCCGGGGCGCCGGTACGCCCGATCATGCTCCACCAGGCAGTGTTGGGAAGTATCGAGCGATTCATGGCCATCCTGCTGGAGCATCACCGCGGTCAGCTACCGTTCTGGTTGGCTCCGGACCAGATCGCGGTTGCTCCCGTTTCAGCCGGCCAGTTCGATTTCGCGCGCACAGTTGCCGAGACTTTCGCGGCAGCAGGTCTTCGTTGTCAGATCTATGACGCGGATGAAACCCTCGCGCGACGGGTGTTGGCCGCGCATGACTGCGGTATCCCGATGTTCGTGACGGTAGGCGCAAAGGAGGCGTCCGCAGGCACGGTTTCGATTCGCGAACCGAACGGACGGCGCTGTGTTCGGACTCTTTCGGAAGCGACGGAGTGGTTCAAGGCAGAGACGCTTGCTGCGCCGCCGATGCGCGCACTTGGATCGATCCCGGGATTGGGCGATGATGTGCCGCGGTCAGGCACACAGTTTGGAGCAGATGCAGATGGCACTTGAGTCCGCGTTTCGCCGCCTTGCACTCCTCGCGATGATTGTTCCCGTCTTTGCCACGCTCGCCGCGGAGTCGCCGCCGCTGCATCGCGGCTACTATTCGGAGCCCGCGGTCCATGGCGAGACCATCGTCTTCACCTCGGAGGGTGACCTGTGGACCGTCGACATTCATGGCGGCGCCGCGCGGCGCCTCACCTCCGGCAGCGGCATAGAGCACAACGCGACCATTTCACCTGACGGCAAGACGGTCGCCTTCAGAGCCAACTACGAAGGTCCGTCGGAGGTCTATACCATGCCCATCGACGGCGGGCTTCCCCAGCGCCGAACGTGGGACGGTGTCTCTCAACCCGCGGGCTGGGGACCTGACGGCCGCCTGCTGGTGGCCACGGGGCGGGAGTCTACGCTGCCGGGCTCCCGGCTGGTGCTGATCGACGATCGCGGTGAGCGCGAGACGATTCCACTGGCGCAGGGCGCACAGGGGGTTTACGCCGGCGATGGGCACACGCTGATTTTTACCCGTTGGTTCAAGCAGGGGAGCTATACCAAACGCTACCAGGGCGGCACCGCTGAAAGCCTCTGGAGCTTCAACGGCGGAAGTGAAGCCGTTCCCCTGACCGCGGATTTTGCGGGCACCTCGACCAATCCAATGTTCTGGAATGGCCGGATTTACTTCCTCACCGACCGCGACGGCGTGATGAACGTATATTCCATGGACCCCCGGGGGCATGGCGTGCGCGCCGTCAGCCATCAGCGGGTCTTCGACGTCCGCTCCGCCGCGCAACACGATGGGCGCATCGTCTACGCTTCAGGGGCCGATCTGTGGCGGCTCGATCTGAGCACCGGCCATGAGGAAGTGATTCCGATCACCCTGGTCTCGGACTTTGACCAGTTGCGTGAGCACTGGGTGAAGAAGCCTCTCGACTACATCACCCAGGCGCACCTCTCTCCTGACGGTTCGCGGGCGGTCTTCACCGCGCGCGGTGAAATCTTCACGCTTCCCGCCGCCAAAGGCGGGCGCATCGTCAAGGTTGCCGGCGACTCCTCGGTCCGTTACCGCGAAGCTGCATTCCTCCCTGACGGCAAAAGCATCGTGGCGCTTTCCACGGCGGGCGGAGAAACGGAGTTCTGGAAATTCGGCGCCGACGGCGAGTCGGCGCCGGAACAATGGACGCACGACGCCAAGGTGCTGCGCTGGGTCGGCGTGCCCTCACCCGACGGTCGATGGCTGGCTCACCACGACAAGGACCAGCAGCTGTGGATCTACGATATCCGGGCCAAGCAGGACAAACGCATCGCGCAGTCTCTGAATGCCGATTTTGGTGACCTCAGCTGGTCACCCGACAGTCACTGGCTCGCCTATGTCGAAACGGCCGACAACCTGTTCGTTCAGATCAAGGTGTTGAACCTCGATTCGGGGGCCGTCCAAACGCTGACCTCCGACCGCTATGACAGTGTGAATCCGGTGTGGAGCTCAGACGGCAAGTGGCTCTACTTCCTCTCCGACCGCAATCTGCAGACCACCATCCAGTCACCCTGGGGGCCGCGTCAGCCGGCGCCGCACTTCGATCGCACGCTGCGGATATACGAACTGGCGCTCACCCCTGGCCTGCGTTCACCCTTCCTGCCGGCGGACGAACTGCATCCGGACCCCGCTGACAGCAAGGAGGGCTCGAAGGATCCGCAAAAGCCCGACGCCGACAAGGACACGGACGCCGTCGCGACCGCCAAGAAGGCCAGCTCCGGGAAACAGGGCACGCCCGCCCAGAAAGGCGACAAAAAAAGCGGGCAGGAGCCACTTCCCGTACCCGTGAGGATCGACTTCACCGATCTTGCCTCGCGGCTGCGCGAAGTCCCCGCCCCTCCCGGCAACTATAGCGACCTGCAGGCCACCGCGAAGCGGCTGTGCTGGCTCAGTGCCAGCGACGAGGTCCAGAGAAAACTCGGCCTGCAATGCCTCGATATCGCCAACAAGGGTGACGAACTGGAGACCGTCCTGGCGGAAGTCAAGAGCTTCGAAATATCCTTGGATCGCAAGAAGCTGCTGATCTACAAGGGCGATAACTTCTACATCGTCGATTCCGCAGTGAAGACCGCTGCGCTGGCAGATCCGAAGGTTCTGCCCAAAGCCGCCATCGACCTGTCGCACTGGCAGATCTCGACCATTCCGCGCGAAGAGTATCGCGGCATTTTCCTGGACGCGTGGCGCCTGGAGCGCGACTACTTCTACGATCGCAACATGCATGGCGTGAATTGGGTGACGATGCGCGATCGCTACCTGCCGCTGGTCGATCGTGTGGCCAACCGCGACGAGTTGAACGATCTGATCGCGCAGATGGTCGGGGAGCTGTCCGCGCTTCACACCTTCGTGAGCGGCGGCGACGATCGCAAGCCGGCGGACGCGATTGGGATCGCCACACTGGGCGCGATTCTGCGCCGCGATGCAAAAGCCGGTGGCTTTGTGGTCGAACACGTCTATCGGCATGATCCGGACCTGCCCAACGAGGCGCCGCCTCTGGCGCGGCCCGAGTCTCGGGTGAGCGAGGGCGAAATCATTCTGAGTATCGACGGCAGGAGCCCGCTCGAGGTCGCCGATGAGCGCGAGCTGCTGCGCGGCAAGGCCGGTCAACAGGTGATGCTGCAGGTCAAATCCAGCCAAGGCGCGGTCCGGAGTGTGCTGGCACGGCCCGTCGACGCGGGAACCGATGGCGGCATGCGCTACGCGGAGTGGGAATACACGCGCCGGCTCAAGGTGGACGCCGCCTCACAGGGCGAGATCGGCTATGTTCACCTGCGCGCCATGGGGCCGAGTGACATCAACCAGTGGGCGCGGGACTACTACCCGGTCTTCAATCGTCCGGGCCTGATCATCGATGTGCGGAACAACCGCGGTGGCAACATCGACTCGTGGCTGCTCAACGATCTGCTGCGCAAGGCATGGTTCTACTGGCAGCCGCGGCTCGGAAACCCCAATTGGAACATGCAATACGCCTTCCGCGGCCATATCGTGGTCCTGTGCGATGAAGCGACCGGGTCGGACGGCGAGGCGTTTACGGAAGGGTTCAAGCGCCTGCAGATGGGCAAAGTGATCGGGACGCGGACCTGGGGCGGCGAGATCTGGCTCAGCAGCAGCAACACCCAGGCCGATAACGGCTTGGCGAGTGCGGGCGAAACCGGCGTCTACGATGCGCAGGGGAAGTGGGTCATCGAGGGGCACGGTGTGGATCCCGACATCGTGGTGGATAACCTGCCCCATGCAACGTTTGGCGGTTCGGACGCGCAGCTTCAGGCCGCCGTCGATCTGCTCAAGCAGCAGATCAAGGATGATCCGCGGCCGGTGCCTGCCCATCCTGCCTACCCGGACAAGTCCTTCAAGGGTGCGCCGTAATATTCCAGCACATGTTCGGTTTCAATACGGTGGCGGCCGATCAATCCTTCTGGACGTCATCCAGGTCGTCACACTCTGGCTTGCTGAGATCGGGTAGACGCAGACTGCCGATGTTGGTCTTGGGCGCGATCCATCGAGGAGATGCCGATGCAGAATTTTGACGCCAGAACCGTGTTTTTCGTCAAAGACGCCGAGCGCGCGCTGCGCTTCTACACGCAGACCCTGGGCTTCAAGCAGGACTGGATCCACCAGGAGGACGGACGGCCATTCGTGGTCCAGGTCAGCCTCTTCGGCTTCCCCATTATCCTGAATCAGGAGGAAGAATGGACGGCAGGCAGGGCTGGACACGGCCGAGTATTCTTCGCGATTTATGAAGATCAGCTTGAGTCATTCCAGCGGTATTTGAGTGAAAATCGCATAAAGACCACAGTCATCTACTGGGGTGCGCCGACTCTCGCGATTCGAGACTGCGATGGGAATGAACTGTTTACCTGGCTGCCCGAGAGCGAACGGGCGAGGCTGGAGGCGGAACTCCCAAGCGCTCATGCTCCAGCCTGATGCGCGTCGTGTCAGTGAGCTTCACTCATCGCCAAGGAATTCGAAAACCGACCTCCATGATTGTAAATTCGTGGATCGACATAGATTGAAACCGGCCGGGTGTCTGGTACCGAACATTGCCTACGAATCGAAGGGCCGCAGCATCGCACCGGGGATCCCCAAAGGATCGTACGAGGCCTGCCGAGGAGACGGCGTCCAGTGAACCCCGAAGGCAATTTTGAGTGTGAACTGGGCCTGCTTGGATTCGAACCAAGGACCAAGGGATTATGAGTTTCCCAGTCCTATCTATGATTCGACCCTGATTTTCACATTCTTGGTAGGCACCCATCAGGAATTGCTCGGTACTTCTCGGAGTCGGATTGTCCGGCGTTCGAGAATACCGGCTTTCAGTAGCCTGCTTATCGTTTCCCCCTCGTTTCCTCTGCCGCGGTCCGTCTGCTCGCCACCTGGGCCACCGTTTTGCGCTTGTGCACCCAAAGGCGACGCTCACGACCAGCAGCTCTGGGCTAGTGGGAGCGGCAGATCCACCAAGCTTCTCTCGCAGTATTGACGATTGCGATCTACATATGTAGAGTTTAGCCAATGGCCGTTAGCCGCAAGTGCTCTCGTCAGACTGTTGCCCTGCTGGCCGCTTTGCTCAAGCAGCCGCGATCATGGCAACACGGCTACGCGCTTTCAAAGGAAACCGGACTCAAGTCCGGGACGCTGTATCCAATCCTCATGCGTCTCGGTGATCAAGGTCTACTCACTTCGCGATGGAAGGACGCAGAGCAGCTAGGGCGGCCACCCCGACATGTCTACCGATTGACGACTACCGGACTGGCCTTCGCACGCGATCAGGCGGAAGGCTCAGTGGAGCCCGGGTCTGTCTATGGGCCAATCAAGGCGGGTGCGCGATGACTTCAACATCGGTTTGTCGATGGCTGGCAAGTCAAGCCGTTGGTCTCGCGATGCGTGTGTTGCCGCGCGAGCGTGAGGAGTGGGCGCAAGCGATGAGCAGAGAAGTAGACGAGATGCCAAGTGATCGAGAGGCCCTAAGGTGGGCGCTCGGCTGCCTCCAGACCAGTTGTTATGAGAGGTGGAAATCCATGAACCTGACTAGTCGGTTGCCCGTTCGGTTCGTTCGTTGGGGTATGGCGCTGTGGGTTGCAATCCTGGCAGTCGAAATGTTTGCTTTTGGAAGTATCATCGTTGACTACAAACTTGGGCTAGGGCTCTTCGGGCTCGCCCGTTATCCTCGGAACCCAATGCTAGACGCAACACCACTTTGGGAGCCGATCCTGGCCTTGGGTATGGGTGTGGCATTTCTTTCGGCGACTGTTCTTATATTGAAGCGCAGCCGGGTTGCGTTCTGGGTCACCGTGGCACCCTTTGCCTTCGTTCCATTGCTATTCACGGGCAGATTGAGGCTACCCTACCCAGGCATGCCGCAGAGCCTTAGCCCTGTGAACCAGAACTTGCTGTTCGAAATGATATTGCTGATCGCGGCTTTGGCGATCACGATTCGGATCTGCCGTGCACTGTGGCACGACAGGCAGACACCTGCACCTCGTAAGGCGTAGTTGCGAGGCGGCCGCGAATGGCAGGTCTTCGGCAGGCAGTTGCGCTCTCCCAATGACCGAGATTGGCCAGGGGCCTGCCAATTTGCCCCCCCCGGAGCTGCCAGTCGCGCGGCTGTGCAGATTGCAGCCTCAGACCTCGCCGCGCTCCATCGAGCCAATGCGTTAGACGAGATCGATTGCACCGCCGTAAACGACAAGGGCCTTGTCCGCCGTCACCAAACGCAATGGTTCGAGGAATGCTTGAGCAAGCAACAGGCGGTCGAATGGATCAGAGTGATGTAGAGGCAACTTTGCTACGGCTGCGGCGTGATTCGCCGTCACTGCCAGTTCTCGAAATCCACTAGCGTCAATCGCCGCCGCGAACGCCTCAGCTTCACCCGTCATTTTCCCAAGTCGGGTTTTAATCGCGATCTCCCAAATGGACGCCGCTGAGACGTAGACCACTTCGGCAGAGGCCAGCTGGCCGCGCGTTGCCGCTTTCAGCTGCCGGCTGTCCATCACCGACCAGATGAAGACGTGCGTGTCCAGGAGCAGGCGCATCAGCGGCCCTCAAATTCCGCCTGAACCTCCGCCGGCAGCGGCGCATCGAAATCTTTTGCCACTTTCACCTTGCCTTTCAAAACCCCGAAACGGATCTTGCGGGCCGGTGTTTCCAGACGCGTGAGGCGCGCCACAGGCTTGCCGCCGCGGGCGATCACAATGTCTTTGCCTGCCGCCGCTTGCTCTACAAGCTTCGAAAGCTGGGTCTTGGCTTCATAGATGTTAATCGTGCTCATTTCGGCCGTTTCCCGTTGACGAATTGTTGGCTTAGTCTAGTCTGGTCAAGTTGGCTTGTCGATTCCGCCGATGCTCCAGGTTTGGTCCAGTCCTAGGTGTGAGCTTTCGGGCTCATAGGTTACATATCATTCTGGCCGGTATGAACCATTACCCATCTGGCCAAAATGGACCGCGCTTGTTTTCTGGGCCTGCTTGGATTCGAACCAAGGACCAAGGGATTATGAGTCCCCTGCACTAACCGCTGTGCTACAGGCCCACCGAAAAGGTGCCAGACAATACCATTACCGCCGGCCCTCCCCAAGCCGGCTCGAAGGAAGATCACAAGTGCCCAAAATGTTGACCCATACAGCCGCAGCGCTGATCGTTCTGTTCGCAACCGGCGCCGGGGCTACGGCCGCTGCCGCAGAACCCGCACTCGCCTGGCAAGACTCGTACACCGCGCGGCTCGAGGCACTGGCGCTGCTGCAATCTCTCAATGCGGACCTGCTGTCGCATGACAGCGCGACACTCACTCTCGACCGCTGGTGCGCCGGGCATCATCTGGCGGACCCCGCGACTGTCACCGCGGAGCGAGTCCACGACATTGACAAGGCACCGTCCCCTGCTCAGCGGGAACTGCTGCACGTCAGTGCAACCGAGCCGATCGGATATCGCCGGGTCAAGCTGCATTGCGGCAGCCACGTGCTGTCCGAAGCGGATAACTGGTATGTGCCGTCCCGTCTGACCGCGGAGATGAACCGGGCGTTGGATCACAGCGATGTTGCCTTCGGTCGCGCCATTCAGGCGCTTCATTTCCAGCGTCACACGCTGAGCGCAACGCTGCTGTGGATGCCATTGCCGCAAGGCTGGGAGATGAATGTCGCAAAGCGCCCGACTCATGCGGGCAGCCTTGCGATTCCGGCCTACGTGCTGCAGCACACGGCCGTGCTCAGTTTGCCGGATGGAACCCCGCTCAGCGCCCTGACGGAGACTTATACCGCCGAAGTGCTGGCGTTTCCGCAACCCAAACCCTGAAAGTGCGCACTTCAGCGTTTCGTCCGCAGATACACCTGCATCAATAGGCTGACAAGAAGGGCCGCAAGCGCCAACGCACGCAGCAGTGCAATGGCCACAATGCCGATCCAGATCAAATGGAAGTGACGGGGCGGTTGCTCCAGAATGGTGAATTCAACGCACAGGCCGAGCGTGACAACCGCAAAAACGAGTACCCAGGTTTGGCGTTCCAGGTGACGGAGCACGCGCGGTACCACCGTGGAGTGCCCGCTACCACGCAGTGCATAGGCGATGGCGCCGAGCACGATCAGCAGACCGACCAATGAGCTCAAACCCTGGAGGATATACGCGCCCGTCACCAGGTGGCCATGGACGAACAGCGGATCAGCGAGCTCCGGAAACATGCGCGCGCCCCGCGACTCCTCGTGAGTGAATGCGTCCCACACGAGATGAACCCCGGCACCCAGCAGCACGCCGCAGGCCGCCAGCACCCACTGCCGCAGGCTCGCCATTGAAGCCGGCGCCGCATACGGCTGCCAGCGCGCATACGCCTGGTCAGGTAGCACGCTCAGCAGGGGTGCCTTCATCAGTCGCTGAAAAACCCAGTACAGGAGCATCCCCATCGGCAGGCAGAAGGTCACGAGGGCGATTGCACTGTGTGTCTCGAACCTGGGCGGGTATTTGGGCAGCAGATAGCCAAAGTCGGGGACCATGCTGCCGATCACGACCGCAGATAGCATCCTGAACCGGGCGAGCAGCCGCGAAAATGGCACCACCGCGGCGACATGGGAAATGGTGTAAGGCATGCGCGCCCAAGCCGGCCTGCGCCGTCAGGTTTTGGCCGACTCGGTTTTTGCAAGGAACCCGCGACAGGTGGCATTGGCGGGATCGGACTTGGGAATCTGGCCGCAGATACCGTCCATACGCTGGCGCAGCGCCGCAATGGTCGCCGCATGATCGCCCTTGGCATTCCATTTTGTCAGCGCAGAATTCAGCCGATCGAGTCCCGCCCTGGTGCGCTGATAGATTCGATCCGGCCCATCCAGCTCGCCGAGCACGGCCAGGCCGGCGGTGCGGATGTCGGCATCATCCGCCGGCTTCATTCTGATCAAGCCCACCAGGTAGTGATAGCCCCATTGGAAACGGGTGGCCGTGCCCTGGGACTGGGAATAGGCCTGCGCCAGCCAGTTCACCGCCGAGTCGACATGGCCGTGCTTCTCATCCAGGTCCGCGAGATCCAGCATGTAGTAGTACGGGGTCTTGGATTGCGCCATCTGTTCGCGCGTGATCGCATAGGCGCGGTCGTCATCGCCCAGCACATCCAGGATGTTCTGCGCCGCATTCACCACGCTCGGGCGGGTATGCTCGTCGAGCTTGCCGGCAAGCGCCGCATCGATGCTCCGGTGCGCCTGGGCGGACAGTTCCGCGGGGACTTTATGACTGGGATCGAGCGCCTTGATCGCCTGCAGCTTTGCATAAAGGAAATAGAGGTGATCGGCCAGCGAGAAGCGCGGATCGAGTGCGGCCTGGTCCATCACGCTGCCGAAGCGCTCGCGCCAGCCCGGCGCATCCTGCGGCGCGGACTTCGCGACAGCCTTGAAAAAGGAGTCATCCAGGCCGCCGGTGGCATCGGCAATCTCCCCGGCCAGCGCCTGATTCTTCAATATGCCATCGACCTGCCCGATCAGTTGCACCAGCTGCCGGCCGGGTGCTTTGCCGGCGTCGAGTGCCTTGGCCTCACCGTCCGCCGCCATGTCCGCCGCCGCGAGAATGAGACGGGCTTTATCCGACTCAGTCGCCGCCGGACACTGCGCGGCCGCCTGCGACAGCGTCTGCGCCAAGGATGAGAACTTGGAGTTCACATCGTCGGTGAGATCCCAGCCGTAAAAGGCCAGGCGATGGCAATCATCGCGTGACAGCGGTTCGGCGCTCCCGGCTTTCAGTGCGGCCAGAATGGTGCTGACAGGCCGTACGTCGCCCAGCACCGAATCCAGGACTTCCGAGTATTGAGTCAGATCCATGCCGCCGGACAGCCGCGCCAGTTCGCTCTGATCGGCGCGCAGCACCAGCACCGTCGGATAGCCACTGACGCCAAACCTGTCGCCCCACTTCTGCGCACCGGGGTCATCGCCATCCAGATAGACGGGAATGAACAGCTTCAGCTTTTCGATGAAATCAGGACGTGAAAATACGGTCGCCTTCAACTCATGGCAGGGCGGACACCATTTCGCGCCCCAGTATAGAAAGACCGGCTTGTTCTGAGCGCGCGCCGCGGCAAATGCCGACTCGACGCTGCCGGCGTACCAGGCAATGGCGGGTTCGACCGATGCCGTGGACGGCGCACTGGCCGGCGCGCTCGCGGCAGCCATCGTGCCTGACGCGGCGGGCGAGGTCGCGGTATGCTGGCCGCATCCCGCACTAGTCAAACAGACCGTCAAAATGATTGGGTAGCGCGCAAACATGGTCACAACAAGCCCTGGAAGATCTCTATGACCCCATTCTACGCCGCGAACGGGTCCGCGACGAAGCGAGCCGCAGCGACTCTCGCAACGCTGGCTTATGGTGCCACCTGCGCCTGCACCTCCCTGCAGCCACCGCAGCTTCCGACCACCCAGCAGCAGTACCAGTTCATTCGCCCCGGCGCGCAGGGACCGTTCACCCTGCAGAAGGTCGAGGCCCCGGTGCCGCGACCCACCGAGCACCAGGTACTGATCCGGGTGCATGCGACCTCTCTCAACCGGCGCGACATCTTTGTGCTGCGTGGGCAATACCCCGTCGGTCCGCGTCAGGTCATCGTGCCGCTCTCCGATGGCGCGGGCGAAGTCGTCGCGCTGGGCTCCGCTGCAACCCGCTTTCACATCGGAGATCGCGTCGCTGGAACCTTCTTCCAGAAATGGACGAGCGGCAGTCCGCCCGCCGATGTGGCGCAAAGCGCCTTGGGCGGATCGGTCGACGGCATGCTGTCGCAGTATGTGGCACTGGATGAGTCCGGGGTCGTCAGAATTCCGACCACGCTCACATATGAAGAGGCCGCCACCCTGCCCTGCGCCGGGGTGACCGCCTGGAATGGCCTGTTCAGTCGCGGACAGATGCAGCCCGGCGACTATGTCCTGCTGGAAGGCACCGGCGGCGTGTCGCTGCTCGGTCTGTCACTGGCCGTGGCCGATGGCGCCAAACCCATCATCACCAGTTCACACGATGAGAAGCTCGCGCGCGCCAAGGCCCTCGGCGCCATTGGCGGCGTCAACTACCGCACGACCACGGACTGGGAGAAGCCGGTGCGGGCCATCACCGGTGCCGCCGGAGTCCAGCAGATCCTGGAGGTGGGCGGTAAGGACTCTTTGAGCCATGCCCTGGCGACACTCGGCGCCGGCGGCCATATCGCACTCATCGGTGGCCTGGGCGGATTCGGCGGGGACGTGCCGGTCATGATGCTGATGAACAGCAACATCACGGCCTCCGGAATCTACGTCGGCTCGCGCGCCGACTTCGAGGCCCTCAATGCCTTCATCGATGCCCATCACGTCAAGCCGGTCATCGACAAGGTGTATGAATTCCAGGATGCCGCCGCGGCGTTCGACGCCGTCGACAAGGGCGAGTCCTTCGGTAAGACCGTTATCCGGGTAGCCGCCCCTTGACGCACAGATGACGCTCGGTCAACTGGCTGACGCGCAGCGGTAGGCCGGCCGCCGCCAGCTGTGCGCGCAGCTCCTCCGCGGTAAACGCCGCGCACAGCGAATTGTAGAAATCGGTCTTGAGCAGCGGATGCTCGCCGCCCGAGACCCGTTCGACGATACCGCGTGCCTGCGCCGCTGTCGCCGGCCGGCTCAAATCCATCACGCAAACGGCGGCGCCCGGGCGCCCCAGGCGCCGCACCTCGCTCCACAAAACCTGTGGCTGCGGCAAGTGGTGCAGCATGTCCTTCGAGAGCACCAGATCGAAACTGCCATTGCTCAGCGCGACCCCGGGCAATCGACCTTCCACGAAGCTCACGCGACTCTCGAGTCCGGCGGACCGCAGTGCAGCGCGGGCAATCGCCAGCATGGCCGGGCTGCCATCGACGGCCGTGATCCGGGCGGCCGCGGCGGCGCGCGACAAGCGGATGGCGATGTCGCCCGGTCCGCAGCCCAGATCGAGGACCTTGCCCAGGTGGTCGGGAAAGCTACTGACCACGTCGACCACGTAGGCCTGATTCGAGTCGGAAAAGTCGGCGCGCGCATAGGCCTCGGCCTCCGCCTCACCATCCATGATTTCGGGTTCGAGTATTCTTTCCATTCGCCTATTATGGCCTTTCGTCGCCGTTCCGGCGCCGTTGGTCGCATTCAACCCAGGTCCTCAGACCCCGAGGCTAAGATCCCGCGCATGTACTCGCTTCGCGAACCACTGCCCTCGGAAGTCGCCGCCCATGCCGCCGGACCTTTTGGCGGATATCGCAGCTTTCCGGTGTTCAGTGCGTCCTGGTTGCGCGGCCGTTGCGTGATCTTCGTACCGCTTGGGGCGGGTCTGGGGCTGGTGCAGGCGATGCTCATCGGCATCGGTATTCAGGACACGAAACTCGGCTGGGAGACCGCCGCCGTCGGCGTCCCGATCTGGGTCGTCGTGGCGAGCGGCGGACCGGCGATGGCAACGTTTGCCCGTCACCATCTGCCACCGGCAAAGTTGACGGTGACCATTGCGATCGGATTGGGTCTCATCGTCAGCTACCTGGGCCAGCACCTCGCGGAGCTGTATCAACAGGCTACGATCCTGCCGCGCTACATGGCGCTGTTCAATTTCGATCCGTCGACGTGGCCCCATCCCTCCAGGGCGTTCATCTGGGGGATCCGCTGCTGGCAGTTTGTCGTCATTGCGTTCTTCGGTGGCGGCTTCGCGCTCATCGCTTTCTTTCGTGAGCAGCACTGGTGGCAGATCAACCGCCACCAACGCGAACTCGCCGCGTTGAATCAGGAAAAGGAAGAATCCGATCTGCGCCTCATGGTGTTGCAGGCCCAGGTCGAACCGCATTTTCTGTTCAATACCCTGGCCTCGGTCCACAGCCTGATCCGCCAGGATCCGGAGCGCGCGGAGGCGACCCTGGAGGCCCTCGTGGATCACCTGCGGGTGACGTTACCCAAGCTGCGCGCGGATGTCGGCAACACTCACTCGACCCTGGCCGAGCAGCTGGAGATCTGCCGCAGCTATCTGACCGTGATGAAAGTGCGCATGGGTCAGCGCTTCGGTTTTGTGATCGACGTGGACCCGGCCCTGCAACAACACTCTTTTCCACCGCTGCTGTTGATCTCACTGGTCGAGAACGCGATCAAGCACGGCATCGAGCGCACCAGCGGCAGCGGACAGATCATGGTCAATGCCGCCGTCGAATCGCGCACCGGGAGCCCGCAACTGGTGGTCAGCGTGGTCGACACCGGCGCCGGCCTGCGCGCCCCCGCCGCGGTTGGCATGGGCCTGAACAATATCCGCGATCAGCTGATCGCCCGTTATGGCCCGCGCGGATCACTCACGCTGCAGGATCGGACCGCCGGCGGTGTGATTGCGACGCTGCGCGTCCCCTACGAGGCAGCGGCATGAGCCGGCCCCGCGCACTCGTGGCCGAAGACGAGGCTCCGCAGCGACGCCGCCTGTGTGAACTGCTCGGCGAGCTGTGGCCGGAACTCGAGGTGGTGAGCGAGTGCGCCGATGGCCTCGCGGCGCTCGAGGCGCTGACCAGTCAGCAACCCGATGTCGCCTTTCTCGATATCCGCATGCCGGGCCTCACCGGCCTGGAAGTGGCGCGCGCCGCCGACACCACGCATGTGGTGTTCACGACGGCCTTCGAGAGCCATGCGCTCGATGCCTTCGACCATGCGGCCGTGGACTACCTGCTCAAACCGATCCGACGCGAGCGCCTGGCGCAGAGCATCGTGCGCCTGAAGCAGCGTCTGGCCGAGGCGCCCGATCTCAAGAAGTCGTTCGGCGTGAGCGCGGCCATGCGCTGGATCACGGGCAGTGCCGGTCATGTGACCCGGGTGCTCGGCATCAATGAGGTGCTGTTCTTCGCGGCGCAGGATAAGTACGTGCGCGTCGTGACCGCGGATGACGAGGTCCAGATCCGCACGCCGCTGCGCGAGCTGCTGGCGGCGCTGGATCCGGAGGTCTTCTGGCAGATCCATCGCAGTGTCATCGTGCGCGCCGGCGCCATCCATCGCATCGAGACCGGTACCGACGGTCGTATGAAACTCACCGTGAAGGGGCGCGCCGAAGAGCTGCCCGTGAGTCAGGCGTTTCAATTCCGCTTCAAGCCCATGTAAGAGGCAACCATGACAGCCGTTCTCGAACTGCAAGACGTCCGTAAGTCCTTCGGCGACAAGATCGCGATCGAATCGCTCGATCTGGCGATCCCGCAGGGTGCGACCTACGGCCTCATCGGACCGTCGGGCGCCGGCAAGACCACCGCCATCCGCATGATCATGTCGATACTGTTTCCGGACCGGGGTCGCATCAGTGTCCTGGGGCAGGCGTCGGCACTGGACGCCAAGGATCGTATCGGTTACCTGCCCGAGGAACGCGGCTCATACCGCAAGATGACCGTCGGCGCATTCCTCACCTACATGGGGTGCCTGAAGGGGCGTACGCGTGCACAGGCATTCGGGCGCGCCGACCGCTTGCTCGGCCGATTGGGTCTGCCCGATGTCGCTACCAAAAAATGCGAGGATCTCTCGAAGGGCATGCTGCAGCGGGTGCAGTTCGTCGCGGCGATCGTTAACGAGCCCGACCTTTTGATTCTGGATGAACCCTTCAGCGGTCTGGACCCGCTCAGCGTGCGATTGCTCAAGGAGGTCATCGCCGAGGAGCACCAGCGCGGTGCGACCATCATCTTCTCGACGCATGTGATGGCTCACGCCGAGGAGTTGTGTCAGCAGATCGTGATGATCCATCAGGGACGCAAGGTGCTGGACGAGCCTATCTCCGGGCTGCGGCGCCAGTACGACACGCGGCGCGTTCAGCTCGAACCGCTCGACCCGGACGCGAACCTGCTGGCGCTGCAGACGGTGCCCGGTGTCGAGAGCCTCAAGCTCAACAACGAAGGCTGCGAACTGCGCCTGGTGGCGGGGACGGATCCGGGCGCCGCCATTCGCGCCATTGCCACGGTCGTCGCTCCGGCCCGCATCGAACTCGTCCGCATCCGCCTCGAGGACGTGTTCATCCGCCTGGTCAGCCAGTCCGGCGCGACCGAGAATTCCACGGAGGCGTTGCGTACCCACCTGCAGGGCCTGTCCCAAACCGGAGTTGCCACATGAGCCTCTCGCTGCGTCGCATTGGCCTGGTCGCCGCGCGCGACTACAAGACCTCGATCGCCTCACGCGGGTTCCTCATCGGACTGCTGATCATGCCGGTGCTGCTGGTGATGCTCGTGGTACTCATTCCGCGCATCCTCAACTCGCACAGCCCGCAGGTCGCCGGCGAAGTCGCCGTCATCGATACCACCGGCAAGGTCACGGCGGAACTCGAGCGTGCGCTGCTGCCGACGGAAATCGTGAAGCGCAGAACCCTGGAGACCACCCAGAGCCCGGCCCCGTCCGGGGGAGCGCCGCGGCCCGCGAATGCAGCCGCACCACCGGTCCCGGAACTCACCGTGGTGGCGCTGCCGGCCGAGGTCGACGTGCAGTCCCGCAAGTCCTGGCTGGTCCAGTCGCGCGATGCGGCGCCACGACACCTGGCCATCGTGTCGATCCAGCCCAATGCCGTCGAGCGACGTCCGGGCGCCGAAGTATTCGGCAGCTACGACCTCTACGCCTCCTCGCATATCGACGATGGCACCGAGTCGACGCTGCGCGATGCGGTCCGCGCCGCGCTGATCGCGACCCGACTGCGCAGCGCCGGCCTGGATCCCCTGGCAATCGCCAAGGCCCAGCAGGTGTTCGAACCCGAGACCGTCGTCGTGGGCGCCGACGGCGATCACGTCGGCTCGCGCGGCGTCGCGCGCTTCCTGCCATTTGCCTGCGGCATTCTGATTTTCATCGGTGTCATGACGGGGGGCCAGATTCTGCTGACCTCCACGATCGAGGAGAAATCCAGCCGCGTCATCGAGGTGCTGCTGGCGGCGGTCTCGCCCATCGAGCTGATGTACGGCAAGCTCCTCGGTCAGCTGGGGCTGGGTCTGACCATGACGGCGGTCTACATCGTCATGTCGCTGTATGCGCTGGCGCAGTACTCCCTGGCGGGGCTGTTGGATCCGATACTGATCCTCTATGTTCTGGCCTTCTACGCCGTCACCTATCTGGTGTTCGGTTCGCTGATGCTCACCGTCGGCTCAGCGGTCAACCAGATGGCCGATGCTCAATCGCTGATGGGCCCGATCATGATTGTGCTGATCGCCGGATACAGTTTGACGGGTGTCATCGGTCAGGCACCGAATTCCAGTTTCAGCGTCGCCATGAGCTTCATCCCTCCGATCAACACGTTTGCGATGATCGCCCGAGTGGCTTCCTCCGCCCCGCCGCCCGCATGGGAGGTGTGGAGCACGCTCCTGATCAGCTGCGTCACGGCCATTCTCGTGGTGTGGTTTGCCGCCAAGGTGTTCAAGATTGCGCTGCTGATGCACGGCAAACCGCCCAGCATCGGGACGCTGATCCGGTGGGCGCGGATGGCCTGATCAGGCCCTGCGCCATTGCGGCGGCGATGCCGCACCGTGCGCATCGCTCGCCGGGTCAGGCGGCGGCAGACCGTTCGGCGCAGCGGCCCAGCTGGGGATCGGCAGGTCTTCGGGCGCTGTCAGGTTCTCCGGCGGCTCGCCCAGGGTCACCAGCAACGCCTGGCGAAGCTCGCTGGATTCGCAGCTCCAGAACAGCTGCGACAGCGCCGTACGTATCTGCGCCAATTCGCTGCGCAGCTGCTGCAGCTGGGTCAGCGCCGCAATGGTGTCGCGCGAGAGGTTGACGAGAGTCGCAGCCGGAGGCAGGTTGCCTTCGTCCTTGCCATGCCAGAGCATGAGTTCGCGCAGCCGCTGTGCCGACAGCGGTACCTCCTCGTCTCGCAGTTGCATTTGTTCCCGTTGCTCGTCTCCCCTCTCGAACCATGATCGCACGCCGCAGCGCGGGCGTCTGTCAGGGCTTCGGTTTTTTATCCGCAGGCCTTGCGCGCCGGGTGGGCTCGGCGACCGCGGGGTCCTCAGGCCAGTAGTGCCGGGGATAGCGACCGCGCATGTCCTTGCGCACATCGGCATAGGATCCCTGCCAGAAGGTCGCCAGATCGCGTGTGATCTGCACCGGTCGCTGCGCCGGGGAGAGCAACTTGAAGGTCACCGGCACCCGTCCGCCGGCCAACCTGGGCGAGCTCAGCACGCCGAACACCTCCTGTAATCGAACTGCAATGACGGGCGCGAGCTCGTCCCGGTAATCGATACGGATGCGCGAGCCGGTCGGTGCGATGAAATGAGTCGGCGCGAGATCCTCCAGCCGCGACTGCTGCTCGCGCGTCAAGACTCCCTTGAGAATCTGCGTCATCGGCAGACGCGCGAGATGCTGGGCGCGGGTCAGGCCCTCCAGCCAGGGCGCGAGCCAGCTTCCCGGATCGGCGGCCAGCGTGACATCGTCCACGGCCGGCCACGCGGACGTCACCGTGGCAGCGGCGCGGGTGCGGACAAATTCCATGCGGGCCTGCAGATCCCGACTCTCCTCGCTCCAAGGCAGCGCGGAGAGTCCCAGTCGTCTGATGCCCTCGAGCATGGCGGCGCTGGCCGCTGCCGCGGGGATATCAGGCAGCGGCCGCTCACTGATCTGCAATTCGAAAAGGCGCGTGACACGGCGGGCGACCACGGCCTGCTCGCGATCGTTCCATTCGACTTCGTCGGTCACCCGCAGCTGAGATGAAAAATATTCTTCCAGATCCGCGCGTGACAGCGGTGCCGCCAGTGTGATGCGCGCATCGCGATCCCGGTCGTCGGCGTCGATGGCGACGATGAAGTCCCGCTGCGCGAGGCTCTGGGGCGATGCGAACTCGGCGCCACGCCCATTGGCCAGTACGAAGCGGTGGTCAGCGCCGGCGCGCTTGCGGGCAATACGATCGGGATAGGCAAAGGCGAGCAGCACCCCTTCCAGGCCGGGCGCCCGATCGCCGGCCGCGCCTGAAGACTGCTGCACCAGATCCCTGGCCAGTCGCCGCGCACGTTGCAGGGCGCCGCGGTCGACACCGGCGGGTTCGGACTCGCCGTGGAGCAGCGACAGGCGGGCGCGGATGTCCGCATCGCCGAAGCCCCCCGCCGCACGCAGCAGGTCGCGCTCGGACAGCAGTGCCGCCAGATCCGCGGCCAATGGCACGCAGCGCAGTCCACGCGCCGCGACCAGCATATGCGCCAGACGCGGATGCAGCGGCAGGCGCGCCATCTCCCGGCCATGGGCCGTCACGCGACCCTTGTCATCCAGCGCATCAAGTCGCCGCAGCAGATCCCGCGCGCTGGCGAGGGTCGCGGCGGGCGGCGCATCGAGCCATACCAACGTCGCCGCATCGATCGTGCCCCACGCCGCCAATTCCAGCGCGAGACCCGTGAGGTCGGTCTGCAGGATCTCGGGTGGTGAAAATGGCGCGAGCGAGCGTTGCGCACCCTCGCTCCACGCCCGGTAGCAGACCCCGGGCTCGAGCCGGCCCGCCCGGCCCTGCCGCTGATCCGCCGAGGCGCGCGATATGCGCGCCGTATCCAGTCGCCCCATGCCGGTGACCGGATCGAACACCGCCCGACGTTCGAGCCCCGAATCAACCACGACCCGGATGCCCTCGATGGTGAGGCTGGTCTCGGCGATGTTCGTGGCCAGCACGATCTTGCGGGCGCCCGGGGCCGCGGGCGCCAGCGCGGCATCCTGCTCTTCTACACGCAGTTCGCCATACAGTGGCAACACCCGGGTACTCGCAGGCAGCGGGCCACTCTGAAGCTGCGACTGCACCCGGCGGATTTCGCGTGCACCGGGCAGGAACACCAGGACATCGCCGGGCTCCTCGGTGACTGCCCGGCGCACGATACGGGTCGTGAGCGCCTCCACTGTCTCGCCCTGCGCACCAGGGCCGGGCAGCAGCGGCGCGGAACTGGCGGCGTAGCGTGTGGCCACCGGCCAGGTACGGCCCGCGGACTGCACCAACGGGGCATCCTGCAGTTTCGCGGCGATGCCCGCGGCATCGAGCGTCGCCGACATCACCAGAAGCTTCAGCTCCGGCGCCAGATTCGCCTGGGCATCCAGCGCCAATGCCAGGCCCAGGTCGGCCTGCAGACTGCGTTCATGGAACTCATCGAAGATGACGAGGCCGACGCCCTCGAGCGCCGCATCCTGCTGCAACATGCGCGTGAGCACGCCTTCGGTGACCACTTCGATCCGCGTGTCACGCGACACGCGCGTGTCCATGCGCATGCGATGCCCGACGGTGCGCCCCACGGGCTCGCCGACCGCCCAGGCCATGCGCGCGGCGACGGCGCGCGCCGCCAGGCGTCGTGGCTCGAGCATGATGATGCGCCGTGCACCCAACCAGTCGCAGTCGAGCACGGCCAGCGGCACGATGGTGCTCTTGCCGGCGCCCGGCGGAGCCTGCAGCACCACGCGCGAAGCGGTGGCGAGCGCGGCGGTCAGTTCCGGAAGGACCGCCTCGATGGGCAATCCGGAGGGTCGCCGCCGGGCGATCAACCTGCGCGCCGTGAACGCCAGGAGGTGATGGCGAACATCACCCAGCCACCGATCAGGAGTATGCCGCCCAAGGGCGTCGTGAGCCCGACCACCAGCGGTGCGCCCAGCGTGATGTGAAAGGCGAGCAGGTAGAGGCTGCCGCAGAAGGTGACGATGCCGCCGATCAGCAGCAACGCCGCCGCGTGCAACCCATCGCTATAGCCCCCGCGGGCGACGGCGCCCAGTACCAGAAGGCCCAGCGCCTGAAAAAACTGGAAGCGCACGGCGGTGTCGTAGATCTCGAGCTGTCCGGGCGTGAGCTTCCCCGGCAAGGCATGCGCGCCGAGTGCGCCGCCGATGGTCGCGAGCGCCATGAACGCACCGCCCGTGGCCAGGACCCAGTTCGACGCGCGATTGTTCATCGTGCCGGCCGTTTCGCCTTGCCGCTGACTTTCGGCGTGTGCGGAAGGCCCGTGTGCTGGGTGCGAAACGGCCGGCTGGCATGGCGTTGACCCTCGGCTGCACCGCCGGTGTTGGCGGGTTGCCAGGCGGGAATGAGCTGCTGCCTGCCATTGCCGATCAGGTCGGCGCGACCCATGCGCCGCAGCGCCTCGCGCAGCAGCGGCCAGTTGTTGGCATCGTGATAGCGCAGGAAGGCCTTGTGCAGGCGGCGCACCTTCAGGCCCTTCGGAATCACGACCTCCTCGCTGTCATGACTGACGCGATGCAGAGGATTCTTGCCGCTGTGATACATCGCGGTCGCCGTCGCCATCGGCGACGGCAGAAATGCCTGGACCTGGTCGGCGCGAAAACCATTGGACTTCAGCCACAGGGCCAGTTCCAGCATGTCCTGATCCGTGGTCCCCGGATGCGCCGCGATGAAGTACGGAATCAGGTACTGCTCCTTGCCCGCCTCCTTCGAATAGCGGTCGAACAGTTCCTTGAACCGATGATAGGTGCCCACACCCGGCTTCATCATCTTCGACAGCGGGCCCTCACCGATCGCTTCGGGCGCGATCTTGAGATAGCCGCCGACGTGGTGCTGCGCCAGTTCCTTCACATACTCGGGCGACTCGGTCGCCAGGTCATAGCGCACGCCCGAGGCGATCAGCACCTTCTTGATGCCCGGCAATGCCCGTGCCCGCCGATAGAGTTTGATCAGCGGCGAATGATCGGTGTTCAGATTGGGACAGATCCCCGGGAACACGCAGGACGGGCGGCGGCAGGCGCTTTCGATCTCGCGTGACTTGCAGGCCAGGCGGTACATGTTGGCGGTCGGGCCGCCCAGATCCGAAATGACGCCGGTGAAGCCGGGCACGCTGTCACGCACGGCCTCCACTTCCCTGATGATCGAGTCCTCGGAGCGGCTCTGGATGATGCGACCTTCGTGTTCGGTGATGGAGCAGAAGGTGCAGCCGCCGAAGCAGCCCCGCTGGATTGAAATCGAGAAGCGGATCATCTTGTAGGCCGGAATGTTCGCCTCGCCATAGACCGGGTGCGGCTGGCGGCGATATTCGCGCTCGTAGACCCAGTCCATCTCCTTGGTGGTGAGCGGAATCGGCGGCGGGTTCAACCAGACATCCACATCGCCGTGCCGCTGCACCAGCGCGCGCGCATTGCCAGGATTGGCCTCCAGATGCAGGATGCGCGAGGCGTGCGCATAGAGCACCGGATCCGCCACCACCTGCTCGAAGGCCGGCAGACGGATGACGCTGTTCTCACGTTCCGCGCTCTTCACGCGCCGCACGAACCGCACCACCTGTTCGCGCGGCGCGCTGGCGGCCGTTGCGGTATCGGCGGGCGCCGGCGCGGGCCGCTCCCT
>Ga0210391_10000968_pt1 | contig 27352 bp, 21 predicted proteins | sample IncBWC12OmetaG_FD_160573 | JGI IMG/M metagenome (GOLD analysis project Ga0210391, IMG submission 160573) | Forest soil microbial communities from Barre Woods Harvard Forest LTER site, Petersham, Massachusetts, United States - Inc-BW-C-12-O ... | reverse complement strand
GCCATAAAAAAATCTTCCCCGGTGTTGGCGTGCCCTCGCAGATACCACCCAATCGACAACACCAGCGCAAAATAAAAAACCACGATCACCACATCGATCGCAGATAAATGCACCAGCCGGGGGGGCACAGCAATCGCCAGTGACGTCATTTATGGTTCCTCATTTGTTCTGTAAGAGTGCTACTTATTAGTTCTGCGACTTATACGGTCTTGCGGATCTCGAACACAAAACGCGGCCAGAACATTCCTACCTGACACCTAACAGCAGATCAACCGTCAGCTGATCGAGACGCTCGTACGGCAAACGTCTCTTGAGGATTTCATCCTTATCAAAGTTACGAGCCAGCAATTGAGATAGACCTTCTTTCGAATAGCGGCCCAACTTGCCATTGCCGTTTCCGTGTTGCGAAAGTTCGGTGAGGATTGCCTGGATTTCCTTATCGCTATTCCAGCGCTGCGCCTTCTCTTTCAGGATCAGGTAAGTTCGCATACAGCCGTGTGCGAAATCTTTAACTCCTTCATAGTCCTCGGTGCGATAGGCATGAGCGTCGAAGTGACGTGACCCTGAATAGCCCACGTCCTCAAGGAACTTCACCAGCCAGAATGCCGATCTGAGGTTCGCCGACCCAAAGCGAAGATCCTGATCGAATCGACCGGGCATTTGATCATTGAGGTCGATGTGAAAGAGCTTGCCGGCCTCCCACGCCTGAGCGACGGCATGCATAAAGTTGAGCCCCGAGATCTGTTCGTGCGCGACTTCCGGATTCACACCGACCATCTCAGGATGATCAAGCGTCGGAATAAATCCCAGATATTGGCCGGTGGTGGCCATGTAGATGTCTGCCCGCGGCTCATTCGGCTTGGCTTCCAGGGCAAATTTCATGCCGTATCCGCGCTCGATGTTGTATTCGCAGAGATAGTTGATGGCTTCGCGCAGGCGCTTGATCGCTTCATCCGCGCGACGGCAGGCATCGGTCTCAACACCCTCGCGGCCACCCCACAAAACAAAAATTTTCGCGCCCAGTTCGGCTCCAATATCCATGGCCTGCATGGTTTTCTGCAGAGCATAGGCGCGCACTTCAGGATCGTTGGCTGTGAAGGCCCCGTCACGGAATATGGGGTGGAAAAAGAGAGACACGGTCGCCATGGGAACAACGATGCCGCTGTCTGCGCAGGCTTTCTTAAAAGAGCGAACGATACAGTCCCGTTCAGCGGGGGTGGCATCGATCGGAACCAGATCGTTGTCGTGAAGGTTCACGCCCCAGGCGCCAACTTCCGCGAGCATCGAGACAATCTCAACGGGCGAAATATGCGGCCGGACCGCATCGCCAAACGCATCCCGTCCACGGTTGCCGACCGTCCAAAGCCCGAACGTGAACTTATGTTCCGCACGAGGCTGGTAGTCGTTCGTACTTGTCATAACTTCCTCTCTATGCCGCAGTAGTTATCAATTTAGAATGGACTTCATTGCCGGATACATCCGGCGGTAGACCGAGTAGGCTTTCTCCATGACTAGCAAGGCTTCGATGTTTGGGCGCACGCTATCGCTCACGCGCACCGCGGCGTCACAAGCAGCATCAACCGACGGCCATACTTTCACCCCGACGCCCGCCAAAATCGCCGCTCCGTACGCTGCACCTTCCTCCGCCTCGACGGTCTCGACTTCTTGTCGGTAAACGTCTGCTTGAATCTGTCGCCAAAGAGCCGCTCTGGCCCCACCGCCGCCCAGACGAATCGTTTCCACCGGAACGTTGATTTCCTTAAAAATTGTGAAGGTATCGCGCAGGCTGAAGGCGACTCCTTCCAGAATCGCCCGAATTACATGAGAGCGTGTGTGCGAAGCAGTCAAACCCGCCAGCATCGCGCGCGCCGCAGGATCGAGATGCGGCGTGCGTTCGCCCATCAAGTAAGGAGCCCAGAGCAGACCATCGCATCCGGCAGGAGCCTTAGCCGCTTCGTCCATGAGGCTGGGATAGGACTCAAGTTGCCCCCCCGTGCCCAGGCCAAACTGATCGCGAAACCAGCGAAGAGAAAGTCCCGCGGCTTGGGTTACGCCCATCACTATCCAACGCCCCGGAACGCTATGACAAAATGTGTGCAGACGCCCTCCGGGATCAAGCGCAGGACGATCTGTCGCAGCGAGAACTACTCCCGAAGTTCCGATCGTCGCGCTCACGGTTCCCGCGGAAACCACTCCCATCCCGATCGAGCCGGCCGCCTGGTCCCCCGCTCCCGCTACTACTGGTGTTCCCGGCTTGAGGCCGGTTGCGGCAGCGCCCGCAGCCGAAATTCGACCGCAGATTTCGGGTGACTCATACAGAGCCGGCAGGAGCGACTCTTTCATCTCGACCCGGTCTAACATCTCCTTCGACCAACGCCGGTTGGCAACGTCGAGCAGTAGCGTGCCAGAGGCATCGGCCACGTCGGTTGCGCGTTCTCCCGTCAATTCAAGCCGCACATAGTCTTTGGGCAGCATCACCGAGCGAACCCTGCCCCAGTTATCGGGTTCATTTTCCCGGACCCATAAACATTTGGTCAGAGTGAAATTGGTGAGCGCGGGATTACATGTGAGCTTTATCAATTCGCCGATGCCGATCTTGGCGGTCAAGTCCCGACTTTGCTTTTCAGTCCTGACGTCGCACCAGATCAATGCAGGCCGTACAACGCGCGCCGCGTCATCCAGCAGGACCGCCCCATGCATTTGCCCAGACAATCCGACGCACACGATCTCCTCGGCAGACAAGTGATTCTTTGCGAGCACCTTGCGCACAGCCACACCGCAAGCGCGCCACCAATCCTCAGGAACCTGCTCCGCCCAGCCGATTTGAGGTGATGCAAATGCTCGGTGGTCCTCGGTTTCTGAAGCCACGACAGCACCTGTGGCATCCATCACGAGCGCACGCGTACCCCCAGTCCCCACATCGATCCCCAGAAGGTGCATTCCCACCAAGTGCCGCGGCAAACAAGAAATCAACGAAGCCCCGCCCGCGGCTGATCCCTTTTCGTGTACGTTAACGACACCGTATGTTACCACGCATCCGGCGGATTACAAGAACCGTTCCACAGCTTATATTTCGATATTGGGGCGATCCTTATGCGAAGATCCCTGACAGAAATGTCGTGGAAGCAAGACTCACAATTCCGGCCTATTTTCGCGGCATAAGATCGCCGCTCGCCAAGACATACGTCGTGACCTTATCGAGCTTGATGTTCATGTGCGTTGATGTAAGGGTGATGGCGCCGTCATTCTGGCTGGTGGATTCGATGTTTTTCAGCAGGACACGATGTTTCGAGATATTGGACGATGGGGAGGGTGTTGCGTTCGGCTCCTGGCCGTTGTCCCGCCCTGGAAAAGGCTGTGACGCAGGATTGTTCGGGTCCGGGTATGTGCCGGCGCCATTCCAGTTCTTGGGGCTGCGCGCAGCGTCCGGCGGCTGGTAGGAGAGATCCTGATTCGGCAAGGTTGCCATCGGGTAGTACCACGCCGTCAGATATACCTTGATCGGTGCCGATCCATTTTTCCAAACTGCGGAATCCATGCGGATCGCGAGGCGCGACGGTTCGGCTGTGGCTTTTGCCGCCGATTCGGTCACTTCGCCTGATACGGTAGCACCCTGCGGGATCACCGCGCTACCTACGAGCGTAGCGGCTATTAACTTGGCCTCGACCTTCGTACCCACGGGCGTCTTGCCGGCAGATATGTTTTGCCGCATGACCACGGGGAACTCCAGCCATTGCGAAGGGCTTGGCGCGGTGGGCATTTGTTGAGCAAGCAATGCGGCACAGGTCAGAACAACCGTCAATATCACAGGCTTCCCAATCTTCAAGTTCCTGGACATGTGAGCCTCCTTGTGGCAGCGCGCGCAGTTGCCTTTTTTATGCACCAGAAGACATTCTATTCCTCACCCGTGGGTTGGCGTAGTGTTCCGCCCAGATTCTTGAGAGTGGAGGCGGCAGCTTCGGGAGTGATGTCTCGCTGCGGGCTTGCCAGCATCTCATATCCAACCATGAATTTGCGGATATTGGCCGAACGCAACAACGGCGGGTAGAAGTGCGCGTGGAAGTGCCATTCCGGGTGCGGTTCGTCGTCGGTCGGCGCCTGATGGAAACCCATCGAGTAAGGGAATGAGACCTCGAAGAGATTGTCGTAGCGCGTGGTGAGTTGTTTGAGAACATCTGCCAGACCCTGGCGCGTGGCAAGGTCAAAAGTTCCCATGTTGCCCGTGTGTTGCTTAGAAACTATCATTGCCTCAAAAGGCCAAACCGCCCAGAAGGGCACGAGGGCCGCGAAGTGTGCGTTCTCGAAGACGATACGCGTCTGTGCCTGTGACTCCAATTTCAAGTAGTCGCATAGTAGGCAGGTGCTGTTCTTCGCCAGGTATGCTTTCTGCGATTCCTGTTCTTTGCGAGGCTCATTGGGGATCGTCTGGTTGGCCCAGATTTGTCCATGCGGATGCGGATTGCTGCAACCCATGATCTCGCCGCGGTTCTCAAAAATCTGCACATAATTGATGTAGGGCAAGGAGCCAAGTTCAGCATACTGTTCAGCCCACACGTCCACCACGCGGATTATTTCCGGCAGCGGCATCCGGGCCAGCGTCAAATCGTGGCGCGGGGAAAAACACATAACTTTGCAGGTGCCAGACTCTGAATTCCAAAGCAACAACCCACGTCCAGACTCATCTTCTCTCGCCGGCTTGGCTTCGGGCTTCAGTGCCGAGAAGTCGTTGGTGAAGACAAATGTTGTTTGGTATTTGGGATTGCGTGCCCCTCCGGCGCGTTCGTTTCCGGGGCACAGATAGCAACCGGGATCATAGGCGAAGGCTGGTGTAGAAACGGCCGACTCTAGTTGTCCACGCCACGGCCGCTGCGTGCGATGTGGCGAAACGAGCACCCATTGTTGGGTAAGCGGGTTGAACCGGCGATGCGGGTCTTCAGGAGGATTCCCTGGCTTCATCGCTCCCCATTGTATCCGGCGTTGCCGACCGCGAGGGCTACTGCATCATATCCAGAACTCCCGGGTGTAAGTTGACACATCACAGGATGCAGCTTATGTTTTGGCTTCGCCGGACTTTAACGATGGACTCTAACCATTTGGCCCAGCAATTTGCATGCTGCTTCGGAGCGCGGCCGACGGTCTTCAGTGCGCCGGGGCGCGTCAACTTGATCGGGGAACATACCGACTACAACGACGGATTCGTGATGCCGTGCGCCATTGGACTCTGCACGCGCGTTGCCGTCTCTCCTCGCTCAGATCGTCAACTGATCGTCCGGTCGGAGCAATTCCCGAAAGATTTCGCATTTGACCTGGATCACCTTCCTCAGCGGAGCACTGGAGATTGGTGCGATTACGTGTTGGGCGTTGCGGTCGTTCTGCAACAGGCTGGGTATAGTTTGAGTGGCGCTAATTTGCTAGTGCATGGCGAGATCCCGATCGGTGGTGGTCTCAGTTCCTCGGCTGCCATTGAAGTTGCCAGCGCTCTCGCGCTCTTGAGCCTTTGTGGTGACACATTGTCCTTACCCGAGGTGGCCAGGTTTTGCCAGCGCAGCGAAAATACTTTTATCGGTGCACGGGTCGGCGTGATGGATCAGTTTGTCTCGTGCCTGGGCAAAGCGGGGCACGCACTCTTTCTCGATTGTCGATCACTTGCGTTCGAGCTCGTTCCCATTCCCGAAAATGTCAGGATGGTGATTTGTAACACGATGGTGAAGCACCAGCACTCCAGCGGGGAGTATAACCGTCGGCGTGAAGAGTGCGAGGAAGGAGTGCGCATTCTAGCCAGGCATTATCCGGATGCGCACGTTCTGCGCGATATTTCCCTCGATCAACTGATTCAGCACTCACAAGATTTTCCCGAGAATATCTTCAATCGATGCCGTCATGTCGTCGAGGAGAATGCCCGGGTGCCCGATGCGAGCCGGCTCCTCCGGGCGGGCGATCTGAACGGTTTTGGAGAGCTAATGCGTGAATCTCACCGCAGCCTTCGCGACTTGTACGAAGTCAGTTGTCGCGAGCTGGACGTGATGGTCGAAGTCGCCGAAAACCTGCCCGGATACTACGGCGGGCGAATGACCGGAGGCGGATTCGGCGGATCCACAATCAATTTGGTAGAGGCGACTGATGCCGAGTCTTTTGCGGAGCAGGTCGCAGACCGCTACCAACGGGCGACAGGAATCCAGCCTTCGATTTACATTTGTTCAGCAGCCGACGGCGCAAAGCTCGATTCGATCAACTGAGTTCTAGCAGCAACCCATCTTGACTTCTCCGGCACTGGTTGACGGAGGACCGAAGGCCTCCTGCGGTGCCGGATCGCCGCGGAGCGTGAGCATCCAACGACGCGCCCGCATCGAATACGACGAGGACCTCACGGCAGGGCAGGAGTGGCGAGGTCCTGCCGGCACAAACGAAAGCATCCTACACCCATCGCGGAATCCAGCACAATCGGTTGCCTTTGGTAAAACCCGCGCTACAATGTCGGGCACAAACCACTGCCGAAAGGATTCGAGCATGCCCATGCCCCAAGAGCAGCAAACAGTGAAGTCTGAGCAAGGTCTTGTGCGCTTTGGGCTGGGACTCGCCAATTGGAGTGAACGGTGGTTCCCGGATCCTCTGATTTTTGCTCTCATCGGAATCGTGGTGGTCTTCGTCGTCGGCCTTTTGCTTCGTCAAAGCCCCGCCAAACTTGCCATTCAGGGCGGGAAGAATTTCTGGACGCTGGTTCCCTTCACCATGCAGATGGTGATGATCATCGTGGGAGGATATGTCGTCGCCTCGGCACCGATTGTGTATCGCGCGATTCGCGCATTAGCAGAGATTCCGAAGACGCCGCGGCAAGCTGTCGCGCTGGTTGCATTGTTCTCGATGCTGACTTCGCTGATCTCGTGGGGTTTGAGCCTGATTTTCAGCGGGCTCTTTGTTCGGGAGCTGGCACATCGCGTGAAAGGGATGGATTACCGGGCTGCCGGGGCCGCTGCCTATCTGGGGTTAGGCGCAGTATGGGCCATGGGACTATCTTCATCCGCGGCTATGTTGATGGCGACTAAGTCAGCGATGCCGCCTTCACTATTCAGTATTAGTGGTCTGATTCCACTTACTCAGACTCTATTTCTGTGGCAAAGTATCGCAACCACTGTGGTTTTGATCGTGCTGTCGGTCCTGATTGCTTATCTGTCAACGCCGTCGCCAGAGAATGCGAGAACGGCCGAATCATACGGTATCCAATACGAGCCGATTCGCTCAAGTTTGGAGATACGCAGTAAACCAGGCGAGTGGTTGGAATATAGTCCTCTACTTACAATTTTGGTCGGCTTGCTGCTTTGCTGGTATTTGATCGACGTATTTCGTACTTCACCGCAAGGTGCCCTCGCCGCGCTCGACCTTAACACTTACAACCTGATATTCATCACAGTTGGACTCTTACTGCACTGGCGGCCCAAGCGATTTATGCGCGCCGTTACGGAATGCATTCCGGCCACTGGTGGCGTATTAATACAGTTTCCGTTTTATGCGGTGATTTTTGGAATGATTGTGGGAACTGGAATCGCCGATGCGTTAGCCAAGCTTTTCGCTTCCATCAGCACCCACAATACATATCCACTGCTGGTCGCGATGTATTCGGCGGTGCTTGGAGTTTTCATTCCCTCGGGCGGCAGCAAGTGGGTTATCGAAGCGCCGTATGTACTGCAGGCGGCCAATCTGCACCAGGTGCATCTGGGATGGGTAGTCCAGATTTATAATGCGTCGGAGGCGCTGCCGAACCTGGTTAATCCCTTCTGGATGCTCCCCCTGCTGGGCATTCTGAAGTTAAAGGCGCGGGACATCGTAGGCTACGGCGTGCTGCAGCTGATGGTGCACATACCGGTCGTGTTTTTCCTGTGCTGGTTGTTTGCGCGATATATACCCTATATGCCACCTATGAAGTAGCCGAGGAAGGAATCACTCATATGTAAAGGTCAATTCGTCGAGATAAACGGTGTAGGGCGACTGTTGGGAATTTCCATCCATCTGGTAATTAATGGTTACACCATACCAATTCATGGCAGAACCGGGATCGTAGTATTGGTTGAGCGTGTTGGTAACGCCATTCAGAGTAATCGACTGATATAGCAATTGATTGCTTGGTGTGCGCTGAACCTGAATCGTCAGATGGTTCCACGAATTGTCGACCGGGTTGCAGGGGATGCCTGTGGGAGTCCAGTGAGCAGTAACGTTGTTCCAGACGTCCCATTCATGTCCGCCCGCAATGCGGCACTCGTGACCCCATATAAAACCGAGATTGTTGAAAAACTGATTGATGTCGAACTCAACCGCCTGAGAGAGCTCGAGGTTGGTTCCGTAGAAATATACGTCGTAAGTGAAAGTATGATAACTGGGAACCAGCGTGTGATTGTTGTCAGGCAAGCCTTGCGATGAAAAGGCGCCGATCAAATGGTTATTAAACAGCGCGTCAGTATAAACCGCTGTTCCCCCAAGATTGAATTGCGCAGCGGACCCACTCATTGAAGGCGAGCTCACTCCTTGGCTCATGGAGAAAGTAATTCCATCACAGGGAGAAGGTGAGCAGTCTATAAAATCCGGTGGCCCCTGGCCGTAGTTTGCCCATCCGCTGCTCTGCTGCAGGTTTGAAAACGAGTTGCCCGCGGTAGCGGTCGAATTTGAGACCGTTATTTGTAACGACTGCTTACCGGAGAGCCCTTTGGAATCTGAAACTGAGATTGCGAAAACGAAGTTTCCAACTGCGGTTGGCGTTCCGGAAATCACCCCGCTCGAATCGGCTAGTAGTATGCCTGCGGGGAGTTGGCCTGACGCAACCGAGAAAACATAGGGTGCTGTACCCCCGCTTACGCTCAGGGTTGCGTTGTAACTCGAACCGACGGTCGCGGAGGGAAGCGTGCCGGAAATCGTGAGACTAGAAGTTGACGGTGGTGGAGATGAAGGTGGCGTAGGAGTGGGAGCAGGTGTGGGCGCGGGCGTCGATGCAGTACTGCTGTTGCCTGGGACAGAGACGCCGGAACATGCACTCAGCGTAAGTAGAAACAACAATGTTGTTGCGACCGGCGCGAACGGAAACGAATTGTTTAAACGAGCGCGAGTTGGTTTTGCAAGATCGGGGGAGCAATAAGACATCGATCCATCTCTCGAAGGGAGTGTCCAACAGGACGCTCAATGAGAGAGTCCGTAGGTCGGACTCTAGCGGTCGAGGAAGGACCTGCACAGATTACGAATGGGATTAGACTCTTGTAAGAAATGCCAGTGGCCAATTGGCCACTGGCGGCGGAAGCGCTTTGCGACTCCATCAGAAATGCCCGGGGAAGTTGGTCGGCGTATGCGAATCGCCTTTGCAATGCCTGAAGCTAGCTCTTCGCCTCAACACTGGGCGCTGCACTTCAAGGCAGCAATCCGTAGATGTCGAGTTCGCCGCCGGTTGGAACGAAAACTCTGCCGTTCGCGATCGTTGGCACCGTGAACTTTAGAGCTAGTCCTGCAGTGTCGCGTCCCGCTGCCGCTTGCGAGCTGTTATAGAGTTCGGTAGCGACGTTCGTGGCGTCGTAGGCATGCAACACCAAGGGGCCGCTCTGAGAGGGAGTAGTCCAGTCATATGCCGAGTTGTCCGTGTCCCAGATAATGCCGCTAATGGCGCCATTGGCCGAGAGAGAGGGGGTTGCTCCGTGAGCCCCATAAACGTTAGACCCCACAGAACTGGGTGCGCTTGATAGCTGCTGTCCTGCGGGGTTGCCGGCGGTCCAGGTAAACGCGCGCAACACGTCATTGTTGCAGTGATAGTAAAGAGAGCCGTTCCAATAGGCTGGAGTCGAGAAAATGTTGTCGTTGGGATTTGAGCCGCTGCCGGTTTGAACCGTCTGAAGCACATTGTTCGTCCCGCTGTTGAAGCCGCCCATATCCTCGCGATTGACGACGAAAATGTTACCGTCCTTGCCGCCTCCGATGGTGATATTCGGATTCGTAGTAGAGCCCGGCACAATAACGTTTGAACCAGAGCCTAGATCGGCGTCATTCTGCTCGAGGACCGTTGCATCGTCTGGGGTAAAATAATCCAGCACCGATAGATCAGTTGCCTTCAGGCGCAGGAACGAATCGTTATACCCGTTTGAGACGTTGTCACCAGCGTCGACTCCGCTCATCAAGTAAATATCTCCGGTCGTATCGTCGATGGCAGGAGCGCCACCGCCCGCCCACAATCCGCCGCCATCGCCACTGGGAGTGTCGTTGAAAATCGCAGTCTGTGCCAAGGTAGTTTTGTCGTACGCTAAAATCCAACCGTGAGGGCAACTGCCGAAGGGTATGTAGATCGAGTTGGTAACTGGATCAAGCGCTAATCCCATGCGCTGAAAGCAGGCGCTTTCGAGGGTTATGGTGGTCCCGTTGCTATCCATTCCCGTCCCGGGGACGCTGCCAGTTACCGTGACGGGCCCACCAAATTTGTCGGCTCCGGTGGCGACATCCAGCGCGTGCAATTGAAAGGGTTGGTTGTTTGCCGTGCCCGTAACTTCGGCTACCACATACATTGTGTTGGTCGTTATATCGATCACAGGGGTCGACAGGATGCCGACAACCGGGATGACTCCATAAATATCAGTCTTACCAACAGGCCCACCGAGATTGACGTGCCAGAACGTAGTGGGTTGTGTCGCAGTCGCATCGGCGTCAAAGGCGTAAACGCTATTATTCTGAGTTGTCACGTAGACCACATCATGGGTTGCGCCGTTGATATTGACCTGCGAAAGGTATAGCGGTTGAGCATAAATCTGGCCATCTACGGGATAGGACACGAGCTTGCCGAACTGAGTGGAGTTCACATTGGACGGTGTAAGAGAAACTTCGTCCAGGTACGCGCCGTCGCGAGCGTCATCATTGTGGTAAGTCAGCACGGTCCCGGGACTCACATTAATGACAGTAAGCGTAGCCGGAGCGCTGGCTGAAGGAACGGCCACCGGGCTTGCGGCGATGGTATGCTGCCCTAAGGAAGCAGGAGCCGTGTAGAGACCGGATGTGCTAACGGTACCCACCGTTGAATTTCCTCCCGCAACTCCGTCTACCGACCAGCTTAGAGTGCTGTTCGTCAACCCCTGAACTGTGGCGGTGAACTGTTCGGTTCCTGAGGGGGCGGCCGTGGCCGATGTCGGCGAGATTGAGAGCGCAAAAACCGCAACGGAAGTAGCCGCGGTGGCTGGTGTGCTTGCTACGCTGACTGCGATCGTGTGATTACCAACCGTGGCGGGTGCGGTGTAAAGTCCGGCTGCCGTAATTGTTCCGACGGTAGAATTCCCTCCGCTGATTTGATCCACACTCCAATTGAGCATCGGACTCGACAGTCCCTGAGTCGTTGCCGTGAACTGTTCATTGGACGAGGTGGTAATAGCCGGTGCTGACGGCGACAGAGAAAGTGTAAAAACTGCTACCTGAGCGCTGCCGCTTACTGAATTGCTCGCGTTGCTGGTAGCCGTGATGGTATGGCTTCCTGGCGTAGCGGGCGATGTATACAATCCAGAAGAATTAATTGTGCCGACTGTAGAGTTTCCTCCGCTAATCTGATCCACCACCCAGGTCACCGTCGAGCTCGAAAATCCTTGTACGGTTGCACTGAATTGTTGAGTCTGGGTCGCGACAACATCGACCGACGCCGGGGACACGGAGACGACACCCGTGACTGTGACTGCAGCACTCGCGGTTTTTGAAGTGTCTGCTACGCTGGTCGCCGTAACAGTGTGGGTGCCAACTAGAGAGGGCGCGGTGTAAACGCCCGCCGTGCTTATTGTGCCCACCGTCGAATTTCCACCGCTAACGCTATCTACAGACCAAGTCACGGCAGTGTTCGTCGTACCGGTTACAGTTGCGGTAAATGGCATTTTCGTGCTGACAGCGACGCTCGCGGTCGATTGGTTCAACGTAACGCTGACCACAGGAGGAGGAGGCGGGGTTGACGAATTATTCGAACTCGAACAACCGGCCAGCGTGAAAGCAATTGTCAGAGTGAGGCAGTGGCCAGAAAACTTCCTACTGAATACTTTAGACTTTGCGGCTCTCATAGATTATCTGCGAGTATCTGCATCGGACGAACTGAGGTGTAGATGTCCGGCAGGGCTTGAGAGTTGCCGCCGTACACGCTCCGTATGTGCGCGGCGAAGGTTACCTCAAAGTTCAACTACAGGGTTTCCTGTAGATGAAGGGGGAAATGGTTTCCCTGCGCGGTTTGCTACGCACGAAGGCCGCTCGTTGACGCGAGGTATGAAATGAGTAACATAGTCTTAGTCTTTGAGCTTCCGATCGGGAATGGAGGTCACCATGAACAAGAGCCAATCAACCAAATCCTCTCGAAACAACCGGCGGGCGTTTCTTAAATCAGGTGGAGTGATAACGGCCACATTCCTTGGCTCGGCTGCACTTCCAAAGCTGCCAACCACCGCGACAGCGGCCCCCGCCGACCCGCCGAGGCGTGAGCCCATGCCCACGCGGAACCTCGGTAAGACTGGGTATAAAGTTGGCATTTTCAGCCTTGGAGGACAAGCTTCGCTTGAGCATGCTCATAACGAAGATGTTGCAGTCCCGGTCATCGAAAAGGCTCTCGACCTCGGCGTGAACTACATCGACACGTCCTCGATTTATGGTGGTCCGGAACGTTGGAGCGAGCAATACGTCGGCAAAGTCATGAAGCATCGGCGCAGCGAGGCGTTTCTCGCGACGAAGACGAAAGAGCGGACACGCGATGGTTCCATGAGCATGATCGAAACCTCGCTGAAGCTGTTGCAGACCGATCACATTGACCTTTGGCAACTGCATGATATCGGCACCATGACTGATATCAATGAAATATTCGCCAAGGGCGGAGCAATGGAGGCGCTGCTCCAAGCGCGCGATCAGAAGATCGTTCGCTACCTCGGTATCACCGGGCATTATCGGCCTGATGCGCTCATAGAAGCCATTCATCGCTATCCGTTCGATACCATTCTTATGGCGGTAAACGCTGCCGATCCGCATCACTTCAGCTTCTCAGAACAATTGCTGCCGCTGGCTGTGGAGAAACAAATGGGCATCATTGGGATGAAAGTTCCGGCACGCGGGCGTCTTCTCTCCACATGGACACCGCCGTCGCTGGAAGAGCAGAAGCACATGTGGGAAGGGATGGTCCCAGCGCCCACTGCTGGAACGCTCAACATGCGACAGGCCATGTACTATTCGCTCTCACTGCCGGTCAGCACGGTTATCATCGGCTGCGATTCGATTGCCCAGTTGGAAGAAAATGTGCAATTGGCGCGGGAGTTCACGCCGCTCAGCCAGCAACAGATGGCGACGCTTACGGAAAAGGCTCAGCCAGTGGCGAAGCAATCGCTGTTCTTCCGCTTCTACGAGCGCGCATAGGCATAGAAGGTCACGGATTCGGAGCACATTTCGTTATCGCTCTTTCGTTATCGCTCTATTGATTGACTCCGCTGGCCAGAAATCAGCCGTCGACAACCAGAGTCTGTCCGGTAACAAAAGAAGCGGCATCGGAAGCGAGGTAAACTGCGGCTCCGACGAGTTCTTCGGTGTGGCCAAAGCGTCCCATTGGCGTACGCATCAACAACTCCCGGCCACGAGGTGAGTTGTCGAGCAAGTCGGCATTCAATGCGGTGCGAAATACACCGGGGGCAATGGCGTTCACTGTAACGCCTTCTTTCGACCACTCCACCGCAAGCGAGCGCGTCAGAGAGACAACGCCCGCCTTGCTGGCCGCATAGGCGGCAACTTCATTGAGCGCGACGAAGGCGTTGAGAGAAGCGATGTTAATAATGCGGCCGTAGCCACGCTCGAGCATGTGTTTGCCGAAAATTTGGCACGCGCGCAACGTACCTGTCAGGTTTGTGTCGAGGATGTCGGACCACTCTTCTTCCGCCATCGTCAGCGTCGGCATGCGCTTGATTCTTCCAGCGCAGTTCACGAGGATGTCGACCTTGCCAAAAGATCGAAGCGCGGCTGTCGATAACTGTTCAAGCGAGGCGCGGGTGCAAACATCCGAACAGATACGCAATGTCTTGCGGCCACGTTGTTCGATCTCGGCCGCGGTTTCTTCAACTTTTTCCCGTTGGCGCGCCGAGGCAATGACATCGGCTCCGGCATCGGCGAGACCGAGGCTGAGGGTACGCCCGATGCCGGAGGAACCTCCGATTACGACGGCCGTTTTGTTTTCAAGGCTGAAAATGTTAGGCGTCATAAGTCACTTCCACTTCCACCTTCTTGAGGCCAATGTCTCTGGCATGCCGTGCTCCTATAGTCGATATGCTTTCTTAACCAAGCCGTAGGCCAAGTCGTGCGCTACTTTCAACGCCTCATCTTCCTCTAGCCGATGCTCGGCAACCAACTTCGCGAGAAAGCTGCAATCCACACGCCGAGCCATGTCGTGCCGCGCCGGAATCGACAGGAAGGCCCGAGTATCGTCATTGAAGCCGACTGTATTGTAGAAGCCCGCCGTCTCTGTGACCCGTTCGCGAAAGCGCATCATCCCCTCCGGACTGTCGTGAAACCACCACGGCGGGCCAAGCCGCAAGCAAGGATAATGCCCAGCCAGCGGCGCCAGTTCGCGGCTATAGGTCGATTCGTCGAGCGTGAAAAGAATGATGGTGAGATTGCGCTCGTTGCCGAACTGATCGAGCAACGGGCGAAGCGCGTCCACATAATTGGTCGGCGTGGGAATGTCGGCGCCCAAATCACGGCCGTATCGTTCATAAAGCTTTCGATTGTGGTTACGCGCGCTGCCCGGATGAATCTGCATGACGAGGCCGTCTTCCAAGCTCATGCGTGCCATTTCAATCAGCATCTGCGCACGAAATAGTTCCTTTTGCTGAGCATCGGCATCGACACTGAGCACGTGGCGAAAAAGCTTCGAGGCTTCGGCTGTCGAAAGACTGGCGGTCCTCGCGGTTGGATGTCCGTGGTCAGTTGCGGTGCATCCGAGTTGGCGAAAACGCTCGCGCCTTGCTCGGAGCGCGTTCAAATAGCCTGTCCACGTCGAGGTATCTTCTCCTGTCTGCTCAGCTAGCTTGGTTATGTTTTGAGTGAATTCAATAAATTCAGGATCGATAACTGGGTCGGGACGAAAGGTCGGCAAAATCCTCGCCTTCCACTTCAATTCCCGAATGACTTTATGGTCATCAAGCGAATCGAGCGGCGAGTCGGTTGTCGCAAGTACTTCGACGTTGAAGCGCTCGTAGAGAGCGCGCGGCAAGAACTCCGGCGTTTTAAGCTTTGCCGAGATCGTGTCGAAGTACAAGTCGGCAGTTTCTTGCGACAGCGGCTGATCGAGTTCAAAAAGTTCTTGAAAGGCGAAGTCCAGCCACATGCGCGTCGGCGTTCCACGAAAAAGATAGTAATGAGTAGCGAAGATGTGCCAGACTTTCCTCGCATCCTTAATGTGAGTTTGACCAATCTCGATGTCGTCTAGCGAGACTCCCTGGCTGTAAAGCATGCGAACGATATAGTGGTCGGGATGCACGAAAAGCTGCGCCGGACCCGGGAAGGGGTGGTTCGTCGCAAACCATGCGGCCTGCGTGTGCCCGTGAGGACTAACGATGGGCAACCTTCTCACATGCTCATAGAGTGTCCTGGCTATTTTTCGCGTGCCTGGTTCAGCAGGAAACAGACGGTCTGGATGGATCAGCATGGATCCAATTCTAGCTTTCGTTTCGCGAGATGCCCACAATGCGATCCCTCCAACAGCATACACGCGCTCAGTCTGTAGGATGTTTGCGTGTCCGGATGACAGCGGAAGTCTGAATGGCGGATGATAGATAGTGTTTGGAGCAGGACGAATCGTGGAGAGGTAAGGTGCATGTCGTACACGCGGCGCAGCGCCCTTCTAGGTTTGGGGCTGGTGGGACTTGAGGCGGCAATGCTGCCGCTAGTCAAGAGAGCAGAAGCATCGTCGCTGATGAAATTGTCGTCGCCGAGCGCAGGTGAATGCCCGTTCAGGCTGGCAGTGATCAATGATGAGATTACGCAGGATTTCGAAAAAGCGTGCCAGATTGTCGCCGGCGATTTCGGGCTGCGCTGGATTGAATTGCGCTCAATGTGGAACAAGAATGTAACCGAACTCAGTGCGAAAGAGGTAGACGACGCGAAGAAGCTTCTCGAAAAATACAAACTGCGAGTCACGGATATCGCAAGTCCGCTGTTCAAGGCGGATTGGCCCGGCGCTCTGCGTTCGTTACAGAGCGAAGCGCGCGACCAGTTCCATGCGGATTTCGATGCTAGCGTGCAGAACAAGCTACTGGAGCGCTGTATTTCTCTTGCCAAGACTTTCAGTACTGACCGGATTCGTTGTTTCGACTATTGGCGACTGGACGATCAGAAGCGGTTCCGGGCCGCCATCAATGCAAAACTGCAGCAGGCCGCAGAGCGCTGCGCCAAAGACAACATTATTCTTCTGCTCGAGAATGAAATGTCCTGCAACACAGCAACGGGTGAAGAGGCCGCCGCGGTGCTGAACGCGATTCCAAACAAAAACTTCATGCTGAACTGGGATCCAGGCAATGCGGCCGCCATAGGAAGCAATCCCTATCCAACTGGATATCAACTACTGCCCAAAGACCGCATCGGTCACTGCCACTGCAAGGACGTGATCCGCAAGCCGGATAATAAATACGATTGGGCAGCGGTCGGCAGCGGTATGGTGGATTGGGTTGGCCAATTACAAGCTCTGCAGCACGATGGCTTTCACTTCGGGCTGAGCCTCGAAACTCACTGGCGCGGAGCGGGTACACCCGAAGCATCAACGCGCATCAGCATGGACGGACTTAAGGGAACGCTGAAGAAGGCTGGCATCTCCTGCTGATCACAAGATATTTGTCGGTTAGCTACGGGGCGGGGCGATGGACGCGGGTTATTAAAGGAGAAACGATGGTTACACGACGCGAATTTCTCGATGCTCTTGCAGTGGGCGCAGCCGGGATTGCCGTAGGAACGACGGCGAAGAGCTATGCCCGAATCATCGGCTCTAATGACCGCCTCAACTTTGCCGTGATCGGTTTGAATGGCCGCGGCTATGCTCATCTCTCTTCACTCAAGGCAAACAGGAACGCGGCCCGCATCTCACATGTCTGCGATGTGGATAGCAATATTCTCAGCAAGTTCGCCGGCGTCGTTCAAAAAGAAATAGGCGAAGCCGCGACACCTGAGAAAGACTTTCGTCGGATTCTCGACTCGAAAGATGTCGATGCCATTACCATCGCCACTCCCGACCATTGGCACGCTCCGATGGCGATCGCCGGGTTGCAGGCGGGCAAGCATGTCTACGTAGAAAAACCATGCAGCCACAATCCAGCGGAAGGCGAAATGCTGGTACAGGCACAGCAGAAGTATCGCAAGCTGGTGCAGATGGGCACGCAGCAGCGCTCCTCACCGCACACAATCGAAATTATCGACAAAATTCGCGCGGGCGTAATTGGCAGGCCTTACCTAGCGAAGGCCTGGTATGTCAATGTAAGGAAGTCGATTGGCACAGGGAAGGAAGTGCCTGTGCCGCCGCAGCTTGACTGGGATTTGTGGCAGGGCCCGGTGCCGCGACGTCCTTATAAGGACAATGTGCATCCTTATAACTGGCACTGGTTCAGAATCTATGGCACTGGCGAAGCGCTTAATAACGGTACACACGAGGTCGATGTCTGTCGATGGGCATTGGGCGTCGATTATCCGAAACGAGTCACGGCGTCGGGTGGCCGATACCATTTCAAAGATGACTGGCAATTTTATGACACGCTGGTGACCAGCTTCGAGTATGAAGACGCAATGATTTCCTGGGAAGGAAAGAGCTGCGAGGGAATGAAGTATTACGGCCGCGACCGTGGGTCCGCCATCATGGGAACCACGGGAACGGTATTGGTAGATCGCGGTGGCTACGAGATCTACGATCTCAAAGGAAACAAGACGAGCGAGTTCAAAGCCGGGAGCGAGAGTTCGTCTGGCGATCTGATCGGGCGCGACTCCATGACCGATGCTCATTTCGCGAACTTCATCGCTGGAATTCAAAAAGGCGAAAAGCTGAATGCGCCTGTATCTGTTGGCAATGTCTCTGTCACGATGCTGCAACTTTCAAATATCGCGTGGGAAGTTAACCGTGAGTTGTACCTCAACTCGAAAGACGGGCGCATCCAGGGCGATGCGGAAGCGATGAAAATTTGGGGTCGCGAGTACGAGAAGGGCTGGGCGCCGCATGTTTAAGGTTGACCCGGGTATGAAAAATGCCATCTCGCGCCGCGATTTTGTTCGATCCGGCGCACTGGTTACCGCGACATTCGCTGTTCCGAGCGACACCTTCGCGCTAGCTCAGGAGCGACCGGAAGCCAGTGAAGCATCGCCGATTCATCTCGGCTTGGCCAGTTACACGTTTCGTAACTTCAACCGTACACAGATCATCGGTTTCATGAAGCAACTTAACGTCTTCGCGCTGAATGCGAAGGATGTCAAAGATCATTTACCGATGGATCCGGATCAGGAATCCGCGGCTCTGGCAGACTATACTGCGGTGGGCATCAAGCTTCATGCTGCTGGGGCTATCTATTTCTCGAAAGACGAAGATGCGGATATCCGGGCAAAGTTCGAATACTGCAAGCGAGCGGGAATTGGCGTCATTGTGGCCGGCGATCCTGCGCCACAAACTTTGCCGCGCATTGAAAAGTTCGCAAAGGAGTACGACATACGAATCGCGATTCACAATCACGGGCCGGAAGACAAATTGTGGCCTTCGCCGCTGGATGTTTTGAAAGCGGTAAAGGGTATGGATCCGCGCATCGGGTGTTGCATCGATGTTGGACATACGGTTCGGGCTGGCACGGATATGGTGCAGGCGATCCACGAAGTCGGTCCGAGACTTTTTAACCTACATATGAAGGACCTTACGAATTTCGAGAGCAAGGAAAGCCAAGTCGCGGTTGGAGACGGCATTATGTCGGTGCGAAAGATGTTCGAAGCGCTTGTCGCGACGCGGTATAAAGGCTTTGTCGATCTGGAGTATGAGATTCATCCCGACGACCCGATGCCAGGAGTCATCAGCAGCCTTGCTTACATGAGAGGTGTATTGGCTGGCATGGGGTATGTGCGCCTGAGTTAGACAACCAAGGCAGCCATCTGCTGCACTCCCTCAGTTTGTGGGCATCCCGACTCCGGAAAAACGTTGGCAGGCAGTGAGCAATTCCTCCTGCCGCTTCACGTCGCGGGTAGCGGGATTCGGAGTGCGCCTCTTCATATGGTAGAAGTATTCGCCTGTGATCGTCGCGGTTGGATCATCGCTAGCCGCGAGCCAAACTTGCGTGCGATGCCCGGCATCAAGGTCATCGGTCGCTCCCCGGCCTCCCATCTTGGTTGCCACCCAACCCGGCTCAAGAGCATTGGAGAGAACGTCTGGCCAGCGACGCGCCATCGCGAAGGCCAGAAGCACATCGTGCAGCTTGGTATCCGAGTAAGCCTGCTGTCCGCGCCACGGACGCTGCTCCCACGCGAGATCCTTCAGGCTCGCATCCCCGCTCTGGTGCAGGCCTGAACTCAGATAGACGAGCCGCTTTGGCTTACGAATCAGAGCAGTCAGAATGTAGGGGGCAAGGGTATTGACGGCGAATACATGGGGCAAACCGTCCTCGGTCGCGATGCGCTGCGGCTCTCTGTATCCAACACCTGCATTGTGAATAACTGCATCGAAGGCACCGAGTTCGTTCACCTGTCCCGCAACGTTTCGGGTTTGAGTGATGCTTGCGAGATCGCCAATGATGACTTTTTCTGCTCCCGGAACTGCGGCCAAAGCTTCCCGGCTACGCTGTTCGTTGCGAGCGTGCAAAACTACGCTATGCCGCTGTTCGATGAGAAGTTGTGCGGCCATTCGGCCAAGTCCGTCCGAGGATCCTGTGATGAACACGCGCGCCATCGTTTACCTGCCCTACCTAGCCGCCAAGGTTGAATAGCTCCTTAGTGGCGATTCTAAGATACTTCGAGACGCGCTCGCTGGAACGGCTGCGACGGGATCTGGGAACGGCAGAAAACAATACTCGGAACGCAGCTTCCCCAAAGGCCGCGCTCCGAATATTGTGGGTACAACCTTGGCGTCTACGACTCTAGGCGGTTCACTTGAGGCAGCGGGAAATGAAAGTAAGTGCCTCAACTTTCTTTCGCGAAACGCCATAGACGGGTTACTTTCGCTGCAGGGGTCACTTTCAGGCGATAGGCCCGGCTACAGGAAAGTGTTACGCTGTGGTGGCTAAACGGAGTCAGTCGTGGCTGTGCGGTCGGGGATCGATTTGGAAGCCCGCGAAGGGCGAAATCACGTTGCTTTTGGGAAAGTGGAAAGAAGGCGAGCCATCCGCCTTCGAGCAACTCATGCCGCTCGTCTATCCTCATCTCCGCGAAGTGGCCGCGGCCTACGTCCGCCGAGAGCCAAATCCTGACGTTCTCCAGGCCACGGCGCTCGTCCACGAACTTTACCTTCGGCTGCTCAATCAGAAGAAGAAGGCTGAGTGGGAGGATCGCAGCCATTTCTATATCTTTGCCGCCAAGGTGGAGGCAAAATCTGTTGGCTAAACTTCGCCTGAGTTACCTCTTCAACCCCAGCGCCTTCAGCACTCCATCATCCACAACGGTTTCCCCATCGGTCTTCGTGACGACTCCAAACGATCCTGAGTAATCCCACATCGTCCAGCCTATTCCGTTTTTCTCGAAGGCGGTTCGCGCGTCGTGCAACCACGCGGCGCGATCTCGAGGGTCGCTATACGCGCGATACACTCCAAACTCGTTGCACACCAGCGGAACCCCGCGCCGCTGCGCCCATTCCGCGGCCTGTTTCACTTCGGCGGCAATCCGCTCGGCGTCCCAGTGGTCGAGTCCGTAGCGGATCACCTGCAGTCGATTCACCTCGTTCGGTTCGAGTGCTGCCGCGCGCTCCGCCGCCTCGACCGTCGATGGATACGGCACCCCCCGCAACCACTGCCAGTAATACGAGCTCCACGTCGCCCCTTGATGGGTGAAGATGTGCGGCTCATAAAAATGGAAGGCGTAAATTATGTTCAAATCGTGCAGCAACTCCTGAAATACCAGTTCATCGTCGTTCGACCAGCGCGCTCCCGCGGCAATAATGGTCAGCGCCGGTGAGCCTTCGCGAATCGCCGCCGCAAACTTTGCCTGCACACCCATCCACCTGTAACGATCCGCGAACTCGGGCTCATTCAGAATTTCCAAAAACACCCGCTCCGCATCCCAGGTCGAATAATGTAGCGCCACCGCCCGCCAGAAATCAGCGTAGCGCTCGACAAAATCATCGTCTTTCGAGAGCCGCGCCTTGAAGTCGCTCTCGGGATGCATATCGATTACGACGGCCAGCCCGTGATCCAGAATCATCTTCACCGCTGCGTCCAAGTCCACGAGATAGTCCGCCGAAATCTTGTTGGGCTCTCGCGGGTCCATCATAGGCTGCGGATTCACGCTGAGGCGCACGTGATCGAAGCCCATCGATTTGATCAGCGCAATGTCGTCGGCCGTAGTCCAATCGTGAAAATGCTCCTTCGTGTATCCGCGCTTGTCATATACCTGTGCGAACCAACCGCTTGCGTTGATGCCATGCTGCAAGCGCTTCGCGCGGGCGAATGCCGGCGATGCTCCAGCATTCGCTGATCCGTTAGTCTGCGCCGAAGCGACTGCCAGCAGCCCTGTCAGCAAAGTGACGACAATTTGCAGTTTGGCTCTTCGCATCGCCGGCCTCCTTTTTAATAGCTGTGCACTCGTGTATTCGCTCAGTACTACGAAAGATCTTTGATAAGCCCATAGCTCTGGGCTCGACCGCTTGTCGTAGTTGATCTCAAGACTACCGCGAAGCGGCCTCGTGTTCGGAGATCCGCTTCTTCATGAACAAAACGCACATCGACACGCCAGCAACCAGAGGGACCGCCATCCCCGCTCTCAGACTGCCGAATCGATTCGAAGTAAAGCCGACCAGCCACGGTAAAGCCGCGCCTCCAACGTTTGCCATCGTGAACATGAGAGAACTCACGACAGATGCGGATTGTCCGAAATGCTGCGACATGAGCGAAATCATAATCGGGTAAATAGACGCCAGACCGAGCCCAGCTAGCCCGGCACCCACAAACACGTACAGTAAAGTGTTGGCTAATAGCAGGCACACCATTCCTGCGCAGGCCGTCAAAAGTCCGGCACGTGTGAGGGTGATCTCCTCGATCCTGCGCAGCAGCAGCGCGGCAACCCATCTTCCCATCATCAAAGCGAAATAAAAAAAAGAGGGAGTCATCAAGGCAAGGTCGAGTGACCGAGTGCTCAAGGTCTTTGCATAGGTGGCGATCCAGCCGCCTACAGACATCTCCACTCCCAGATAGAGGAAGAAAAGCACAGCGAACAAGAGAACAGAGACGCTCGTCCAATCGATACGCCACAAACCTTCTGCGCTTTCTGGCTGAACGGCGTGCGGTTCGACAACTCGTGAACTCATGGCAACGATGCCGAGAAAAACGATGAATAAGAGTGCGGCGAAAACAACGAGCAGAGCGTTCACTTGATTGCGGTGTGCTGCCGCTGCCACAAGGAAAGGACACGCCACCGCTCCCACGCTCCAGGAGAAATTCACCAGATTCAGCGCTGCGCTCCGCCGCGTCGGATTTGCTGCGGCCACTAGCAGGTTCAACGCCGGATCCGCCAGTCCGGCGCCCGCACCAGAAAGCGCGATGCAAAGCATCCCAGGTATTCTTGAACTAAAAGGCAAGACCGCTACGCCTGTAGCCATAGCGAGCAGACCCACTTTGATGGGAAATCGAAATCCCCACCGCGATGTACAGATTCCAGAGAGCGCCACAAACGCGGTCGATGAAAGAAATTGAACCGTAAAAAGCGAACCTGCCTGCTCGTAGTTCAGAGACCATTTGACGGAAAGCATCGGCAACAACGGCCCGAGCAACACAGTTACGATTCCGATGGGAACGAATGCTATGTTTGCAGCAAGGGTTAAGACTCGCGAAGAATCATGGACCGGCGGCGGCATGCGAGAGAAACTCATCGAAGGCGGTCAGCGCGCAGTTCGCATTCCATTGAGCGCGTTCTTCCTAGATTCGCGGAACAGCAGTAGTAGATTCGCGGACTATCAATTCCGGTTCAATCGCAATCTCGGAAGGGTAATCGTCCTTCCCGTTGATTCTTTCCAGCAGAGTTTCCGCGGCCACTTGACCCATGCGGACAAGTGGCTGTCGAACCGTGGTGAGCGACGGGATGTTAAAGGCTGCGCTCGGAATATCGTCGAAACCTATGATGGAGACATCCTGCGGAACTCGTAGGCCGTGCTCCTGCAGAGCACGTATGGCACCGAGCGCGGAAATGTCATTATAGGCAAACAAAGCGGTAAAGGGCTTATTGCGGGCCAGCAGCTGTTTTGCAAACGGATAGCCCAGTAGCGGCGTCGAATCGTCGATCTCAATCTGTACTGTCAATTCCGGATCAATCTTCAAGCCGATTTGCTGCGCGACCTCGCAGATCGTATCCCATCGTTCTTTCGAATCCGAACTAAAGCGGCTGCCCTTCAGGAACGCAATTCGACTGTGGCCCAGTTCCACCAGATGATTCAGGGCCAGCTTAGCCGCTTGCATATGATCCAGCACTATATTCGTTACACCTTTAACCTTTTTATGTCCCGCAACCGCAACCGTTGGCAGAGAAGGCACTTCTTGAATGGTCGTATCTACTGTGATGAAGCCCTCGACTCCTCTCTGCAGCAAGAGCTGGGAGTACCGGCTCAGCAATTGCTCGTCATGGCGATGAGCGACCGTAAGGAAGAAATAGTCCATCTTCCTCAGGTATGCTTCAATGCCGCTGATGACGGCGGACCCGTAGGAATCACCGATCTCCTCGGCAATGACCCCGATGGTGAACGTCCGTTTGTTGCGCAAGGTACGGGCGAAAAAATTAGGATGATAGTTAAGCTCTTTCGCGGCGGCATGGATGCGCTCCTGGGTTTCCTGCGGAATCGAGCGAGCCGAGGGAGAATTGTTGAGAACAACCGAGACCGTCCCGGGAGTCAGTCCCACATGTTGCGCTACCGCCTTGATTGTCACAGCCCCCGGTTTGGAACCCTGCGTCTTTTTCTTGGCCATGCCCTGGTTCGACCGCAAACGTGGGAATCGAGGAATCCCAGGCGAATGATCTTATACCACGATGCATTCGTCGGTTGCCGAAAACGATAGGGACGAACTATTTTCAAGATTGGTCGGGACGGGCAGATTTGAACTGCCGACCCCTCGCACCCCAAGCGAGTGCTCTACCAGGCTGAGCCACGTCCCGACAAGGAAGGAATCCGCCGCTTAGCATTCTGCAGCGGATGGGGTTAACTAGAGGATTTTACCACCAGCGGCGGAGTTTCGCTGCCCGGGCTAAAAATGCCGAACTTCCTCGGCGAGACAGCCGAGAGCATGGCTGAGCCTGCTGAAGGGTGGCTGTTCAACATGAATCATTTCTTTTTGCGCTTCGATTTGTGCGAAGACGGCTTTGGCATCGACCGCGCCAGCGGTTCTTCCAGAATTGCGAACTGAATTTTCTTCTCCACGGGATCGATGCGGTCCACCAGCACGCGAATTCTTTGTCCCAAACTGTAAGTCTTGCGGGAATGCTGGCCGATGATCTGCCGAGTGTTCTCATGGTAGGTGTAGTAATCGTCGGTGAGCGTGTTCAGCGGGACAAGGCCTTCCACAAATAAATCTGTAAGCTCGACAAAGAATCCGAACTTGGTGACGCTGGTGATCAGGCCATCGAAGTCTTCTCCCACGCGGTCCTGCATAAACTTGACCTTCTTCCACTCCATGAGCTCGCGCTCGGCCTCGTCCGCTCGACGCTCGGACTGGCTGGACTCTTCCGCAATGTTATGCAGTTCGTCAAGCGATATCGGCCCGCCTATGGGTTTCAGCTCTTCGTGATGGGTGGCGAGGTCGCGCCGCTTCGACCAGGGCGTAACGCCATCTCGCCGGCCCAGTTGCAAGCCGGAAACTCGCAAGTCTTTTTCCGATGAGACTGCAGCGCTGTGTTCGGGAAAAAAAGATACTCCAACCGGAATCTCGCCTTCGTGCATCTCCGCCGAATCGCGCAGCACTTCCTTCAAGATTCGATGGACGATCAAATCGGGATATCGGCGGATCGGCGACGTGAAGTGCGTATAGCTGCTGGCCGCGAGCGCAAAGTGGCCGACGTTCTCTTCCGAATAGCGTGCCTGCTTGAGCGAGCGCAGCATGAGGTAGCTCACGATGCGTTCTTCCGGCTTCCCTGCTATCTTCGCGGCGAGCTTTTGATACATCCGCGGCGTGATGTGAACATCCTTGGGTACTTCGAGGGTGCGCGCCTGCTTGCCTGTGCCACGCGCGGCGCGGCGGTCACTTTTGAACTGTACGCGGTGAATCGGCAGGGGACCAACTCCCAACGAATATCCAAAGGTTGCCGCGATCACTTCGAAGTCGTAAACCCGCTTGGCGTCTGGCTTTTCGTGAATGCGATATAACGACGCGATGCATTTCGATTCCAGATACTGCGCCACGCATTCGTTCGCCGAGAGCATAAATTCTTCGATCAGCCGGTGCGCAATGTTGCGCTCCGAGCGCGTGATGCTTTTCATCAATCCTAGCTCGTCGAACTCGATGACAGGCTCGGGCAAATCGAAATCAATCGACCCGCGGCGCTGCCGTTTACGATTGAGGATCAGCGCCAGATCGCGCATGAGTTCAAACGTGGGGACGAGCGCCGCGTACCGTTCACGCATCGCGGCATCGCCCTCGAGCACAGCGTTGACGGCCGTGTAGGTCATGCGCTCCGCAGAGCGAATTATGCCTTCGCTCAATTCGCAACCAAGGATTTCGCCGCGCGGATCGATTTTCATCACGCATGACAGTACCAGCCGGTCGACTTGTGGACGCAGGCTGCAGATATCCGTAGAGAGTTCGAGCGGCAGCATGGGCACGGCGCGATCGGGAAAGTAGACACTGGTGCCCCGCAGGCGGGCTTCTTGATCGAGCGCGGAATCCGGCGTCACATATTGCGCGACGTCGGCAATATGGACTTGCAGTTCGAAATTGCCGTTGGCAAGTTGGCTCACCGTGACAGCATCGTCGAAGTCGCGAGCAGTTTCGCCGTCGATGGTGACGATTGGCGCGGCGCGAAAGTCGCGGCGGTGACGAAGTTCCTGCGCCTCAATGACAGGCGAAGCGTTCTGCGCCTCATTCAGCGTTGCCGCGGGGAAATGATGCGGCAGGTGAAACTTCCGAATCGTGATCTCGACATCGACACCGAAATCATCCAGCCGGCCAAGGACCTCGAAGACGCGACCACGCGGATTCTGCGTAGGAGTCGGCCAGTCCGTGATTTCCACGTCAACCACCACGCCTTCGAGATCATCCCAGTCCGATCGGCGAGCGGCTTCGTCTCCCAGCACGCGGTCGACAGATTTTCTTCGTAGTGCCGGCGTCGTACCGGCATCAGGAAATTCCATCCCCGCCGGAATCACAATGTCCTGCGTGATCTTGCTGTCGATCGGCGTGACGTAGTTACGCCGGCTGCTGTAGTGAAAGATTCCAACAACCGTCGGATGACTACGAACCACCGAGCGGACGATGCGTCCTTCCGCACGTCCATCCGGACGTGTGGCGATAATGTCGACGAGGACGCGGTCGCCATGCATGGCATTGCCGATGGCATGAGGCGCAATGAAGATATCTCCAGTGAGACGTGCTCTGAGCGATGGAGTCAGTGAGCTTGCATCGGGGATGACAAAACCGAAGCCGTCGCGATGCATCGTAAGACGGCCGGCAATCAGATTGTTTTCGGCCGCGGCCTGCGGAAGTGCATAGCGGTCGGTGTCGACTTGGACGAGTTCTCCATGCTTCGCGAGCTTCTGCAGTCGGCTATTGAGATCGGCGCGGGCTTCTCCATGCAGCCCCAGTTCGCGCACCAGCTGTTTGTATCCGGCAGATCGCTTGGGCTGGAGCGCGATATGTTTCAGAATGGTGGCGTCGGAAAGCATGGGGAAGGCGTCGTTGGTCGTCAGTCGTTGGCCAAAGCTTCTGGCTGCCTCAGATCAATCCTAACGTAAGTTCGGAGGCCACTGCCGTGTATCGCTAACGGCCAACGACCAACCACGCTCTTGCTCTTCCGCTACCATGTATCTCCGCCGCCGCGTGGCGGCCAGGCATTGAGAATGCGACGGATCATCGCAATCTGACCAACGTGGTAGCTGTTGTGCGCGACCATCTGCCACAACACAGCCTTGAGTCTTCCTGCGAGCTTTGTATCCCCCGCATGCGAAGATGCGATTTGCCTTTGCATTTCCTCAGGAGAAGAATTTGCCAGC
>Ga0210391_10000966_pt1 | contig 27390 bp, 20 predicted proteins | sample IncBWC12OmetaG_FD_160573 | JGI IMG/M metagenome (GOLD analysis project Ga0210391, IMG submission 160573) | Forest soil microbial communities from Barre Woods Harvard Forest LTER site, Petersham, Massachusetts, United States - Inc-BW-C-12-O ... | reverse complement strand
TCATCAAACTGGCGCTGGCTGTAGACGGCGCGCAGAAGTTTCGCCTGCGCCAGTTCGCTCGTAACCACGCCCCCCGGGTTGTTCATGGCGAGCAAGGTTTCCTTCTGCTTCGGAGCCAGGCCTTCGAGAAACTCCTGCCCTTTGCCTCCGCGCAGAGAGTCGGCCAACGCAAGCTGTGCCTGTGGCGGCATGCTGAGAACCTTCTTGAAGCGCTCGTCCGGCGGAAGGCTCGGCAGTTGTTGCACTTCGAGGTCGGCATAGAGTTGCTCCTCGCGAAGCCGCGCCTGTTCTTCTTCTTCGGGCGTGATTTTCGTTGGTGACGAAGGCACAGCCGCCGCCATCGTCTCCCGATCTTGTAGATTGCTCTTCGTGTCCGCGGCAGAATCGTTGCCGGCGCTGCCGGAACTCATTGCATCGCTCATCGCGCCATTCGTCCCGGTGTTCATCGCAGCATGTGCGGTTTTACTGTTGGCGCCATCGGTCGCCGCACTACCGCCCATCATCGACGCATCAGGTTGTGCGCCGCTGGCTTTGTCTGGGGAAGTGGCAGCCGCCGCATTCTTGCCCGCATCTTCCTTGCGTTCTTTTTTCTCCTCCTGCCGCGCCAGTTGCACCTGGAACACCGCGCGCCGCGCCGGATCCGACGGCATAGGCTTCTTGCCGTTCCGTACCCGAGTGATCTCTTGCCCGTCCGGGAAGTCTTCCGCAATCTCCCTCGTGCTCATGTGGAGCGTACGAAGCGGTTCCAGGCGCGCGTTGAGGGCTTTGTCGTCGATCTTTTCTGGATGCAGTTGCAAGTCGATCCATTGGTCGACGCCCATCGCCATGACTTGCTGTACATCTCCGGGTCGCGGACCGAAGGTCAGCCGATTCAGCGCGTGCAGAGCGCGTCTCCGATCGTCTGGGCTGGAGGCAGCGTTATCCTTCTTCTTACCCAGCAATTGCGGGACGGTACACGCCAGGCTGAAACAGAGAAGGAAGGTGACAAACTTCGTGCGGCCCAGACGCATGGGGACTCCCCAGGGAAGGACAAAAAGCTCCCCACATTATCAACCCGGAGGAAGAGAAAAGGTTGCTCGCTGCGGTTACCAAAAAGGAAAGCTCTCCGGAAGGAGCCCACAACCGGTCGGCCAGCAGCCGAGAGCCGAGAACTGAATTACGTCAAATACATCTTGCCGCGGGACACCTTGTGCTGCAAGGTCGCAGCCAGCTGATCGACGTCGCCGGGAGCAATGTTGACCGGCATATGCTCAGCCAACAGCGGAGTCCGACTGCTGCCAACAGCGTCGCGCCGCACCTGGATCAAAAAGGCCTGCACCACGTTAGGATCGTACTTTTGCGGTGTCATGCGGACCAGATCGCTCAACGCGCTGCCCAGGGAAAGTGATTCACGATAAGGACGAGTACTGGTCATCGCGTCAAACGTATCAGCCAGTGCCATGATGCGCACCGGCATAGGCAGATCATCTCCGGCAAGCGCGTCAGGATAACCAGAACCATCACTGCGCTCGTGATGCCAGCGCACCGCTTCGTGAATCTTCGGCCAGGGAAACTCGACGCTGCTGACAATCTGATGGCCAACCACAGTGTGGTCCGCCATCTCGCGAAACTCCTCGGGATTGAGCGCGCCTGGCTTGCTGAACAACCGCCGGTCGACCGCCACCTTGCCGATGTCGTGCAGGTATCCGGCGCTGCGCAGAGCCGCAACTTCACCGGCGTCTGCTCCCATCGCTTCACCGATCGCGGCCGCATATCGACCCACGCGCAAGGAGTGGCCGTGAATGTTCACGTGTTTCACATCGATCGCTGTGGCGAAAGCCTCGAGCGCGGTGTCATAAAATCCGTGCAGCGAAGCCATCAGCCGCAGATTCTCGGTCACGCGCTGCGCCAGTGTCTGCGAGAGGGCATGGTTTTGCACTGCCAGCCCAATGTAGTTGCACAGCAGTTCCATGGCGTCCAGTTCAGCTTCTTCGTAAGGCGCGTCTCCGGGACGCCGCCCCAAAGCAACAACGCCGGCCAATTTGCCCGAGGCTTTGAGCGGAGCCAGGCACTTGAAAAGTTCAGGAGCTACGTTGCCGTTGGAGCTGAGGAAGATCGAATACGTGGAAGCATTCAACACAATCGGACCGCGCGCCGCGGTGAGAGCGTGAGCGTGCTTGGGCAGAAGCGGAATAAACGCGGGCTCAGGCAGCATGGCGAAGCCACTCATCGCCGCCGATGTCAGCATGGTGGGCTTCTCGTTGAAAACGAAAAGCGCACCTTCGCGTGCGCCTGCGGCCTCCATCACGGCCGACAGCATGCGGCGCGAAGTGTCTGAAAACTCGCGCTCCGCCGTCAGCTCCGGCCCCAGGTCGGAGAGCGCTTCAACAGTGCGCAACAGCCTGCGGAAATGGTTGGTCTCCACGGCCAAGATGAAGTGGTACGGAACGCCGAGCAGAATGAGCGTAGCACGCGGCAACAACGCCCCGCGAGAGCAGGTTGTTGGTTAGTTTGGTGCGTCCGAGGCGCATGAATAAGCGACAAGAAGCTGCTCCCTCAACTCCTCCTGGAGGAGCATCCGCGCCTTAAAAATGCTCGCGCAACTCCGCAAACCGCCCCAGGATCAGCAGGCGCTGCGCCGCCGGAGCCGCATTTACTTCTTCATGTTCCAGAATCCAGGTATCCCCGTGGGGCACGAACACCGCATGCAATCCCGCAGCCAGCGCCGGATTGACGTCAGACCGCGGGCTGTTGCCGATCATCCAGGTCGAATCGCGCGCGAGCGAATGTTTGTCGACGAGCGTGTGATAAACCGCAGGATCTTTTTCCGCAACGATCTCGGTAGCCGCAAAATATTCCTTCAGTCCCGACCGCTCAATCTTTCCCGATTGTTCCGCGATCGCGCCCTTAGTCACCAGAATGAGCCGATGCCGCTTCGAAAGGTATTCCAGAGTCTGCGGGACGTCGGGCAGAAATTCGATCGCATGGTCTGCCACCGAATGTGCAAAGCCGGTGATCTGAGTGTGCAATTCCGGCGTGACCGGCCGCACTCTAAGCCGCTCAAACGTATCCACAAGGGCGTGCGAAAAGCTGTGCAGCCCGTAACCGTGCTTCACGATGCATTCCCGCTCCACATCGTTCAAAACTTCGCGCACCTGCTCCGGAGAAAACTCGTGGTGATTGAGAAACGAAATAAAGCGGACAATCGCCCGCTCAAAATAAATGTTGTTCTCCCAGAGCGTATCGTCGGCGTCGATCAGGAGAGTCTGGGATTGGTGGACGCTTTCGGCAATACCGGACAAGCGCGGATGCTCCTTGAAAAAGCGTTCTACCCCAACCAATCCACGCGCGCCTCAGGCCCGATAATCCCCGCCTTGTGCCCCATATCCAGCAGCCGCACCACAGCTTCGCGCCCATCCGGACCGTAATCGAGCGTCCGCTCATTCACATACATGCCGACGAACCGGTCAGCCGTCTGCGGATCAAGATCGCGCGCAAACTGCATGGCGTAAGACAAAGCTTCTTCGCGATGCTCGAGCGCATACTGAATGCTGTCGCGCAGCGCACCGTTGACTGCGGAAACCAGTTCCGGGCCCAACGCCCGGCGAATCGCGTTCCCGCCGAGCGGCAGGGGCAAGCCCGTCATCTTCTGCCACCATCGGCCGAGGTCGACAATGCGGTGCAGCCCGGCCTTGTCATACGTCAACTGCCCTTCATGGATGATCAGTCCAGCTTCGTACTTGCCCTCGAGCACCTGCGGAATGATCTGGTCGAAAGGCACAACTTCAGTCTCCACTCCCGGCGCAAATAGCTGCAGCGCAAGATAGGCAGTAGTGAGCGTGCCCGGAACGGCGATGCGTTTCTCCTTGATCTCACTCTGCGTAAACGGCCGAGGTGAAACGATCATCGGCCCATAGCCCTCGCCCACGCTGCCGCCGCAAGACATAAGCGCGTACAAATCCTGAATATAAGGATAAGCGTGAAACGAAATCGCAGTCACATCGTAGACGCCCTCGCGTGCCTTCTGGTTCAACGTCTCGATATCGCACAGAGTATGCGTAAACCGGAGTCCAGCCACGCGCACCTTGTTAGTAGCGAGACCATAAAACATGAAGGCATCGTCGGAATCCGGGCTGTGTGCGATCGAGATCTCGCGCACCTGCGAAGAAGGATCGCCGTTCGATTGTTTCGCCTCTTGCTCCGAAATTACTGTCATTATTTAAACTCCAAACTGTTTACCGTCGCACTCTTTACCGCTGTGCTTCCAAACGATGCTGCCATCGTGCTGCAATTCCGGCAGCCATCATCACCTTAATTACTTCAGCGAAAACGAACCAGTAAAGTCCCCAGCGAAAGGCTTGCGCCACCGAATGCGTCAACACGGCCAGCCAGGTCAGACCACCTGCAAAAAGCACAACTTCACCGAGAAGGCCGCCCAGCGCGGCACGAGCGAAACTCTTCCGTCCATGCTCCATGACAAAACCCGCAAGCCACGCCACCACTGGGTAGGCCAGCAAAAATCCGCCAGTCGCGCCGTGAAATAACTGCGCGATTCCTCCCGCACCCGTAGGACTAAACACCGGCATTCCCATCGCGCCTTCCGCCAGATAGACCGCGAGCGCCGCAAACCCACGCCGGCTACCCAGCAACAGCCCGACCAGCAGTACGCCGAAGTTCTGCACCGTCAGCGGCACGGGCGTGAACGGCAAGGGAATCGTGATGCGCGCACATAATGCCACCACCAGACTGCCGCCAACCACCAGAGCAACCTGTCGCGTGACTTCGAAAATGCGCTCCTGCGAAGTGCTTAATGTTTGAATTGCCGGCTTTGCCATGGAAGAGTCTCCAAATCAACGCCGAGCCTCAGTGCTCAAAGTCGCCCGCCTGATGCTCGTGTTCTACTTCGCTGGTTCTTCCGTCCCGCGCTGCGTGAGCTGCTTGTAGATGCCGCCGCAAACGCATATATAGAGCGATTGCAACGCACACCACCACCAGCGTACTCACGCCCAGGATCAGGAACCACCAGATCATCCGCACAGCCGTCTAGGATAACAGATGGTCCGATGTCTCAGTTTGTGGAGGTTGTTTCATGTGGGGACAGCCAGCTCCGGCTGTCCTGTCGAGCGAAGCTCGACTAGCTCGCCTTCGCCAAACCCCGCTTCTCGCGCATCATCTCGACTCGCTTGATCATGAACTTCAGCCGTTCCCGGCCGAATTTGGACCCCGAGATCACCTTCTCGATGTTCTCAAACATGTGCGGGTCACCAGCCTTCTCGCGCAATTCTTTGAGAAAGGGATGAATCTTCGCGAGCAGGACGAACATTTCCCCGCTCACCGCCGGTTGAATGAACAACTGCTCGTTGAGCGTCCCTTGCAATACGAAGGACGCCGCCATGCTCCAGTATCCGGTCACTTGGCGCAGCCAGTTGTTTTCCTGCGTACCCATGTTGAAGGCAATTTTCAGGAAATCGTCGGCGTTCTGCGGCCAGAACTCGTTGAACCACCAACTGCGCGCCTTGCGCATTTCCGCCTCGCGGCGCAGATCGTAGAGTTGCATAATGAGTTGAGCATCACTGGCGGTCGGTTTCTTTGCCATGGACTCCTCCGTTGATTTGGTTGCACTGGCTGAGTTAGACGTTCGGGTTGGTGGTAAAGAATCAATATATGTTGCGCGTTAGTCCGGATCACGCGCTCGTCCCCGCCGCCAATTCCGGCGCCGGACGCTCGTACTCGCACTCTTTATTCGGACACGCAATCACGGGCCCGTCCTTCAGGAATTTCTGCACCAGGTACTCGCTGCCGCAACTCGGACACTTTTCGGCAATCGGCTTGTGCGCCGAAGTGAACTTGCACTTCGGATAATTTCCGCACCCGTAGAACGTATTCCCCTTGCGCGCCCGCTTCTCGACCAGATCGCCTTCTTTGCATTCCGGACACTTCACGCCAATAAAGTTCTGCTTCACATACTTGCACTCCGGATACCCGCTGCAAGCCGTGAACTCGCCATAACGTCCATGCCGGATCATCATGTTCCGCCCGCACTTCGGGCAAGGCTCATCGAGCGGAATGTCCGGAACTTTCTTGCCCTGGTCAAGCCGCCGCGTAGTCTTGCAGTCGGGATACCCTGTGCAGGCCATGAACTGCCCAAACCGCCCGCGCTTCAGCACCATCACCCGCCCACAGTTCTCGCAATATTCTTCCTGTGTAGTCTCCTGCACATCCGCCGAATCAAGATCGGGCAGGTTGATCGGATTTTCCTTCGTAAACGTACAAGTGTTCGGATCTTCTTTGTCGTAGGTGCTGCAAGCGTAGAACGATCCGTGCCTGCCCCACTTGATCACCAGCGGCGCGCCACACTTTTCGCACTTCTCGTCCGTGGGCTTCTCCATCCGCTTGATGTTCTCCATATGCTTTTCGGCATATTTGAGATCCTTCGTGAACTTCTTGTAGAACTCGGCAAGCGTGTCCGTCCACTTCTCCTTGCCCTCTTCGATGTCGTCGAGCTTTTCTTCCAGGCCTGCGGTGTAAGCTATGTCAAAAATGTCGCGAAAGTTTTCCACCAGCAGATCAGTGACCACCAACCCAATCTCAGTCGGAGTAAACTTCCCTCCCAGCTTCTGCACGTACTGCCGCTCCTGAATCGTCGAAAGAATCGCCGAGTAGGTCGACGGACGCCCAATCCCGCGCTCTTCCAGCTCCTTTACCAGCGACGCTTCGTTGTAGCGCGGGGGGGGCTCGGTGAAATGCTGCTCCGGCTTCAACTCCTTGAGCGCGAGCTTCTGCCCGGCTTCCAGCGCCGGCAATTTGTGTTTCAGCTCTTCGTCCTCTTCGTCCTTGCCTTCCTTCGACTCTTCGTAAACGCGCAGGAACCCGTCAAACTTCAGCACCGATCCCGTTACGCGGAACCAGAACGTCTCACTCTTGCTCTTCGCGTCGATGTCCACGGTAGTCTGGTCAAACACCGCCGGCATGATCTGCGACGCCACAAAACGCTGCCAGATCAGCTTGTAGACCTTGAATTCATCTTCCTTTAAATACTGCTTCACCAGGTCGGGATGCCGCATCGCCGAAGTTGGCCGGATGGCTTCGTGCGCCGCCTGCGCTTCCTTCTTCTCCTTATATGTATTCGGAGTTTCGGGCAGGTAGGCCGCGCCGTATTCCTTGCCCACATATTCGCGCACCTCTTGAATCGCCTCCGGCGCAACGCGGGTCGAGTCCGTACGCATGTAGGTGATCAAACCAACCAGGCCCTCTTCGCCCAGTTCCACGCCTTCGTATAGCCGTTGCGCAATCATCATCGTGCGCTTCACGCTGAAACGAAGTTTGCGCGAGGAATCCTGCTGCAACTTGCTGGTGGTAAACGGAGGTGCCGCGTTACGGCGGCGTTCTTTCTTATCGACGGACCGCACAATCCAATCAGCTTGCTCAAGAGCCGCGCGGATCTTCTCCGCATCCTCGCCGTTCGTGACCTCGATCTTCTCTTCGCCCTTGCCCAGAAAGCGAGCGTCGAATGCCGGAGGCGTGCTGGCCGCCAGGTGCGCATCGATCGTCCAGTATTCTTTCTTCTCGAACGCCTTGATCTCGCGTTCGCGTTCGACGATCAGACGCAGCGCAACAGTCTGCACCCGGCCCGCAGAAAGTCCGCGGCGCACTTTATCCCACAGCAGCGGCGAAACCTGATAGCCGACCAGCCGGTCGAGCACGCGTCGCGCTTGCTGCGCGTCCACCAGATTCTGGTCGATCGCCCGGGGATGTTCGAATGCTGCCTGCACCGCGCGCTTTGTGATTTCGTTAAAGGTAACGCGTTGAATGCGCGGCGGAACCTCCGCATCTTCTTTCTTCTTCTTTTTCTTCTTCGAGCCGGAACCGTTGCGTGCAAGTTCCCCCGCAAGATGAGCAGCAATCGCTTCACCTTCGCGATCCGGGTCAGGCGCCAGATAGATCGCATCCATCGGCCCAGCCAGCTTCTTCAGCTTGGCCAGAACCTTTTCTTTCCCCGGAATGACGACGTAATCGGTCTCGAAGTCGTTGCTCGTGTCCACGCCCAGCGTGCTCTTGGGCAGATCCTTCACGTGGCCAAGCGAAGCCTCGACCGTAAATCCCTTTCCCAGATATTTCTGGATGGTCTTCGCCTTCGCTGGCGATTCGACGATGACTAAACTCTTTACCAATGGAACCTCAATTCTCAAGTTTTCGCTTTGAACCTAGCACGAATGGGACGGCGGCAACAAGTTACTGGGAGAAAGCGGACGCCCGATAGCTAGAAACTTTTCACGAAATTCTTCCCGGGCATCTGCCTGATTTTGCCCGTCAGCTCCAGCTCAAATAGCGCCGCGAAGATCTCCGAGGAAGACATTTCTGCTTCGAGCCGTTCTACAATTTCATCGATCTGCGTCGCCTCATCTGCTTTCAACAGACTTAAGATCTTCTTCTCATGCGGCGGAAGCCCTTGGTCCGGGAATAGAGATGCAGACGAGCCTCTCCCGGATTCAGGGGAGGATGCCGGAGCGAGCGCAAGTTTAACTTCCGGCGGCAGATCTTCCCAAACGTCTTCCCACGTCGCGACCAGCTTCGCGCCCTGCTTGATCAGCGTATTCGGCCCCCACGAATTCTTGTTCGTGACGTTTCCCGGGACGGCGAAAACGTCGCGATTCTGCTCCAAAGCGCACCGCGCGGTGATGCGCGTTCCGGAATATTCAGCAGCCTCAACGACGAGCACACCAATCGACATGCCACTCAAAATCCGGTTGCGGATGGGGAAGTTTTGCGGTGCCGCAAAAGTTCCCAGACGAAACTCGGAAATAAGCGCCCCACCGAGCGCAAGAATCTGTTCCGAAAGCCGAGAATTCTCTTTGGGATAGATCACGTCCACTCCGGTGCCAAAAACCGCAACCGTCTTGCCCTTGGCCGAGATCGCCCCGCGATGGCTGGCAGTGTCAACCCCGCGCGCCATGCCGCTAATAATTACAAGCCCCTGCGCTGCCAGGTCGCACGCCAGACGCTCGGCCATCCCCGAACCGTAAGGCGTGGGATGCCGTGTCCCCACCATAGCAATGCCGGGCAGCGTCAACACTTCGGGATTGCCGCGCACGTAAAGCACAAGCGGCGGATCATAAATTTCCTTCAGCCGAGACGGGTAACAGAGATCTTCAAGCGACACCACCGTCACTCCAGCAGCCGCAGCCCGAGCGACTTCCTCCCGCGCCAGTTCCGCCGATTTCCCGGTAGCAATCGACTGCGCCGAAACGGCCTGCATCCCCGTACTTTCCAGTTCTGTGAGAGACGCATGAAAAACCGCTTCCACGCCGCCGAAATGCTCAACCAGCTTCCGCGCCTTCGTCGGTCCGAGGCCCTGCGTCAGCGAGATGGCAAGCCACTCCAGAATGTGAGTAACAGAGGGCGATACAGCAGCGGCGTTCGGCACGTCTACTCCAATCGTTCTTGGCCTCCAAATGGAGACTGGGCGGACTGTAACTACTGGCCGAAAGCGGTGTCAAGGGAAGCCGTCACAAACCCCTGTTAAAAAAGGTCTGCTAAAATCAAAATAGGAATGAGACCCCTGCGCATCTCTGCGATTTCCTACCTCAACACCGCTCCCCTCATGTGGGATTTCGAGCACGGCGAGGCGAGAAGCGGGTTCGAAATTTCCTATACCCTACCATCGGCCTGCGCTCGCGCGCTGCAGGCTCGAACCGCCGATATCGGCATCATCCCCGCCGCGGCGTACGCCCAAGTCCCCGGCCTGATGGCGCTCCCGGGAGTCGCGATCGCTTCTCGCCGCCCAGTGCGTTCCATACTCCTGGTCAGCCGAGTGCCGGTCGACAAAATTCGTACCGTCGCTCTGGATACGTCCTCTCTGACCTCGGTCGCGCTGACGAAGATTCTGTTCGAAAAATGGCTAGGCGGCGGCAGGGAATTCACCTCCATGGCGCCGAACATCGAAGAAATGTTGGCCGAACACGACGCGGGACTGCTGATCGGCGATCCCGCCCTGCAGATCGATCGTTCGCGCTATTTCACGCTCGACCTCGCCGAGGAGTGGATTCGCCACACCGGTAAGCCCTTCGTCTTCGCCTTCTGGGCAGTTCGCCAAAACGCATTGCGTGATGCTGCGGCGTCGCGAGACCTCGCATCGGTGTTTCAGCAATCCCGCGACCACGGACTCGAACCCGCCAACCTCGACCAGATCACCCGCGAATGGGCTCCACGCCTTGGTCTCGAAGAATCCGCTGTGCGCGCCTACCTCACCGAAAACATTTATTACCACCTCGACGCTGCCTGCCTGGAAGGCTTGCAACTCTTTTATCGCTATGCGTCCGAGATCGGCGCACTGCCCGGCGCGCCCGAGATGCGTTTCCTTGTCCCGGCAAATGTTCGGGCAAATGTCCCGGCGAACGCCGCAATTGTTTAACAAATCCAAATGCTGCTTCCTCTACATCCCTTGCTCGCAGTGCCTCTCTGGAGGCAACTCCGCCACCTTGGTGGAATCGGTCTAGTTCTATTAGGACTCATAGACAACTCCGTGATTCCGGTGACTGGCAGCATGGACGTCCTCACCATCTGGCTGGCTGCCCGTCACCAGGAACCGTGGCCCTACTACGCCGTCATGGCGACCCTCGGCGCCGTGATCGGCGGCTACATCACTTATGGCTTGGCCCGCAAAGGCGGCAAGGAAATGATGGAGCGCAAGCTCTCGAAAAAACGAGCGGCTCAATTTTCTAAAACGTTTGCCAGCTGGGGATTCGCCGCGATTGTGATTCCCGCCCTGTTGCCGCCGCCGTTTCCGTTTCTCCCGTTCTTGCTCGCAGCGGGCGCCATGCAGTACTCGCGCAAAAAATTCCTCGCGGCCTTGGTGCTTGGCCGCGGGATTCGTTACTTCATTGAGGCCGCTCTGGGATTCGTTTACGGCAGACATATTTTGCGGTTCTTCACCAAGTACTACAAACCGGCCGTAGCCATCTTGATCGCTCTGGCAGTCGTTGGCACGGTGGTGACGCTGGTTCAATACCTCCGCTACAAGCAGAAGTTAGCAGCGACCACAGCCTCGTAGCAGAGACGTTGCGGGACATGCCAGCATTTGGCCCAGGAGCCTGACCTCCGTTAGAATTGCACTGTACATGTCCCTGACCAAGCAACAAGCTCTGGAAATGTTCGAGTCCGATGACCTGATCGGCATCGGCATGGAAGCCGATGCAGTGCGCCGCCAGCTCCATCCCGAGGGCACCGTCACCTACATCATCGACCGCAACATCAACTACACCAACTTCTGCACCGAATACTGCACCTTCTGCGCTTTCTATCGCCCCCTGAAAGGCCCCGCCGCGAAAGAAGGTTACATCCTCGAGTTCGATACCATCTACGAAAAGATTCGCGAGACGGTCGAACTTGGAGGGACCGGCGTGCTGATGCAGGGCGGTCTGCATCCCGATCTCAAGATCGACTGGCACGAGAAGATGCTGCGCGGCATCAAAGAGCGTTTTCCCCAAGTTCACCTGCACTGTTACTCCGCTTCCGAGATCATCGCCATCGCCGAGTACAGCAGCCTCAGCATTCGCGACACGATTCTCCGCCTGCGCGATGCCGGACTCGATTCCATCCCCGGCGGCGGCGCCGAAATTCTCGACGACGAAGTCCGCTACAAAATCGCCCGCCTCAAGTGCCTGACCAACGACTGGATCAACGTCCATCGCACCGCCCACCAGATTGGCATGCGCACCACCGCGACCATGATGTTCGGCGTAGGCGAGAATTACGAAAACCGTATCAACCACTTCCAGCAGCTCTACGATCTCCAGGAAGAAACCGGCGGCTTCACGGCATTCATCCCGTGGAGCTTTCAGCCGCACAACACCGCGCTCGGCGGCCGCCACTGGGACGAAGCCACCGCCGTCGAATACTTAAAAGTCCTAGCCATTTCGCGTCTGTACCTCTCGAACTTCCTGAACGTGCAATCGAGCTGGGTGACGCAAGGACTGAAAGTCTGCCAGATGGGCCTGCGCTTCGGCGGCAACGACGTCGGCTCGGTGATGCTGGAAGAAAATGTAGTAAGAGCCGCAGGCGTGACCAACTGCACGACAGAAGAAGAACTCCGCCGGATAATCCGCGACGCCGGCTTCCGCCCCGCCCAGCGCGACACGCTCTACCGGCAGTACTTCCTGAATTAGACTTTCATCCCGAAGCTGCCTGGTCGCGCCGAAGAGGGGCGAAGTGGGAACGTTCGGTGTAGAATTTGGCGGGGCGCAATTCAAGTAGATTGCTGCCTCATCCGCATGAAGAAAAACACTATCAAGAGCCTACATATTCAGAATCTGCTGTCCTTTGGAGGAGACTCACCGAAAATTGAGCTCACCGACTTGAACGTGCTCATAGGCCCGAATGGCTCCGGTAAGTCGAATCTCATAGAAACCATTGGATTGCTACGAAGCACACCGAAGGATTTTGCCGCCGAGGTTGGCGACAGCGGCGGCATCTCGGAATTGTTGTGGAAAGGGGATCCCAAAGGGACCGCTAGCATTGAGGTGGTTGCTACCCCATTCGGAGTCAACCGCACGATTCGCTATCGACTGGCATTTAGCAAGACTGGCGCGCTTCTAAAGATTGTAGACGAGAGAATCGAAAACGAGCGGCCTGACGTTGGGCACGAGAGGCCATATCTCTATTTCGACTACAACGGAGGCCGTCCCGTTCTTAACGTATCTGACCAGCAACGTCACCTCCGTCGCGAAGAGGTAAACCCTCAACAATCGATCCTCTCCCAACGACAAGATCCAGACCAATACCCGGAGGTTACTTATCTGGGGCGGTTCTTCGGCAGCTTTCGACTTTACAGAAACTGGGATTTTGGTCCCGAGTCTGGGATAAGAGATTTATACGGTTCCGAACTCAAGAATGACTTTCTGGAAGAAGATATTAGTAATCTGGGCCTGATGCTGAACCGGGTTCGTGCGGAGTCGAAAGAGGAGTTTCTCAAGTATCTGAGCATGTTTTATGAGGGAGCAGAGGACATTTACACGAAGATTGTCGGTGGACTTGTGGACCTACGTCTGGAAGAGGAGCACGGGATCAGCATCCCCGCTTCCCGGCTCTCGGACGGGACGCTTCGATGGCTCTCACTCCTAACCATTCTCTTACAGTCTGACCCGCCCCCTCTTGTCTGCATCGAGGAGCCGGAGCTAGGCCTGCATCCAGACGTGATACGGTCACTCGCAGAGCTTTTGCGAAAGGCATCAGAACGGATGCAGCTGATTGTAACTACGCATTCCGACACACTGGTTGACGAACTCTCGGATACTCCCAACTCGGTTCTAGTCTGTGAAAAGCACGAGGGCTCGTCTGTTCTGAAGCAACTTGATCGAGAACAGCTCTCACATTGGCTTGAGCGATACACCTTGGGACAACTGTGGCGTACTGGCCAGATCGGCGGAAATCGCTGGTGAGTGTGGTTATCTTTGTCGAGGGCGGTCAAGGCAGCGCAAAGAACGCCTGCCGTCAAGCCTTCCGAATCTTCTTTGAAAAAGTGATAGCTCGCCGCTCTTTTCGAGTGGTAGCTTCGGGCGATCGCGGATCAGCCTTCAAGGACTTCAGCTTGGCCCTCAGGCAGAACCCGGACGACTTCAACATTCTGCTCGTAGATTCCGAAGAGGCGGTTCAAGGAACTTCCTGGCAACATCTAGCAGCTCGTGAAGGCGATGGGTGGGTTCGCCCGGTAGCAGCGCGCGATGACCAGGCCCACCTGATGGTTCAGGTCATGGAGTCGTGGTTCTTGGCTGATAGGCGTGTGCTGACAGCGTACTATGGTCAAGGATTTAATGTTAGTTCCCTGCCGGGCCAGCCAAACATCGAGCTTATTTCCAAAAGGGATGTGTTTCAGGCCCTGCGACTTGCCTCGAAGAATACGAAGACGAAAGGCGAGTACCACAAGACACGACACGGTTTTGACCTTCTCGAAATGATCGAACCCAATCTAGTCCGAGCGGCATCCGCTCATGCCGGGAATTTGTTCACGGTGCTACAAAGAGAGACCGCCGCGTGAAAAGCTGCCCCGATTTCGCAGCGGCCCGAAAACACAAACGGCCCCGGAAATCCCGAGGCCGTCGCGAGAACCGATAAATCGGTACCCCGTCAAGGTCACCCTCATTATCGAGACAGCGCCGCCACAAATCAAGTTACTTTAAGGAGAGTCGCACCCCGTCCTGCGAACCTTCCACTTGCCCCTGAGAGACAATCCTTCCAAAGAAGGAACGGACCTGGAGGGATTCGAAGCCTCGCTCGGACCTTGACGGGGTCTGTGCTGCCATTACATCACAGGCCCACGAACCAAAGCTTACTTCAGTTCGCGCAAGGCTTCGCGCCGCCCTCCTGCATTTATTGAAGCAGAGTTTCGTTTTGGAACAATCTCGGGCGGTTCGCCCGCCCTTCGAAGGTAGACACCACGGCGCGATGTGACATCCAACCTTGCCATCCACAGGCCCAGCCGCCGACAATGGTCCAGCCGCAGACCACGAAGTTGGCCGGCCCGGTGCAGCTGATCTTTGACAATCGAATAGCAACAAGTAAGTCCCGCGAATACAGGATTTTACGGTCCGCTCTAATGATTACAAGGCACTTAGCCGAGACGATGTCCTCTAAGTCCTCTGGATAGAATATTTTGCAGGTAAGCCCTTTACTGTCAATATTTTAGCCAGACCCCTAGAACGCAAGTTGCTGATTCCAGATATTTTACGAGCCCGAATCTGCAATTTTTTTGATCTGGATCAACCACCAACCTCAGGTTAGAATGACAAGGTCGAAGCGAACGTGATCGATCCTCACGACGACGACTCGACGCACTCCCGACAGCCCCCGCACTAGACAAGATGAAGGTTCTTCCCGCAGGTCTGTTGTGGCTCGTTGTCGCAGCAGCCGCCGCGCTTTCTCTGCAGAGCCCGACTTCATCCGCCGCGCAAACTTCCACCTCAGCACGAGCCGTTATCGCCGGCATCGTCACCAAAGATCCTGGCAGCGAACCCGTGAAGAAGGCGCTGATCGAACTGATTGCTGAGAGCCAGAGCGATGGCGGAAACTATACCGCGCTTACTGGCGTGGATGGCGGCTTTCACATCGAGAACATCGTGCCCGGGCGCTATCGATTATTCGTGGAGCGCAGCGGGTACCAGGAAATCGACAAGCACCAGCGACGAAGTGAAGGGCGCGTGCTCACGCTGGGCGCCGGGCAGGAGCTGAAGGATTTAGTCATTCGTCTGCAAGCCGCAGCGGTGGTGGAAGGACGCGTGACTGATGAAGATGGCGATCCTATGGCCGAGGCGCAAGTTGCCGTGATGCGGCAGACTTTTGTTGCGGGACGCAGTCACTGGGAGCAGGTGGGCGCTGAGCGCACTAACGATTTGGGCGATTACCGCATTGCTGGCCTTGCTGCGGGCAACTACTTTGTTTCAGTAACGCCGCCGCCGGACTTCAGAAGCCTGATCGAAACCACGGGCAACTCGGCTGCGGGCGTTTCTCATAACGGAGCCGCTAGCTCTGAAAAGCCTGTGCCATCGGCTTACCAGACCACTTATTACCCAGGCACCAGGGATCGCGGGCAGGCCGCGCCAATCCAGTTGCATGCCGGCGATGACTTTCCGGCAAATTTCTCGCTGACACCCAGCCCCAGCTTGACGATCCGAGGCACGGTGGTGAATCTGCCGCCGGGGACTACGGCTGCGATCATGCTGCAGTCGAAAGATTTTAGCCTGGTGCTGAACGGGGCAGAGATGCATAAGGATGGCAGCTTCGAGATTCACGACGTCTCTCCCGGGGCCTATACGATTTTTGCGACCGTGGATAACGCTGCGATGCCGATGATGGCGCGGCAGTCGCTGCAGGTCGCGTCGGCCAACGTAGATGGCCTGCAGCTTGCGCCGCAAGCCGGCGGCTCGATTCGTGGACGCTTGCGGATGGAATCCAGCAGCGCTGCTCGGCCCGATCCCAGCCAGATGTTTCTTCTGCTGCGATCCGCTGACGGCGAGGACGATGCGATCGGTGGGGTCGCCATTGGAGAAGGCTCTCCGACTTTGGCCCACGTGAATGCCGATGGCAGCTTTGAGTGGAAGAATGTATCCGCCGGACATTATTATGTGCAGCTCTCAGACGTCAGTTCGATGCCAGATTGGTTTCTGAAATCGGTGGCGGCGGGCGGTCGCGAAGTAGTGGACTCTGGATTCAGCGTAAGCGGCGGCGCCATTACGCTCGATGTGCTGGCCAGTTCCAGTGGAGCGCGAACCGAGGGCGTGGCTACTAATCAGAAAGATGAACCCGTGGCCGACGCGGTGGTGGTCGCCGTGCCCGAAGTGCGGTTCCGCACGCATCCTGACCGTTATCGCAAGGCTTCCACCGATCAGAGTGGGCGCTTCACGCTGCGTGGCTTGCCTCCCGGCGATTACACAGTGTTTGCATGGGAGAGTGTCGACGGCGACGCTTATTACAATCCCGAATTCCTCAAGAGCTGTGAAGGCCAGGGGAAAGCGCTGCGCGTGAGTGAGGGTGACCGCGCGAGTGTGCAGCTAAAGACGATTCCCGCGGTTGAAGACCCGCAATAGGGCTGGAGGAGGGCTGCTTCCTCGCCTGGACTCGCCGCGATGGCGTATCCTCTTGGAATTATGAAACGCCTACTGACCTTCCTCGTTCTACTCGGCAGCATGCTTAGTGCGACGCTTACTCGGGCTGCGGAGACTCCCGCGAGCGCGTTGCTGATACTGGCGAAGCGCGACGGCATGCTCTTGATTGTCGATCCTGCGAGCTTGCAGGTGATCGCGCGCGTGCCGGTTGGCAATGACCCCCATGAAGTGATCGCGTCGGCCGATGGCAAGACTGCTTACGCTACCAACTACGGCTCCGGGGCGTACAACACGCTTGCGGTCGTGGATCTGGTCGCACAAAAGGCGCTGCCTTCCGTCGACCTGGGAGCTTTGCGCGGGCCGCATGGAGTGACTTTCGTGGGAGGAAAGGCATGGTTCACGGCGGAAGGCGCGAAGGCGATTGGCAGCTACGATCCAGCGGCGAAGAGTGTTGATTGGATTCTTGGTACCGGCCAGAACCGCACGCACATGATCTACGTTTCGCCGGACATGAAGGTGATCGTGACTGCCAACGTCAGTTCCGGAACGGTGAGCATTATCGAGAAGACGGCTGGCGCGGCAGGCGGACCAGGCGGGGCGCAGGGCGCTCAGAGAGGGGATTGGAATGAGACGGTGGTGCGCGTCGGCAATGGCTCGGAGGGTTTTGATGTTTCTCCTGACAGCAAGGAAATCTGGGTGGCGAATGCCGGGGACGGAACCGTGTCGATCATTGACGCTGCGAGCAAGCAGGTGACGCAGACGCTTGCGGCCGATGTGGGCGGCGCGAACCGACTGAAGTTCACGCCTAATGGAAAACTGGCGTTCATTTCCACTCTGCGCGGCTCGGACGTCACCGTCATTGACACCGCGACACGCAAGACCGTCAAACGAATCGCGGTTGGACACGGCGCGGCCGGCATTCAGATGCAGCCAGACGGCGCGCGCGCCTTCGTCGCGTGTTCTCCCGACGGTTATGTTGCCGTCATCAATCTGCATTCGCTGGAAGTGGCTGGCCGCATCGAGGCTGGCCGAGATCCCGATGGCCTGGCTTGGGCTACGCGGCGTTAGGCGCCGAATCCGGTAGAATGAAGGTTTCGACTGCACCCCTTGCTCGGTTCTGATTCCATCTTGTCTTCTACGCTGGCTGCCTGGGCCGCTCCCAAGGGCATTGGGCCCTATCTCCGCCAGCATTTGCTGGACAAGACTTTTCAGGGTCTTTACCATACTGACGCTTTCGATCGCGCGCTGCTCATCCCGTATTTCATTGTGCTAATTCTGCTGGCGGCCTACGGGATGCACCGCTACATTCTGGTTTATCTTTATTACAAGCACAAAGAAAAGCGGACTACGGCGCCGGCTGCTTACTTCGACGATCTGCCGCGCGTGACGGTACAACTGCCTATCTTTAATGAACAGTACGTGGTTGAGCGGTTGCTGGAGTCGATCTGCAAGCTGAAATATCCGCGGGAGAAGCTCGACATTCAGGTGCTTGACGATTCGACTGACGAAACCGTGGAAGTGGCGCGGAACCTGGTTGAGCGCTATGCGGCGCTAGGCAATCCCATCAGCTACCACCACCGCAGCAACCGCGAGGGCTTCAAGGCGGGCGCGTTGGCTGAGGGACTGAAGACGGCGAAAGGCGAATTCGTCGCGATCTTTGACGCCGACTTCACTCCGCCGGAAGATTTTCTGCTGCGCACCATCCATCACTTTACTGATCCCAAGGTTGGCATGGTGCAGACGCGCTGGACGCACATCAACCGCAATTATTCTTTCCTGACGCAGGTGGAAGCGATCCTGCTGGATGGGCATTTCGTGCTTGAGCACTCGGGACGCGCGCGCAGCGGGGTTTTCTTCAACTTCAATGGCACGGCCGGAGTTTGGAGGTGCACGGCGATCGACGAAGCCGGCGGATGGCAACACGACACGCTTACCGAAGACACCGATCTTTCCTACCGAGCCCAGCTCAAGGGATGGAAGTTTATTTATCTGCAGGATGTGGAGTGTCCTGCGGAATTGCCGGTGGAGATGACTGCATTCAAGACCCAGCAGGCGCGCTGGGCCAAGGGATTGATCCAGACGGGAAAGAAGATTCTGCCGCGAGTGCTGCGCAGCGATGCGCCGCTGCACACCAAGATCGAAGCCTGGTATCACCTGACCGCGAACCTGAGCTATCCGCTAATGATCGTGCTCTCGGTGCTGATGCTGCCGGCCATGATCATCCGGTTTTATCAGGGATGGTTTCAGATGCTTTTCATTGATCTGCCACTCTTTATGGCGTCGACGTTTTCGATCTCGAGTTTCTATCTGGTGTCGCAGCGCGAACTCTTTCCGAAGAGTTGGCCGCGCGCGCTGTTGTATCTGCCGTTTCTGATGGCTCTCGGCATTGGATTGACCATCACTAACACCAAGGCCGTGATCGAGGCGCTCATCGGCAAGCAGAGCGCCTTTGCACGCACGCCCAAGTATCACGTGGAATCGAAGAAAGACAAAGTCGGGGCCAATAAATATCGCAAGCGTCTGGGCTGGGTGCCGTGGCTTGAACTGGCGATCGGCGCCTACTTTGCGCTCACCGTGTACTACGCTTTCCAAAACGAGAACTACGTTACGATTCCGTTCCTGCTGCTGTTCGTGGTGGGATACTGGTACACGGGATTGATGTCTCTGCTGCAGGGCCGCTTCGCGGGCGTGGGGCTCAGCGCTGAGACGCACACCAAGCCATTCCCGGTGGGTGTTTAGTTCGACGATTGCCGTGCTGATCGAAATAGCCCTTTGCGCCGATCACCTCCGTCATGGATACTGGTTCCGCTCTGAAATAAGTTGATGGGCGCACGTCAAACCTAGGATGGATTACACGATGCGAAAGCGGCAGTCTTCTTTTTTTCCGGTAGGTTTCATGATTGGTCTCTTCATTTTCCTTCTGGCGATTGCTGCGTCTGGTTTCGGGCTCGACCGCCAGCCCAACTCCGACTATCATGCCCGCCGCGAAGCGCTCGCCAAGAAAGTAGGAGGCCTGGTCGTTCTTTTCGCTGCTACCGAGAGCGATGGCCCCAACGACCTTTACGGATTCCGCCAAGACGATAATTTCTACTATCTCTCTGGCTCAAGGGAGCCCGGCGGGGCTTTGCTGATTGCGTCGGCCGCCGACGCCAAAGGGGATACACCGGCGCGAGCGTATACCGAGATTCTTTTTCTCCCTCCACGCAATCTCACGCAAGAGAAATGGACCGGACCCAAGCTCGGCGCCGAGAATCCCGAAGCACCAGGGATCACCGGCTTCGATCATGTCGAGGACATGGGGCAACTGCCGAATGATGTTGGCCGCTATGTAACGGGCGCCCGCCCCGTCCTCTACACGGATGTCGCTTCGGATGATGAGACCTCTGCATCGTTCAAGCCGCTGGCGTTTCTGAAACGGTTCAATGCGTATCTGTCTTTTCGGGATGTGAAGCCGATGATGTCGTCATTGCGCACCACCAAGGACGCGGGAGAGGTGGCGCTGATTCGCAAGGCAGTCGATGCCTCGGTGGCGGCGCACTTGGCCGCGTTCAAGGCAGTGAAGCCGAACGTTAACGAGCGGGAAATTTCCGCGCTCATGCAGTATGAGTGGGGGAAGCGCGGCTGCGAGCGCGTGGCTTACGCGCCCATCGTGGGCTCGGGCTACTATTCCACGGTGCTGCACTATTCGGACGATGACAACATCATGAAGTCCGGGGACGTGGTGGTCATCGACGCCGCCGGAGAATACTCGATGTATGCATCCGACATCACGCGCACGCTTCCAATCAACGGACACTTCACGGCGCGGCAGCGCGAGATCTACGACATTGTTCTGGGCGCGCAACAGGCCGCCATGGCTGCGTTCCAGTCCGGCAAGTCGACTCTCGGCCGCGGCGGGTCGGATTCGCTCTACCAGATCGCCTTCGACTACATCAACACGCATAGCAAGGATCTGCATGGGGAGCCGCTGGGAAAGTACTTCATCCACGGCCTGAGTCACTATATCGGGCTCAACGTGCATGACCCCAACGACTACAGCGTTCCGCTCGGTCCCGGCATGGCTTTCACCATCGAGCCTGGAATCTACATTCCCGAGGAGAATCTCGGCGTGCGCATCGAGGACGACTTCTGGGTGAACTCAGATGGAAAACTGATCAAGCTTAGCGAAGCCCTGCCCTCGAAAGCGGAAGATGTGGAAAGACTGATGGCTGGGAAGTGAAGGCAGTGGTCGGTGATCGGTGGCCAGTAAAATCTTCGTCGCAGTGCTCGTGGGCGAGGACCTCGGGGCTAAAGCCAGACTCATGGGACCGCCTTGACGACACGGCGGAAGCCGCCTTCCCGAACCTATTGATGGCAGGAGCTTTTACTGGCCACTGATCACTGGACGCTGGCCACTGCTATGAGATGTACTCCCGGATGTACTCGTCCTGGGTGTGAGCCAGTTGTTCCAGGTCGCCATCGAAAATCACTTTGCCGTCGCGCAGGATCAGAAAACTCAGGGGAACCAGGCAATGTTGTCCCGGCGGCAGCGGCACGATGTGATTAGTCTGCTTATCAAACTGATGCGTGGCCATGGTGAAAGCATCCTGCAGGCGGTGCGTTACCAGCAGAGCGCTGGTCCGGTAGACATCGCGCTGCTTCACGATTAATTCGATGATGGTGTTCGAGGTCACGGGATCGAGACCTCCGGTGGGTGAGTCATAAAGCAGAAGCTCCGGCTGCGTAATCAGCGCCCGCGCGATGGCCACGCGGCGCCGCATGCCTCCGGAAAGCTCTGCGGGATCTAGATCGAGGGTGTGTTCCAGCTCAACGAAGCGCAATACCTCGCGCACGCGGCGGTCGATGTCGTCGTCGTAGATGCCGTGCTCTTCGGTCAGGCGGTACGCAACATTTTCCTTTACGCTGAGAGAATCGAAAAGAGCGCTCTCCTGGAAGACCATCCCAATCTTGCCGCGCAGTTGGAACAATTCTTTTTCCTTCATCTGCGTCACGTCCTGGCCCAGCACGATAATACGTCCTGAGTCTGGGCGGATAAGTCCCAGGCACATTTTCAGGATCAAGCTCTTTCCCGAACCGGCCACGCCGAACAGGACCTTGGTCTCGCCGCGGGCCAGGCGGAAAGAAACTCCGCGCAGCACATTCATCTCGCCAAAGGAGATCGCCACATCTTCAAAGACGATGGCGGGAGCGGAGTCGTTCTTTGCAGTTACGGCGGCGGAATCGAGCGGCAAGGTGGGCGCGGACATGGGATTAGTGATAGGACAGTGCGGCCATCAGGAATCTGGTAATGAACAAGTCTCCTGCCAGGATCAGGACGGAAGCTGCGACCACGGCTTGGGTGGTGGCGCGGCCTACGCCCTGGGTTCCGCCGCGAGCGTTCATGCCATAGAAGCAGCCTATGGTGGCGATGATGAAGCCGAAGATAACCGGCTTGATCAACCCCATGAACACATCCTGAAAAACCAGTGACTGCCAGGCGTTGTACCAGTACTGCCGGGCATCGAGACGCAGCAGCACCTTGGCGATAAACAAGCCTCCGGTCAGGCCCACCACGTCAGAAATAATAGTCAGGAAAAACATCATGAAAATGGTGGCGATCATGCGCGGCGTGACCAATTTCTTCATGGGGTCGGTGCCCAGGGCGCGCATGGCGTCGATTTGTTCGGTCACCACCATCGATCCCAACTCGCTGGCCATGCCGGAGGAATTCCGGCCGGCCACCATCAGACTGGTCAGCACTGGCCCCAGCTCGCGCACCATGGAAGTTGACACCAGTTGCCCCACCAGAGTGATCGAGCCAAAGCGTTCGAGAGTGTTCGAGGCTTGCAGCGCGAGGACCGCTCCCGTGAAGAAGCCGGTGAGAACGACGATGGGAAGGGATCCCACACCGATCGTGTCGGCCTGCGTAACCATATCGGAAACGTAAAGAGGCTTGCGGAAGAGATTCGCAACCGTTTGGCCGCAGAATAAAACGTAATCCTGTACCGTTTGGATGTTTTTCTTGACGAGATACGTGGGCGAGGTGATTTCCATGCGGCTCGGAAGCGCGGCGGTCGGGTGCAGCGCTTCCACGAAACTATAACAGAACAGTGGTCAGGGGCCAGTGGTCAGTGGCCAGAAAGATCAAGTGCGGGGCGTCTGGCCACTGATCACTGGCCCCTGACCACTTTCTTTACCCCCGCGTCTTTTTCTTGATCTCGATATTGAGGCGGCGGATTTTCTGATTCAGGGTGGAGAGTGGGACTTTGAAGTGCTCGGCGGCTTCAGTCTGGTTCCAGTTGCACTTTTCCAGCATGTCGGTGATGATGCGGCGCTCGACGTCCTCCACGATTTCAAACAGGGAAGCATCCGGAGGCGGATCCTGCAGGGTGAAGGCCGATCCGCGGCCCAGAAGATTGTCGGGCAGCAGGTCGATGGTGATTTCGGGACCGGAAGACAGAACGACGGCACGCTCGATTACGTTTTCCAACTCGCGAACGTTGCCCGGCCAGGAATAGGACATCAGGGGCCGCAACGCTTCCGGCGTGATGTGCCGCACGGGACGGTCATTTTCCTCGGCGTATTTCTTCAGGAAGAAATCGACCAGCAGCGGGATATCTTCTTTGCGCTGGCGCAGCGGAGGAAGATCGATGGTGATCACGTTGAGCCGGTAGAACAGGTCCTCGCGGAAGCGGCCATCGCGCACGGACTGGCGCAGATCGATGTTGGTGGCGGCGATGATGCGCACATCCACCTGAACCTCCTGCACGCCACCGAGATGCATGAAGCGGCGATCCTGCAAGACGCGGAGAATCTTGGCCTGCGTGTCCAGACCCATGGTGGCGATTTCGTCGAGAAACAGCGTGCCTCGGTCCGCCATCTCGAACAAGCCTTTTTTGGAGGCGATGGCGCTGGTAAATGCGCCTTTCACGTGGCCGAAGAGTGTGGACTCGAGCAGGTCCGTCGGCATGGAGCCAGTATTCACCGGAACGAAAGGCCGATCGTGGCGCGGCGAGTTCAGATGCAGGGCTTTGGCAATGACTTCTTTGCCCGTGCCGCTCTCTCCCTGCAACAGCACGGTGGAGCGGCTGTTCGCTACCTGGGCGACGAGGTCGAAAATCTTCAGCATGACCTCGCTCTTGCCCACGATGTTTTCGAAGTTGTAGCGCTGCTTGAGGGCACGCTTGAGCTGGATGTTTTCTTCTTCGGCCCGGCGCCAGCCCACGGCAGCGCGCACGTCAGCCAGAAGTTTTTCGTTGTCCCAGGGTTTCTGGATGAAGTTGGCGGCGCCCGACTGCATGGCGCGCACCGCGTTCTCGACCGTGCCATAGGCCGTGATCATGATGACGGGCAAGCGGGCTTCGTGGGTGTGAATTTCAGTCAGAATGTCCATGCCATCGCGTCCGGGCAGGGCGAGGTCGAGCAGGATCAGGTCGAAAGGCTGTTCGCCGAGGCGCTGCAAGCCAGCTTCGCCGGTGTCCGCGGTTTCCACGGCAAAGCCTTCCATCTCCAGAAGAGTCTGCAGAGACTCGCGAATCTCGGCTTCGTCGTCGATGATGAGCACCGTGCCCGCCAGGCCCGGCGTTCCGTTCAACAAAGAGCGCGGGATGACGGCGGTGTCAGACATATTCGGCCTTGGACGCGACGGCCTTCCGGCTCAAGGGGAAGTCCAAAGTGAAGGTGGTTCCGGCGCCGGGATGACTCTCCACGCGAATCTTGCCGGCGTGTTCCTGGATGATGCCATAAGTGACCGAAAGGCCCAGGCCGGTGCCGCGGGCCTGGCCTTCGCGAGGGGAAGTCTTGGTGGTAAAAAACGGATCGTAAATGCGCTGAATATTCTCGGGCGCGATGCCGGTTCCGGTGTCGGACACGCACACGCTGACGCTCTCGCCGTTGAGCGTGGCCACGCGCAGCGTGCCGCCGCCCGGCATGGCATCTTTGGCATTCAGGAACAGGTTCAGGAACACCTGCTGCAATCTTCCCGCATTCCCTTGAATGGCCGGCAATTTGGGCTCGAGTACATTTTGCACCTCGACCTTGGCTACCTTGAACTGGTGCTCCAGCAGAGCCAGGGTGTCGGCGATTACTTTGTTCACGTCGACGTCACCGATCTCGCTGCCGCTGGTGCGCGAGAAATTCAGCAGGTTGTTGACGATCTCCGAGGCGCGGAAGGTTTGCCGCGTGATCTTCTCGAGCAGGCCAGCCTTCTGCGAATCTCCCTGCAGTTGCTTGCTCAGCATCTGGGTGTAGGAGGAGATTACCGCCAGCGGCGTGTTGACTTCATGGGCCACGCCAGCCGCCAGCAAACCGATGGAAGAAAGTTTATCGGCCTGCGAAAGCTGGGCTTCGAGCTCGACGCGCTCGGTGATGTCGTCCATGATGATCAGGCGCCCGATAACCTGGAACTTGCGCGTCACGAGCGGCGCCATGGCCACATTTACGGTCCGGACTTCGCCTGCAGGTGTTTTCAAGCGGAACTTGTAAAGGTTGCGAATGCCCGCCTCTTGCCGCATGCGGGCGAATTCTTCGACGAACTCCGCCGGGAAAATGGCTTTCAGCGGCTGGGTTAAAGTCTGCCAGCGCGGCACCGCGTACATCACTTCCATCTGCGCATTCCAGCTCTCGATGCGGTCTTCCATGTCGAGAGCCATCACGCCCACGTTGATGGATTCCACGATGTTTTCGTTGAAGTCTTTCAGGCGTTCGTACTCCGCCACCTTCTGCTGCAACGAGGTGTAGAGCTGCCCGTTCTGAATGGCGACGCCGAGATAGCCGCCCAGCGTTTCGAGCAACTCCATGTCTTCGCTGGAGAGGAAGTCGCCCTTTGTAGTCTTGCCCAGGCCGAGCACGGCGACGGTCTTTTGCTGGGCGTGGCAGGGAATGTAGTAATTCAGGTCGAGCCTAGCGATGGCTTGCTGGGCTTCCGGCATTTCGCGCGGCACCTGGTGAGTGTTCTCGAAGAAGAGATGGCCCGCGTGCTCCGGCCGCGGCGCACTCAGGAATGCAAGGTCGATGTTGCCGGGCACGGACATACCGAAAGACTTGGCCGGCACAAATTCTCCCGTCGCTTCGCCAGCCAGGAAAATCGTCATGCGGTCAACCGCAAGGGTCCGGGACAACCGGTCGATCAGCGACGACAACAGGGTATTCAGGTTGGTCTCTGAACTCAGCTCGCGACCGAACTCGAGCAGGGTGCGGCGGTAGTCATAGCGTGTGCGGTAGAAGAATTGATCGATGCGGTCCTGAATCCACTTGCGGACCGGATCGAACAGCAGCGCCGTAACCACGACGGCCAGGATCAGGCCTACCGGACCGGAGCTGGGCCGCCAATTGTGCACCAGCAGGGCCACGCCAGTCACCAGCCCGAAATACAATCCCAGGACGACCGCCGCAGCGACGGTGTAGACCACCCCGCGCTTGAAGATGAGGTCCACATCCATCAAGCGGTAGCGGAAGATGGCATAGCCGAACGTGAGCGGCAACAGCGCCAGCGACAGCGCCGAAACCTTCATGGTCGCGCCGGGCAGCGAGCCCATCAGGTACGGTATGACGTAGAACAGCGTGTAGGGAACGATGGCCAGAATGGTTCCGCGAGTAACCCACTTCAACTGCTGCCGCAGAATGGTCGTGCTGGCATGCCGGTAGCTGTACCAGAGCACGACGGCTGCAACCAGGAAGTAGAGCGACCCGTAGGACATTTCCATCCGGTCGAGGTTCCAACGCAACCGCTCACTGGCCTGAAGCCACTGCGTCGCGATGATGTGAGATGCCAAGAGCACTGCTGCCGGCACGTACACCAGCGCCATGAGCCAGGGATGCTTGCGCACCGTTTCGCGTTTCTCGGGGAAGGTGAGAACGAAGTGAAGAAACAGGGCGGGCTGCAACACTCCAGCGGCGATGTTGCCCCAATAGATCGTCCAGTCGAAATCGTTTAGCTTGCCCGTATATTTGAAGGCGTAGGCAATGAAGGAAACGAGGCAGAAAATATAGAAGTGCGTGGATCCGGGAGCAGTCCAACGGCGCAGCAGGACGTAGAGGCCGATGCCAAGGTAGATCAGCGCAATCAGCCGCAGCCAGTTGTTGAGAGAGCGCTCCGCCGGAACCAGGATGACGCTGGAATCGAGTGGGACTGATTGCCGGAGCAGGGAATAGGCGGCTTTCGACCAGACGCCGTTGCGGTAGAGCTGGCGCTCCAGTCCAGACATATTCTGGACATCCTGCCCGTTGACGGAAAGCAGTTGGTCGCCGGGTTTAATGCCGCTCTTGGCCCCTGGTCCGTTGGGGTCAACCCGATCGGCGGTGAGACGTCCGCCTTGTTCGACCCACCAGACACCGTCGTCCGGGACCAGGAACTTCCACTCTGCGTTGAAATTGAAGCCGGCGAAGATGACCGCAGCCACGGTCAGAAGAAATAGCAGGACAGCAACTGAGCGAACTTGACTCTCCCGGTTCATGGCTTTCAGCGGCGACCCCCCGGTGGGATGGCTGGTGGGCCGCAGAGCACCCTCCGGCGACTCAATGCCTGGTTGAGGCTCAATGAGCAACTTCGCTGCCATGTTGTTTCCCATCCTGGGACCGCTAAGTGCCCTATCTAAAGGGACTTCCAAGATTATAAATGGGTTTGCGGAAACTACGTACGCTTTTCTGGAGGTTTGTGTGGAATCTTGTATCTGAATGGGTGGAAGACGTTTAGGGTCAACGAAGGGGATCGATCAGGAACCTTGGACCCGCCGAGCACGCCGAGGGCGCCGAGGTTGGGGGATACTCCTCTCGGCGAACTCAGCGGGCTGAGTGTCGGGCTTTTTCGCCGGGCTGTCTTAGGACGGCCAGGAGGCTG
>Ga0210391_10000965_pt1 | contig 27405 bp, 26 predicted proteins | sample IncBWC12OmetaG_FD_160573 | JGI IMG/M metagenome (GOLD analysis project Ga0210391, IMG submission 160573) | Forest soil microbial communities from Barre Woods Harvard Forest LTER site, Petersham, Massachusetts, United States - Inc-BW-C-12-O ... | reverse complement strand
TCTCGCCCTTTACATGCAGGCTCCCACCCAGTCGTGCCGTGTTGCCCGAACTCGTGCTCGGATACGTCGGATCATTCGGTGCCATTGTCTTTACCTCCCCAGGAAAAGCCGGTGCGTTTGCACTCGGTACGGTTGGTTTAGTTTGTTGCGCCTGCTGAGACGGTTGCGGCTGCTGCGGGATCGGTTTCTTCCCCGTAGCCTCCGGTTTCTTGTCTCCCCACATTTACCCTCCTAGCACCCAAATACGCCGAAACTACAGCCTGCGAACATATAAGGACCGGGGTCTTTGAATGTAATCCCGTCGTCGAGCCGTGCCAAATCCAAAATGGAACAGGTGTGTCCGGCGAGATAACTCCACCGGTCAAGCTAGGGAACGCCATCCTAAATCTTCGCCCCTCAAATCGCAAGCGCGATTTGTTTCAGGACGTCAGCGATTCGTCTTTGATCTTGAAATCGTAGCGACGATCCCGCCTTTGCGGGATCGGTGCCTTTGAACTTCGTAGCGCCGGCGGTTGGTCGGCTCAGTCATCGTGAATCGCGCTAGAAATACCGCTCCTGCAAAATCGCCACGTGATGCGCAACGTGCCCCGCAATTATGAAAGCCAGAGCCCTCACCGTCACCGAGTTCCCGCTGGCCACGCCGCTCCGCCCCCACGCCTCATCAGGCATCTTCCGAAACAACGCCACGGTCGCACGCCGAATATCCCGAAACTCCGCCACCTGGCTAGCCCACGCATACTCATCCGCCCGCGCCGCATTCACACTGATGTTTTGATCGAAACTGGGGAGGGGATCATGAAAACCGCGCGCAAACCACAAAGCGCGAAACGCAAACGCGCGCTCAGCATCATTCAAATGGCTCAGCACCTGCCGGATGCTCCACTTCTCCGGCCCATACCGGTGCAGCGATTTTTCTTCAGAGATGGATCCCAGGATCCTGCCGACATCACGCAGCTGCCCTTCCATCACGCCAACGATGTCATCCTGCGGAATGCGGTCAATATAAGTGAAGTAATACCCCGCAGCTTCCGAACGTTCCGGCCGGTTCATCACATTTTGCTCCGGCCCCAATGCTAATACTTGCGCAGCACTCCCACAACGCGTCCCTGGATCTTTACGTCGCTGCCCTGAACCACAATCGGCGCCATCGCCGAATTCGCCGGCTGCAGCCGCACCTTCCCGCCCGGCTCCCTGTAGAATCTCTTTACGGTCGCGTCGTCTTCGCCCACCAGCGCCACCACGATCTCTCCCGGGTTCGCCACCTGGGTCTGCTCCACCACAATGTAATCTCCATCCAAAATATGGTCGTCGCGCATGGACTCGCCCTTCACCTGCAGTACGAACGTATTCTGCCCGCGCGCAAAATCAGCTAGCGAAATCGTCTCGTTCGTCTCCACAGCCTCCAGCGGACGTCCCGCCGCGATCCGTCCGGCCAGCGGCAGCTCCACCACATGGCGATCTAACACCTGTTCGCGAATCGGCTTGGGCAGTTGCACCACCTCAATCGACCGGCTCTGGTTGTACCCGCGCCGTATGTAGCCCTTTTTTTCCAGCGTCGAGAGGTGCTTGTGCACCGTCGCCAGTGACGTCAGCTTCAGCGCGTGTGCGATTTCCTCAAAACTCGGCGAATACCCGTTCTTGTTGATGAATCCCACCAGGTAGTTCAGTACTTCTTTCTGCCTCTTCGTCAGCGCCATGTCACACCCCTCTGGGCCCAGGTTGTAGCATCCACAGTAGGCGAACCAAAAGCGAAAGTCAATGGTACTCTAGGACAGTTAAAGGCCAGTTTCAATTCACCCGACCCAACTCGAAATGCCCCTCTCCGTCCCGATCAACAGCCTCGCTCGACGACGACTTGAAGGTCGCAGGTTCGATCGTTGTAGCGAAGGGAACGCACGCAGTAGCCACCGTGACCGACGCAAAAAAGGCTGGAATGATGGGAAGACCAGGAGAGTTGAGCATTCAGATGCAGTTCGTGCTTTCCAGCAGCAACCGTGTGCGGATCCGCGGCACGAAAGGTCGTGAGGCAGAAAGCAAGACAGGCGCAACCGTCGCGTTGACCGTCCTGTTCGGTCCCATCGGCGTCATCTAACACGCAAAAATGTGGACATCCCCGCCGGAACCGCACTCACGGCCTAGGCGGATCAGGACACTTGGCTCGCGCCGATCAACTAACTCGACGATCTGTTCGTGCCAGGCTGACCGCGTCGCGCGCAGCGTTATCCGCCACCGAATCCGTCACGAAAACGAGTGAATGAGGCCTGAAAGTCGCGAAAACACAAAGTACAGCCCGCGTCATCGCCCTCCGCCAATCTCCAATATCGTTCCAGTCGTATACGAAGCCGCTGAGGAAAGCAGCCAAAGTACACCCTGAGCTACCTCAAGCGGTGTGCCAGGACGTCCCATCGGAATCGAAGGCGCCAAACGCTTCAGACGATCCGGTGCGCCGTTGGCAGCGTGCAGTCCGGTCTCAATCAATCCAGGCGCGACGGCGTTGACGCGAACCCCTTCACTCGCTACTTCTCGCGCCAAGCCAACAGTAAAACTTTCGATCGCCCCTTTCGAGGCCGCGTAGTGCACCCATTCCCCAGAGCCGCCGGTGCGCGCAGCCAGCGAAGAAATGTTCACGATGGAACCGCCTGTTCCACCATGCCGCACCGACATCCGCCGAACCGCTTCGCGCGAACACAGTATCGTGCCTGCGACGTTCGTCGCCAAGACTTGCGCGATTGCCTGTGCGGGTAGCGCATCAACTCGGAATAGGCCGCCCGTGACGCCCGCATTATTCACAAGCCCTCCGATTTGCCCGAGTTCGCGCACAGTCGTCTCGAATAGTCGAAGTATTTCTTCTTCACGGCTAACGTCGCCCTGGATCGCGACCGCTCGGCCGCCGCCTGACACAATCTCGCGGACCACCTGTTCGGCGGCGGCCCTGTTCGTCAAAAAATTGATTGCCACGGGAAAGCCGATGGCGCCAACCAGCCTGGCGATCGCGGCTCCGATTCCGCGGCTGGCGCCAGTGACAATCACCGCTTGCCGGTCACAGTCGCGCCGGTCTTGAAGCGGCGCGTCTTTGTCCTCTATCGCTGGATTGATCACGGTTGGCATTCTAGCTGAAGGTCGCGCTTACTTCTTGGTCTGAATGCTCTCGTCGTATGCCGCCCTCGCGATCCGCGCAATTGCCGAATCGCGCGTCGCATCATCCGCCTTGGAATCCGTCACGAAAATCGCGATCGCCAGCCGCCGCCCGTCAGGCAGCGTGATCAGCCCGATATCGTTCGTGGCGGCCGCCATGCCGTCCCGCGTCCCCGAACTGCCGGTCTTTTGCATCACGATCGTTGCTACGGGCAATTCGCCCTTGATCCGCTCCGCCCCGCTGGATGCCTCTTGCATCCATTGCAGCAGCATTCGCGTGTGCTCGGGCCCCAGCGGCGAATTGTCGCTGATCCGCCGCAACAACCGCACCGCCCCCGCAGGTTCAAACCAGCTGCGATATTGCAGAGCGTTGTCGCGAGCGAGGGCCTGCTCGTCGTCCTGCAAATGAAAACCCGCCACCCCAACCGACTCCATATATCCGTTCACGATCGCCGGACCGCCGATGCTGCGCAGCACAATGTCCGCTGCAACGTTGTCGCTCTCGGAGAGCCCGAGGCGCAGCAACTCGCGCAGCGCGACGTCCACGTTTCCGTCCGGGTACCTGTCCTGCAGCGGGCTGTGCGTGTGCGGCAAAATCCGATCGCTAGGCAAAAATCGCAATTTCTGCTCCAGCGAAAACTTCCCCTCTTCCACCCGATGCAACGCCGTAATCGCCAGCGGCAACTTGAATACCGACTGCATCGGTGGATGCGCGTGCGCCTCCAGATCGCAGTTCAGCGAAGAATCCGGCAGCGAGCAGGCCACCGAAACTTTGCCGTGCGCATCAGCCGCAATGTCGCGAATCTGCCGCTGCAGCGCCGTCTGCGCGCCGACAGCAGTCGTGAGCAAGAAAAATAGAAGCGCAAACCGCATGACACCTCCACAGCAAACTAGAGCATATCCAGAAAACCCCCAGGTGTTCCGCCATTAGACGCGCTGATGGCAGAAATCGAAAGCCTCTCGCGGGAAGAATTCGCCGAGATTTTACGTTGGGTATCGAAAAAGGATTGGAACATTGGGACCACGAAATCGCCGCTGATTCTGAGATCCGGAAGCTCGACTTGCTAGCGCGCGAAGCCCGCGACGAGAAGGCTCAAGGGACGCTCAGAGACCTCTAATTGCATTTTGCCAAGCTGCCGCTAATCACCGTCCGCCAGCGCTTCCCGCTTCCGTTTGAATCGCAGCACCACCAAAATGATCGTCCCGGCCACGCAAACCCCGATCGTCACCAGCAACGCTACTTCCCCATGCGCTAGCACCACCGCAAATATCTTCCGCCCATACACCGCTCCCAAATACGCCAGTATGCAATAGCGCGCCAGCCGCCCCAGCGCCATCGCCAGCAGGAATTTCCTGGGCGAATACTGCAGAGCCCCCGCCGCAATCACAAACGGAACCATCGGCATCGGTGGCGGCAATAGCGCCGGAAGCGCGATCGCTCCAAATCCCCAACGCTCAAAAGTCCGTACCACTTTCTTCGCGTTGCGCTTCGATAGCCTGTCGTTCAGCGCCTTCTCCCCGCGATTCCGCGCCAACCGATACGTCAGGTACGCGCCCACTACCGATCCCGCCGTCGCCATCACCGCGTAATACGGCCACCACGTCCGTTGGTGCGCCGAAAGCACGATAGTCATCGCGTCCATGCTGCCCGGGACAGGAATCACCGAGCTGTCAAGCAGGCCCAGCAAAATCAGTCCCGGCCCTCCCAGCGTCAAAAACCAATGTCTCACCGCATGCGCCGTGGAAGGCTGAGCGATCGCCAATCTCTCCAGGTTGAATTTCATCGCATGGCCGCCGCTACCACTTGGCTCCCCGCCCTATCACTCAACTTAATTGTCTTGGACGTTACCGTGAACGCGCCGGTTCCGTCTTGAGCGTGCTCAAACCTCGTATCCCGGCGTCTCCGCATCCAGCTTGCCAATCCTCTCCCGCAGGCATCTCAACTCTTACGGAACATCATCTAACTGTGCACAGGGCAAAGTCACGCTCGTTGTGGTAGCCTATCTTGGGACTTGGGTACTCTGTCTTTGGAGTTATGCGACAAGAAGCGAACCCGCGCAGGTTTCTGTGCCGCGCACCTGACTACGGCGCCTTACCCACTGCCATTACTGTTTCCCGTTCTGTTTTGCTCCGCCTGAGCGTCGCGACCTCCTCTCCTTCCCGCACGTATTGCGGCTTAAAATCGTCGAACTCGACAACGCGTTACCGCCGTCTAATCGGTGGTCGTCAATTGTTAGAAACGTCTGTAACTCATTCAAAACAAATAACAGTGATTCGTTCGAATCGGTACCTTTTCTGCTATTTTGACTCGTCTCAAGGCCGGCTGCTGCCTTTTGCAGAGCAACGCCGTTCTGAGAGATTCTGTCCAGCCACTACGGCGAGGGCCAATTAGGAATGTCGACCACCATCTCAGATATTTTAGGCCGCAAAAGAGAAACGATAGACAAAGCGGTCATCCGCTTCTGCGGTGATTCCGGTGACGGCATGCAGATCACTGGAAGCCAGTTCACCAATACGGTCGCGCTCTACGGCAACGATCTTGCCACTTTCCCGGACTACCCTGCCGAAATTCGCGCTCCCGCCGGCACACTCCCTGGCGTCAGCGGCTTCCAGGTCCATTTCTCGTCGAGCAACGTGTATACCCCCGGAGACAGCGTGGACGTCTTGATCGCCATGAATCCCGCCGCGCTGAAGATGAATCTGCCGGACTTGCGAACCAACGGCATCCTCATCGTCAATTCCGACGATTTCAAAGAAACCGATCTGCGCAAAGCCCAAATCACTGTCAGCCCGCTCGAAGATCATTCCCTTGATGGCTATCGTCTATTTGCTGTCGAACTCACCAAGCTTACGCGCGCCGCCCTGAAAGATGTCGGCCTCGACGCGAAAAGCATGGATCGCTGCAAGAATTTCTTCGCGCTCGGCATGTGCTACTGGCTTTACAACCGCTCCATGGAGCCGACGCTCCGCTGGCTCGACGATAAGTTCAAGAACAAGCCGCAGCTGGTCACCGCCAATAAGCTCGCCATGCAGGCGGGCTACAGTTTCTGCGAGGCCACCGAAGCGTTTCAAATCAGCTACGAAATTCCTCCGGCCAAGCTGTCGCCCGGCGTCTATCGCAATATCAGCGGCAACGCTGCGCTCGCTCTCGGCTTCGTCGCCGCCTCGCAGCAGGCCGGCATCCCGCTGTTCCTGGGCTCCTATCCCATCACACCGGCTTCCGATATTCTTCATGAGCTTTCCATGTACAAGGATTTCGGTGTGACCACTTTTCAGGCCGAAGACGAAATCGCCGCCGTCTCCTCGGCCATCGGCGCCTCCTACACTGGCGCGCTGGCCATCACCACCACCTCCGGCCCAGGTATGGCGCTGAAAACCGAAGCGATCGGCCTCGCCGTTGCCGTCGAATTGCCCCTGGTGATTTGCGATATTCAGCGCGGCGGTCCGTCGACCGGCCTTCCCACCAAGACCGAGCAAGCCGATCTTCTCCAAGCTCTGTATGGACGCAATTCCGAAGCCCCTGTTCCCGTGCTCGCTCCTTCTTCACCCGGCGATTGCTTCTGGATTGCCCTGGAAGCCAGCCGCATCGCCATTAAATACATGGTGCCCGTGATTATTCTCTCGGACGGCTATCTCGCCAACGGCGCCGAACCTTGGAAAGTTCCCACCGTCGCGGAGTTGCCGCAAATCCCGGTGCACTTCGAGACCAATCCCGAAGGTTTTCTCCCGTACAAGCGCAATCCTTCCACGCTCGCGCGCCCCTGGGCCATTCCCGGCACTCCCGGTCTCGAGCATCGCGTCGGTGGCATCGAAAAGCAGGACGTCACCGGCAACATCAACTACGAACCGCTCAACCACGAGCACATGGTTCGCACTCGCGCCGAAAAAGTCGAAGGGATAGCGCAGGATATTCCGGAAATCGTTCCCGAGGGCGATCCGTCGGGAGATTTGCTCATCGTGGCCTGGGGCTCTACAGCCGGTCCGATCACCGCGGCCATGAAAATCATGCGTGAGAAGGGCCATCGTATCGGCCACGTCCATCTGCGCTATCTGAATCCTCTGCCGCGCAATCTCGGCGATATTCTGAAGGGCTACAAAAGAGTTCTCGTCCCGGAAATGAATATGGGCCAGCTCGTAATGATCTTGCGCGCGAAATTTCTGGTAGACGCCGAAAGCTACGGCAAGATCCAGGGCAAGCCCTTCAAGCAATCCGAAATCGAAGCAAAAATCGAAGAGCTGCTGGACTAAGTACCGCCGGCGACTCGCCGGCTCTTGGCGGCAGCCTTTAGGCGGGCGCACTTGATTTTGACCCTATCGCAGGGCGGTTTTTTGAGGAGCAATCGAAAATGACCACGGCCACGTTGCCGGTTTACACGAAAAAAGATTTCCAAACCGACCAGGAAATCCGCTGGTGCCCCGGCTGCGGTGACTACGCTATCCTTGCCGCCGTGCAAGCCGTCTTCGCTGAACTCGGCGTCCCGCGCGAAAAATTCGTCTTCATCTCCGGCATCGGCTGTTCCAGCCGCTTCCCGTACTACATGAACACCTTCGGCTTCCATACCATTCACGGCCGGGCGCCCGCCATCGCCACCGGCGTAAAACTGGTCCGCCCCGATCTCGACGTCTGGGTAGCCACCGGCGACGGCGACTCGCTCTCGATTGGCGGTAATCACACCATCCACATGCTGCGCCGCAACGTCGGCCTCAAAGTCCTGATGTTCAACAATAAAATTTACGGCCTCACCAAAGGCCAATACTCGCCCACTTCCGAAGTTGGCAAGAAAGCGAAATCCACCCCGTTCGGTTCCGTGGATCGACCGTTCAGCCCACTTTCCCTGGCCCTTGGCTCCGAAGCCACCTTCATCGCGCGCTCCGTGGACGTCTTCCAGCAGCACTTGAAAGAAACGCTGAGAAAGGCAGCGGCGCACCAGGGTTCGGCCTACATCGAGATCCTGCAGAATTGCAATATTTTCAACGACGGCGCCTGGGAAACCATCACTGAAAAAGAAGCGCGCAGCGAGCAGGTCGTCCAGCTCGATCACGGCAAGCCGTTAATCTTCGGGAAAAATCGGGACAAAGGAATTCGACTGGTGGGTCTCAACCTCGAAGTCGTAGCTCTCGGAAACGGGATCACCGAAAAGGATTTACTGGTTCACGACGAGCACAATCCAAATCCGGTTTACGCCTTCGCTCTTTCGCGCATGGACTCCATGCCCGGATTCCCCACTCCCATCGGCGTCCTCCGCGCCCTGCAAGGCGTCCCCCGCTACGAAGATCTGATCCAGCAACAAATCCGCGAAGTAATCGCCAAAAAAGGCAAAGGCGACCTGGCCAAGCTCCTCCGCGCGGGCGACACCTGGGAATTGAAGGCGTAAGCGGACTGGCGAGCGTCCGTTACCGGATTTTTCTTCTTTTCCCGGTCGGATCGATCGGCAAAGACGCCGTTTTCCAATCCACGCCTTCAGGCCTTTTCCCCACGCCCGCAACGTACAAAACTCCTTCCGTCACACCATCGATCCCCAAGTCGCGGTCAACCTTCGAATCCGCCATCGCCATCGTGCAAAACGGCGCAAGTCCCAGCCAAGTCGCCACCAGGCAAAACGTCTGGCACAAATGTCCCGCCTCGGCAAGCACCACGCGATAAGCCCGCGGGTAGCGATACTTCCATTGCGTCCGCGTGAACACCGCCGTCATGAACACGAACACAGCCGCCTCGGAAAACCATCTCTGCCCGGTCACATAATCCGACATCCGACCGCGCGTCATCCCGCGCCGCAGCAATTCCAACCCATGCTTCGCCGCATCGTAGTGATAAATCCCCGGTGAAATTCCCTCCACGTCGTGCGCCACCACGTAAGCCTCGATGGGATGCAGCGCTCCTCCCGAAGGAGAAGTCTTCACTGCAAACTTCCCGAGGGGCGGCACCGCAACCCACTCGCGCACTCCCCACGTCAATCCCAACAACGTCGCCAAATCCGCGAGCGCGAGTTTTCCCGGCTCGAATCTTCGCCACGTTCTGCGAGATGTCAGCACGCGCGTGAATTCGCCCTCCACGCGCGGCGGCGGCAGTACGGTCTGCGCGGCCCGCGGATAATGTTTCACCGGCACAGGCATCGCCTTTTCGTGCCTCAGCCCTTCCATGTAACGGCCGATGCTCAGCATGTCTGCTTCGAAGGGAAGATCGCGTCCCGTGAAGTGAAAGAACCCTGCGGCAGGATTCCAATCCTTCCAGGCGGGCATCGCACGTTCGAGAGGCTGAAGCTTGCGGTCGGAGCGCTGCAGCAGCGAATGTTTCAACAGCTCTTTAATCGCGCTGCGCAACGATGACGGTGAGTATTGAGCAAGGTGACGGAAAAGTGCTTCAGCGGAACGCCATCGGCTAAAAAAGTTCAATACTTCCGTCGCGATCGGCGCGGCCGTTGCGCCTTTGCCGGTCGCGTAATTCTCGAAGATCAGTTCCGCATCGTTCCAGTAGGAAACCAAATACGGAGAACGCCGGAAAAGCAGCCGTTTCGCGTTAGGCATGCGGGCTAGCTCGGATCCACTCGCCTCGAGACCAAATCACAGCTCTTCTGCGTGCTTTACTTGGGATTGGTCGTGAACCACTGCCCGTACGGCGGCGGGTGGATGTGCTGCGCCTTCACTTTCGGGCACGGGAATCGCAGAAGGCGATAGGATTTTTCTAGCATGCGCAGGTTCAGATCGATTTTCTTCCGCTCTGCCTTGCTCACTTTCGGCCGAATGGCGCGCAACTTCTTCTCGGCCCTGCGAATTGCGTTGGTAATCGGATGAAGCGAGAAAGCAATCTTCGCCATAGGATTCACCCTCCTGCCATTTCAGCTGCCGTGGATCCGAAGCGGCGCCGGTTCTAATCGTACGACACCGCGAACGGCGCTATTTCTTTTTGGGTTTGGCACTGAACGTCTGCCCGTAATGCACGAGCGGCCGGCAGAAAAACGCGACGATTTCGCGGCACTTCGCCAGCCCGCGCAGCTCCAGGTCGATCTTTTTCTGATCGGCCTTGGCGATCTTTCCCCGAATCGCCCGCAGCTTCTTCTCCGCCTTCGTGATTTCCCTGGTAATGTTTTTCAGCGTGAAGTTAATTTTGGCCATGCGTTCCTCCTAAAACAACGGATTGCAATCTTCACAACAGGTAAACTCGGGCCGGTTTCGGGGGATGTACGAAAGACGGCGGAAGTGTAGTTGAGGCCCGACAAAGCGTCAAGAAAGATCGCTTGGCTTGGCTGATCATTTCCCGGTGGGCGACCCGCAGCGACGGCGACTTCGCTGCGGCGATTTTCATTGCCGATTGGAACTCGGGGACGCGAAGGGCAGGCCGATGTGTTGCACCAACGCGACGAATCGAGGATCGGAATGCAAACTCGCAAATCGCGGATGCACCGCAATATTGATCAGCCGCACGGAGCGTTCCTGATACGCCTTATCCAGCCATTGAAACGCTTCATCCTTTTGATCCAAACCCACATACACGAGCGCAATCGTGTACGGCGATACGTATTGCTTGGAATACATCTGCAGCAAATCGTGCAAAATCGCGAGTGCGTCCGACCGTTTTCCCGCCACAGCGTACGCATTCCCCAGCTCGGCTTTGAACGAAGTTTCGTTTCCCGAAAACGCCAGCGCCTGCTGCAACTCTTGCAACGCTTTCGCATAATCCCGCTGCGCTAGATATGCCTGGCCGAGATATCCGTGTGCCACCGCGAAGCGGGAATCCATCGCCACGGTCTTCTGCGCCTCGGCAACGGCCCCGTCGTATCGGCCGCCCAGATACAGCACCCACGACAAATTGGCATTGATGATCAGCGAGCGCGGATCGAGTTCCTGCGCCAGTTTCATTTCCGAAATCGCTTCATCGCTTCTCCCCGCTGATGCCAGAGCCAGCGCATACCAATGGTGGCTGTTCGCCTCGCCGGGATTCAAATCAATTGCGCGCTGGAATTCATCCAGCACCCCGGGCCATTCCAACCGGTACGCGCGAATTTGACCGAGCACGGCGTGCGCAGAAGCAAGATTGTCGTCCAGTTGCAGCGCCTTCACTGCGGCCGCTTCGGCCTCTGGCAACACTTGCGAAGACGGAATATCGTTGTAGTCAGCCGCCAGCGTCAAAGCTCCTGCCAGTCCTGCGTACGATGGCGCATAAGTCGGATCCTGCTGAATTGCCTCGCGGTAATCAGCGACTGCTTGCGTCACGGCCTCGCCCGTGCGTTTCGCGACGAAGTAATTCCCTTGCAGGTACGCGTCGTAGGCAGCCGGGACCACGGTTCGCGTTTTCGCCAGGCGCTCCTGCTCCGGCTGCGTCAGCTGAATCTGAATTTGCGTGACGATGTCGCGCGCCACGTCGCTCTGCAAGGCCAGAATGTCGGTCACGGTGCGTTCGTAACTGTGCGCCCAAAGGTTCTGGCCGGTTTGCGGCTGCACCAATTCCGCGGAAATGCGCACGCGATCGTCGGAGCGCAGCACGGATCCTTCCACCAGGGCGTCCACGCCCAGTTCCTGCGCGATCTGCGCGGGGCTTTCGTGTTTGTCCTTGTACTGCATCACAGAGGTACGCGAGATGACGCGGAGTTTCTTGATCTGTGAAAGTTCGGTGATCAGCGCGTCACACATTCCGTCAGCAAAATAATCCTGCTGGGGATCGCCGGTAAGATTTTCCAGCGGCAGCACGGCCAGAGATTGGATGGACGCCGCGCCCACCGGCGGCGAGCCGCGCCACTTGACCTCGACCAGTTTCCAGACGAACACCGTTAGCAACAGCAACGCCGCGACGGACGATACAGCCAGCAGTGCGCGGACGAAGCGCGAGCGTGGGGCTGCAATGGCCGGAAGGATGACCGCCGCTTGAATCACACCCGAGGGAATCACAGCCGAATTCGTGCGCAGAGCTTCTAGCGCCGCGCGGATTTCGCTGGCGTGCTGATAACGCTGCGCCGGCTCTTTCGCTAGACAGTGTTCAATCACGGAGCGCAACCCCAGCGGCACATTGTCACGCAATGGCGGCGGTGAATCGTGCAGGATCATCGAGCTCAACTCATAGGAAGTCCTGCCGCGGAAGGGGCGTTTGCCATTGGCCATTTCATAGAGCACCACGCCCAGCGCCCACACATCGCTGCGCGCGTCGGCCGGCTCGCCGCGAAATAATTCCGGCGCCATATAGTGCATGGTCCCGACAATTGCGCCTTCCGAAGTCAATGTGCTAATGGATTGCGTCTTCAGGGTGATTTCGCCCGGAGTCATGTGCTTGGCCAGGCCGAAGTCGAGGACTTTGACGCGGCCTCCGGGCATAACGATGACGTTGGGAGTTTTCAAATCGCGATGGATCACGCCGCGTTCGTGCGCATGCGCCATGGCATCGGCGATTTGCTCGCCGTAGCGAATCACCGTTTCCACCGGAAGACCGCCTTCCGGAATTTGCTCCGCCAAAGATCGCCCGCTGACGAATTCCATCACGATGTAGTTCTTGCCGTCGGTTTCGCCCACGTCGTAAATGGTGCAAATGTTGGGATGGTTCAGTGCCGACGCGGTGCGCGCCTCACGAATCAAGAGAGCGCGCGCGTTTTCGTCATGGTTCAGTTCGTCAGGTAGGAATTTCAGGGCAACGTCGCGGTTCAGCCGGTCATCATGCGCGCGGTACACCACGCCCATCCCGCCGGCACCGACTTTTTCGACGATTCGGTAATGCGAGACCCTCTGGTCGCTCACGTGTGCGGAACGCTCAAGCGAGCATCTTAGGCCGCGGCCGAAAGTTAAGTCAACGCGGAAGCCGAGAGTCGTTTCGCCGCAGAAATTGGCCTACCGAGTAAACGCCTGTGGCGCAATGCAATACTCACGGTAGGTCGTGGCTTCATTCACTTGAAGCGATTGCTGCAGCAAGATTGATCCTGTTCCATCGCTCGGGTTCGCCGCGGCGAGATCGAGTTTCGCATCGCCGTCGAAATCTGCGGCTACGATTTGGTACGGACCGCTCCCTACGGCGCTGGCAGAGACGCTGGCGCGGAATTCTTGGCGACGGTTGTGGATTGCTGGGATGGCAGCGGGGGCAGCAGCGCCATTGCATGATCGCGCGCTGCTGCGAATTCGTTCCAGTCGCGTTTGGATACTGGGTCGGATGGCGGCAGCGGGAGGCGCTCGAAGTTCAGAAATTCTTTGCCGCGTTGGATGCGGAAGTCGAGGTGCGGACCGGTGGCGAGGCCGGTCATTCCGACCAGGCCAATGCGCTGGCCTTGTTCGACACGCTCGCCGGAGTGCACCAGCACGCGCGACAAGTGCATGTAATACGTGGTGTAACCGTTGTTGTGCTGAATCTCGATCAGATTTCCGGCGCCGCCTTTCCTGCCGGCGAAAATCACGCGGCCATCGCCGATGGTTTGCACGGGAGTGCCGGTGGGCGCGGCGTAATCAATGCCGAGATGCGGGCGGTACTCTTTCAGAATCGGATGATAGCGATGCTGGCTGAAATGCGAAGTAATTACGGCGGCAAATTTCAGCGGTGAATGCAGAAAGGCTTTCTTCGTGGACTTCCCTTCCGGCGTGTAATACGCGGGCGCGCCATTGGGGCCGTGAAACAGGACTGCGCGGTAGGGGTGCGGGCCGTTGTTATATTCCGCGGCGAGAATGCGGCCGTAGGAAACGACTTCGCCGCTTTCGAGCGTTTTCTTTTCGACGACCACACGGAACGTATCGCCCGGCCGTGGATCAGTATAGAAATCCAGATCAAAGGCGAAAATTTCCGCCAGACGCATGGCCAGTTCCGGCCTTTCTCCTGCGTCGAGCACGGCATTGAAAAGCGAGCCGTTCACTTGCCCGACGACGCCTACTTCCTCGGTTTCCGATGGAATGGTCTGCACCTCGGCGTGAAATTCATTTCCTTGCGGCCGGATGTAGAGGACGCGATCGGCATCAATGCGGTAGCGCACCTCGCGCAGATCCCCAAGACTCGAGCGGCCTACCACGAAACTGTTTCCCGCGCGCAGATGGCGCAGATCGAAAACGGATTGCGCGGAAGCTATCAGGCGCGCGGCGGTGTCCGAACTGAATCCCATACTCTGCAGAAAGGCCGGGAAAGGCTGGCGGGCCGGGACCGGAGCTTCGCTCAACAGGACTAGCTGCTCCTGCATGCGGTGGGCGTCTTCGCGGGAGGGCGAAGCTTGGGTCATGAGTTCGTAATCGGCGGCATAGGCGCGGAAGTACTGTGCGGCGAAGACGCCGGCTGAAGCGGCTGCGAGCAGCGTAACTGCGATCAAGACTTTGGTTCTCGTTCCCATAATTGCCTGCGGCGAATAATTTACGAAGTTTGGAGCATAGCGCAATGCGATGAGCGGCGGAAAGTGAAATGCTGTGGATTTGTTCATGGGGTAACAGGCAGGGTTGGCGGATTTCCGAGCGCTCGTTCAGAAGGCGTGCCACCGCTGCACGCAGAGTAGGCAGAGAAAATCCGAGGCCAAGGCATCAGAGCCGGCCAGAGGCCGGCGATAACAGGGGCTAGTGCGAGGCGCCTGCGGCGGTGGTGTACTGCGCGCGGCGCGCAGATTCGGCGAAATAATTTCGTTCGCGCAGGCCGTGGTAGATGCGGCCGGCGATTTCAGAGGCATGCGGACCGCTGACGGCGCGGCCGCCTCCCCGAATCAGAACCACCAGCACGATTTTCGGATGCGCTTGGTCAGCGTAAGAGACGAACCAGCCAAGACGGCCGCCCAGCGATTCGTCGTTGCACGTGCCGGTCTTGCCGAGAGCCTGCTCGCCATCGGGGTCGTAGCTTTGCTTCGCGGTGCCATACATCACGGCAGCGAGCATGCCTTCGCGCAAATCGGGAAGTAGCGGCGCGATATCCAGTTGCTGGCGCACACGCGGCTGAAAATTTTGGCGCGCTTCGGCGGTGCGCGGATATTGCAGGTAATACTGCGTGCCGCCGTTCGCGAGTGTGGAAACCAGCGAGGCGAGCTGCAGCGGCGTGAGGCGGATGCCTTCGCCGAAACTGGACATGCGCGCGACGCCGCCGTATGCGGGAGGCACGGAGGGCACCAGGCCGGGCTGCTCTTCCGGAATGTCGTAGCCAGCGCGCGTGCCCAAGCCAACCAGCTGAGCGTATCGGTGGACGCGCGGGAAACCCAGGCGCGTGCCGACCGCTTCAAAATAGACGTTATTGGAATGCGCCATCGCTTCAGTGAGGTCCATGTAACGGCGATGGCCCACTTGCAGCATGGTGTCGCGAGTGATGACGCCTTCCTGCAGACCGGCGAGCGCGATGACCGGCTTGATCGTCGAGCACGGTTCGAAGCCGGAAGAAAAGGCCATTTTCTGATTGACGATGGTGAGGATGCGGCCGGTCGAAGGGTCCATCGCGAGGACGGAACCGTTGGCGTGGCCGAGCGCATTTACGGCGATCTGACGGATCTCCGGATCGTCATAATCCGCGTTGTCATTCTTGGTGGGATCACCATATGCCGAAATGCCGGATTTCTTGTGGTGGGTGCGGGTAGTGGTCGTGGCAGGCGTTGCCGCCGACGCGACGGCACCCGCGAGAAAAAGGCACAAGACCGGGACAAACTGTTTGAAGGCTGGGACGGGTTGCATCGGGTCCTATATCGGCCTGGTATCACATAGCCGACAGACTCTCAGTTTACGGAAGGGATGTGGGGAAACGCAACTGTTAAGGAGGAAAGCGTTCCCGCACGCATAACTGGACGAAGGGACAGCTGGGTTGCGGCGCAGGACAGGCGGACCGCGAAGCAATAGCGAAGTGCGCGGATCGCGGGGCAGTGAGCGCTGCCCCGCGTCGCGTGTGAAACGATCGATATCGCAGGGACGCTGTGCGGGCAGCTAGCGGCCCGAGCGACTGCTCTGCGAGGAAGCGGTTGCAGCGGCCGCTTTCGGGGGCTGCTTGGCCGCAGCGTCCGCGGCCAATTTCTGCGCTTCGGCTGACGGCTTGCCGTTGCCATCGGCTGGCACCGCGGGATGCGCGAGCAAGCCCAGCGCCTTGCGCAGATCGTGCTCGAGCTTGGCGCGAATGTCCGTGTTCTCCTTCAGGAAAACGCGGGCATTTTCGCGTCCTTGGCCCAGGCGTTCGTTCTTGTAAGAAATCCAGGTCCCGGATTTTTCGAGCAGGCCATTGCTGACTCCCAGGTCAATCAAATCACCTTCGCGCGAGACGCCTTCGCCGTAAATGATGTCGAATTCGGCTTCGCGGAACGGCGCGGCGACTTTGTTCTTCACGATTTTCGCGCGCGTGCGTGAGCCGATGACGCGGTCGCCTTCCTTGATGGACTGGATGCGCCGGATATCTACGCGGATCGAAGCGTAAAATTTCAGCGCACGGCCGCCCGTGGTGGTTTCCGGATTGCCGAACATCACGCCGATCTTCTCGCGAATCTGGTTGATGAAAATCAGGCAGGTCTTGGATTTGGAGACGATGGCGGTGAGTTTGCGCAGAGCTTGCGACATCAAGCGCGCCTGCAGGCCCATCTGCGCGTCGCCCATATCGCCTTCGAGCTCGGCGCGCGGCACCAGGGCGGCCACCGAGTCGACCACTATAATGTCCACGGCGTTCGAGCGGATCAGCGCTTCGGCAATCTCGAGCGCCTGTTCGCCATTATCCGGCTGCGAGACCAACAGGTTGTCCACATCCACGCCCAGCTTACGCGCGTAGGAAGGATCGAGCGCGTGCTCGGCGTCAATGAAAGCCGCCTGGCCTCCCAGCTTCTGCGCTTCAGCAATCACATGCAGAGTCAGGGTCGTCTTGCCGCCGGATTCCGGGCCGTACACTTCGATCACGCGGCCACGCGGGAAGCCGCCGACGCCGAGAGCGGCATCAATGGAGATCGAGCCGGTGGGGATGACGTTCACGGGAACCAGGACGTCCTTGTTGCCCAAGCGCATGATCGAGCCCTTGCCGTACTGCTTTTCAATCTGCGAGATTGCCAAATCCAGATTTTTTGACTTTTCGTCGTTCACAGTGCCACCTCAAGAGGACTAGCTGTTTGGTCTTAGCTGGAGACCGAGGCGAAGTGAGTTTAACACTGAGTGCCCGTTCCCGGCTCGGCCATTTCGAGGGGCATAATATCACGAGGCGAACAAAAAGCAAAGGGTATTTTCAGCCTATTTGAACCGCGTCATTACATTTTTTTAGGCAACATGAAATATAGCAAGGGAGCACCCTGGATTCAGCAAAGACTCGAAAGCGCGGGGTGACTGTCGAGACGTACAGCTTTGAGCGCAAGGCTGAGGCTCTGCTATCGACGGCTAGCGCGGCGAAGGATTAAGCGCGAGCTCGGCAGAACGCAAAAAACCCCGGGCTGGATCCCGGGGGCGATCCCGCAGAAGGGACCAAAATAGATTGCCGATATTCAGGGAGCGAGTGAACCGCGAGCGGACCGGAAAAGAGTCGAGGCTCGATCGATTGCGTGCGCCACTAATATTTGTAGAAGCCGCGGCCGGATTTGCGGCCCAGCCAGCCGGCGGCTACGTATTTGCGCAGCAGGGGGCAGGCGCGATATTTGGGATCGCCGAAACCGGTTTGCAGGACTTCAAGGATATTCACGCACACGTCTAGGCCGATGAAATCAGCCAGCTCCAGCGGGCCCATGGGATGGTTCATGCCCATTTTCATCACGGCGTCGACGGCTTCGGGAGTGGCGACTCCTTCCATCACCGCGAAAGCGGCTTCATTGATCAAGGGCATCAGTACGCGATTGGAGACGAAGCCGGGCGAATCGTTCACGGCGACAGGCTTCTTGTCCAGTCTTTCGCACAGGATCTTAGTGATTTCAAAAGTGTCGTCGCTGGTGGCCAGGCCACGAATTACTTCCACCAGTGCCATCACCGGCACGGGATTCATAAAGTGCATGCCGATGAATTTTTCCGGGCGCGAGGTTTGCGCGGCGAGTTGCGTGATGGAGATCGAAGATGTGTTGCTGGCGAGGATCACGCCCGGCCGGAGCGCCGCGTCCACATCTTTCAGCAAGCCGACCTTCAGGTCGAGTTGTTCGGGGACAGCTTCGACGGCGAAATCGGCAGCGGCGAGTGCGGAGACGTCCGTGGTAGGCTGAATGCGCGCGAGGATTAGTGGCTTTTCGCTGGCGGCGATTTTTTCTTTCTTCACTTCGCGGTCAAGGTTTTTGCCGATCGTTTCCAGGCCGCGATCAAGGAAGCGCGTTTCGACGTCGCGCAAAATTACGTTGTAGCCTGCGCGCGCAAACACATGCGCGATGCCGTTGCCCATGGTGCCGGCCCCGAGCACAGCGACTTTCTTAATTTGGTCGAGTGACATAGGTGCTGATGATAATGGAAGTGGAGGAGGTAAAGGAAGCGGAGGACGTGGAGGAACGTCCAGGGCTGATGGGCCGTGATCGTGAGCGGGCTTTCGACCGGATCTCTTGTAGTGCTGTGGCCAACCGCGGTTTCCTCTCCTTTATTAACCGCGTTCGCCGCTGATCTTCTTAAGATTTTCGCTCAGGCTGAGGCGTTCCACGCAGTCCTGCAGTGACGCGCAGTCGCAACGGAGCAGGTGCTGGAACAGCGATTTCAAGCGGAGCGAGCGCTCGATGGTCCGTTCTGCTTCCTCTATCTTGTGAGCCGCCAGTTTTCGCCACCGAGGACCCACTGGAGAATTGTCCCGCAAGCCGCTCAGGAAGACTCTGATCTCCTTCAAGGTAAATCCCATCTCGCCGGCGAAGCGGATGAGCAGGACGCGGTGTACGGCTTCGGCGGGATACCTGCGTTGCCCTCCGGTGCGATAGGGGGGCGTGAGCAGGCCCATCCGTTCGTAGTAACGAATCGCCGAGGCATTCAGGCCGGTGCGGCCGCCGAGTTCTCCAATCTTCATTTTTCCCTCGCGGTTGCGCCCCAATTCCAGATTTGACTTAAAGTGGACTTTAACTTTTAGCATGTGCCGGTAAGTGAACGCAAACCACGAGGAGTCCACACATGAACACGAAGCGATTCACGGCGATGCGCAAGTGCGGTGCCGCTGCGACCACGTTGACGCTGCTGCTGCAGGCGACGGGTGCGGGATGGGCGACGGCAAACGCCTCAGCGGCGACTGCCGCGGCGCGACAGGCGAGCAGCGACAGCAATTTCCACTGCAACATGAAAGCGCTGAACCCAGCAGAGCGCGCACAGCACCAGCAATTGACCGAAAAACTGATCGCAGCCCGCAAGAAGATCGCGGAGATGCCGCGCGGATACGAATTTCAGTACAGTCCGTCGGAGGTTTCTGTGGTGGATTTGGCGGGTTGGGTGACGACCGAGGCAAGGTGCTGCCCCTTCTTCAATTTTCACATTGATCTGGAACGCGAAGGCAACCTGGTGTGTCTGGGACTGACAGGTGAGGATGGGATCAAGGCCTTCATCCGGATCGAGTTTCAAGTACCAGCGACGTAGCGGCATCGAGAGACGCAATTGCCCGGCGCGAGATCACGCGCTGCGAATTCGCGCCGTCCGCATCTCGGCGCCGACCGGCGACCTACATACCGGGATACTTGCCGAGAAAGATCAGCAAGAAATCAATCGAGTCGCCGATGCCGTGCGCGATGATTGCTACGGCCAAGTTGCGCCCGGTGCGCAGATAAATCACTCCCAGCAGCAGCCCCATCAGGCCCTCGTCAATTGCGCCGGTGATTCCTTGATACGCGTGCGCCAAGGCAAAACCCACGTGGACGACGACGAGGCTAAGGAGCCAGGCGCGCCGTGTGCGATTAAACAGGTCGGCGATACGATTCATCAAGTAGCCGCGGTAAACCATCTCCTCGCCGAAGGCCGCAAGAGTCCAGGTTAGCGCCAGGAACAACACGGTCAGCTTCAGGTTTCCGATCAGGGGACGAAAATCCTCGAGGTCCGGATTCTTTCCCAGGAATCTCACCAGCAGCGGCTGGCTGACGAAGAGTTCAAAGGCTTCTAGCAACAATCCGGCCGCAACGCCCCATCCGAGGGTGGTTTTCCAATTGCGAAAAACGCTGAGGCCCACGTCTCGCCAGCGCAATTTCCGCGCCCAAAGAGAGAGCCATGCAAACAGCAGGAGGTACGGCGTCTTGCTGAAAAAGATGAGATGTCTGAAATCCGCGTAAAAAATGAGCGCGACGATGACCAATTCTGCGACCGTCAGCCACTTGCTGTGGCGCCAGCCCGTCGCGCCTTTCTCCGGTTCCGGGAGACAGCCTTCCGCGGCGGCGATATCGGAGGCCGGACCATTTCTGACTTCACTCATGACCGTCTCCTCGAAGACGCGCCGGCTCCCCGTATCAGCCGCGCGGCAAAACGCTTGGGCTGCGATATCGCCGTGCGCACCAGAGCGCGCAGCGCGTCGTCAGCATCACCAGGCCGCAACCCGCGATCAACCCGATCGGCACGATCCACCAACCCAGCACTTCCCTGCCGGCCGGGATGCTTCCGAACCCCAGTCGCAGCGACATCTCCACGTCGCCCGCGCCGTCTGGAATGATCCACAGCCCCGCGGCGTGTGCATGAAATGGTTTCAGCAGCGCGCAGAGCAAGAAGACGACTCCGACGAAATATCCAAGGAGCGAACCGAGCAGCGCGCAGAAACCTGCGATGCTGAGGCCCGCCCAGCGGAACAGGCTTTTCAGTATCTGCAGCGGTGAGCGGCTGACTTCGGCGCGCGCGAGGAGATTGTCAGTAATGTACTGGCTCGCGAGCTCTTCGGGGGTGCCAAGCGCGGCCAGCGTCGAGTCCACTGCAGCAGCTCCGACTGCTCCCCCGCTCGCCGCGAGCTTGTCCGTAATGTGGCTGCGCAATTCCTGAACGACTTCGCGGACTTCCGCGTCGTTAAATCCGCGCAACCGGCTGCGCAATTTTGCGAGGTACGCTTCGATCCGTTGTTGCGCGTCGTCGGCCATGGTATTCATCTACTTCCCCCTCGCGAGCGGAGCGAGCAACTTGCCCATGCTCGAAGAGAACCGCGCCCACATGCCGGCCATCTCTCGTGCCCGCTCTTTTCCGGTCGCCGTGAGCGCGTAATACTTTCGCGGGTGGCCTGCATCGGATTCCACCCATTCGCTGCGCACCAGACCGAGCGCCTTCAGCCGGCTGAGCAGCGGATACACCGTGCCTTCGGAAACAATCAGATCGGAATCGCTTTCCAGGCGGCGAAGGATTTCAAGACCGTAGAGTTTCCCGTCCCACAAGGCGGCGAGGATGGCCAGCTCTAGGCAGCCTTTGCGGAGTTGTACTTCCCATTTGTCAGGGGACTCGGGATCGCTTGCGCCGCGCGGTTTCATTGGCGCGTATACCTTGCATTACAAGGTATCATGCTGTCAAGCGTAAAAACGGTGAGTATAGCCGCAGCATTTCAGGCGGGTGTGCCTGCACCATGCAGACTTTTGCGAGGACCACGATCGGTGAAACGCGACGACGGATCCAGGATCGCCACCCGGCCGCGATTTAATTATTAGGGTTCCGAAGCTTCGATGACTTGGCGGATCGTTTCGCTGGCGCGTTTCTGCGACGAGGGCGTCACACGAATTCGCAGCCGTCCTGCGGAATCGTCGATCGCTGAGCCGACGCCGATGTTGCGTAGGCAGGTGATCAAATTTTCTCTGGTGGTGGGGTCCTGGCCGGACCGGACTTCGGCGGTCGCTTCGTCCGGATCGAAATTGTCGGGGACGTAGTCGAGCGGAAAATCAGACGCGTCATACTCGTCGTCGCTCTCGGGTGATTCCTGGAGGGGAGCACTCGAATGCAGCGGCTCTTCGCCTGAATCGTCAGGAGCTGATTCGCGAAGGCGAACCGCCGCTTGCAGCGCCGCGTCGGCCGCGCGGTGATCGCGCGCATGAATAAAGATCGCATAGACCTCCTCCGGCCAATTCCGCAATGCGCCGACCTTGTTGCGGCGCTCGTGGTATGGGATTTTCTCCGTTTCGAGCGCGGCGACGATTCCGTCCCGAGTCGCCGCATCCATTCCAGTCCACAATAGTTCGGGCGTGCCTGAAAGTTCAGGATTGTTGTTAGGAATGTCTCTTTCTTCGAGACGCGCAACGAGCGCGACTTCGCAATCGGAGCAACGTGTGAAACCGGGCCGATATTCGGCTTCGCAATTAGGGCAGAACATGGGTGTCCGTGCGCTTCGATCCGTTCGGCAGAGATCGTATAGCACCACACGCGTGAAGTGACACTATTTTGGGTGCGAGGCGCAAAATCCGAATTTGGTCATGAGGAGCTGGGCTTCGTCGCTATCGACCGGGCCCAATGTGATGTTCGCGGCACCGGAGTCGCGCCAAAACAAATCCTGGGCACGGAAGTAATACACCTGGCCGGCCTCGGCGGTGAACTGGGCCGCGGAGGTCTGATGGCCGGCGGTGACGATAAAGGCCGTTTGCCATTCCGAGCAGAGATGATGTTCGCCCGGATCAACCGAAAAATAGAAATACGTGTTGGACTGGGTGGCGCCCACCCAATTGCCGTCCATGCCCCATTTCACGGTGGGCCGGGGGCGCGATTCGAAAACTTTGTCGTCTTGCAAGAAGTAAACCAGGGCCCTGCCGGGTTCGGGCTGAGTAACGGGATGGCTGGAGTCGCTGGATTTCACTTCGAACTTGAAATCCGCGGGACCGCAACCGGGCGCCGCTGCGCTGCCAGTCGCCGATGGTGCGCCCTGCGCGAAGGCTGAGGATGCAAGGATCATGAGGGCCGTTTTCATGGTTTCCCTCCCTGCAATCGAATCGTTTCCTGCTGCATGAGACGGGCGAATCGCTTTCAAGGTTACGCGCTTGTGTTGCAAAGCGGATCGAAGAGAAGGCGAAGCAAGCGACGCCTATCCGGCTAAGCGAATGGAAGAAACAGGACTTTTTTGTTCCGCGAGTCCGGCTACGGGAGTTCGACGGCGAGCGCTACGGCGTTGCCGCCGCCGAGGCACAGCGCTGCTATGCCGCGCTTCAGATTGCGGCGCTGCAATTCGTAGACCAGCGTGACCAGGACGCGGGCGCCGGAGGCGCCGATGGGATGGCCGAGCGCTACGGCGCCGCCGTTTACGTTTACTTTTTCGGGGTTGAGCTTCAGCACACGGGTTACGGCGATCGCGGCGACGGCGAAAGCTTCGTTCAACTCGTAGAGGTCCACGTCCTTGTCGCGATCCCAGCCGGTTTTCTGGAGCAGTTTTTCTACCGCCTCCACGGGAGCCATCATCACCCACTTGGGTTCGACGCCGCTGACGGCTTGCGCGACGATGCGCGCGATGGGCTGCTTGCCGAAACGCGCGGCATTTTTTTCGCTGGTGACGATCACGGCCGCAGCGCCGTCGTTCGTTCCAGGGGCGTTGCCTGCTGTCACCGTGCCGTCTTTCTTGAATGCGGGCTTTAGTTTCGCAAGAATTTCCAGCGAAGTGTCTTCGCGCGGCGATTCGTCGGTCTTGATGACGATGGCATCGCCCTTCTTCTGCGGAATTTCCACCGGCACGATTTGCGCACCGAAGAAGCAGGACTTCATGGCGCGAGTTGCTTTCTGATGACTTTCCAGCGCGAACTGGTCCTGTTCCTGGCGCGAGATTTTATATTTTTCGGCGACCAGCTCGCCGGTGACACCCATGTGAAAATTCTCGTATACGTCCCACAGGCCGTCGTTGATCATGGAATCGATCATTTCCTGATTGCCCAAGCGGAAGCCCGTGCGCGCGCCTTTCAGCAGGTACGGGCAATTGGACATGGACTCCATGCCGCCGGCGACGACAACTTCCGATTCGCCGAGTTGCACCGCTTGCGCCGCGAGCGCGACGGCTTTCAATCCGGAGCCGCAAACTTTGTTAATGGTCATGGCGGCGACGCGCGGGTCGAGGCCGCCGCGCAATGCCGCCTGACGCGCGGGATTCTGGCCGAGGCCGGCCTGCACGACGTTGCCCAGGATTGCTTCATCTACTTGATCGGGATCGATGCCAGCGCGACGCACAACTTCAGCGACGACTTTCGAACCAAGCTCCGTTGCTGTGAGCGGCGACAGGCCACCCATGAATTTTCCGATGGGCGTGCGCACGGCGCTTAAGATGACGGCTCGTTCCATGGTGGATGCTCCTTCAGGATTCGTCGGTCGGAAACACGATTATAAGCGCCGCGCCGGACGCGGTCAATTTTGCAGCCCGCCGCCCCCAGCTCCTGGCATCGCGCACTGCTGACTGCTATGGCAGGTTCAGCTGCCAGGGAACGCCGTAGCGGTCGTTCACCCGGGCGAACATTCTGCCGAAGCCGTATGAGGCGCTGAACATCGATGCCGTGCCTCCTGCCACCAGCGCTTGATGGAGGCGGCGAATTTCGTCTTCGGATTCGCACTCGACGAAGAACGGGAATGCCGAGGTGAACGAAAAATCGTGCTTTACGGTGCTTTCGGTGCAAAGCATGGTCTGGGTTCCGATGCGGAAGCTCGCTTTCATCACCGACCCTTCCGCGCCCGGCCCATCGGGGCTGTGGCGGATGATTCCGAGCAACTCCGCGCGGGGAACAATGAAATGTAGCAGTTCATGGTCTCCTCGGCTTTGCCTTGACACATTCGAAACGGCTGAATTTTCGTGTCGGCCACTAGTCCTCCCCTTTGCACAGTGTCTGAGCGAAGGCTGAATTCGTACTGCTCCGGGGCCACCAGCTGCCCGCTTTCGAGGCAAAATATCAACAAATCCAAACGTGCGTCACAGCGAATGTCGAAGGCGAGCGCCAATGCCGGAGTGACGGCAGGTCTTCGCCTTCCGTTCGCCTGCCGCAAACTCTGTTAAGATAGTAGTGCGAAAATTGCACATCCATGAAATCCAACGAAAATTCGGAACGGAACGCCGGCCTCAATCCCGAACAGCGCGCGGCAGTCGAACACGGCGATGGGCCGCTGTTGGTCGTCGCCGGAGCGGGCACGGGCAAGACGCGCGTGATCGTCGAGCGGATTCGCAATTTGCTGGAGACGAATCCGGAATTGGCCGGCGAAAGCATTTTGGGACTTACGTTCACCGACAAGGCTGCCGGCGGGATGAAGAGGCGGGTGGTGAATGCGATCGGCGCACGGGCGGAGGGCGTGTGGCTGAGCACGTTCCACAAATTTTGCCTGGAAAAGATTCTGCAGGCGACGAATCCTGATTCACAGGCGCTGGATGAAATTGATCACAAGATTTTGCTGCGGCGGTGCATCGGGGAACTCGATCTGAAACATTTCCGGAGGCTGCAGGATCCCGGAGAATTCATCAGCGATTTCGTGAAATTCTTTTCGCGCTGCCAGGACGAGCTGGTGACGCCGGAAGATTACGAGCGGTTCGTCGCAGGAGTGCGGAAGAAATACGAAGCCGGCAAGAAATCACTAGAGTCTGACGCGCTGCAAATCGCGGAGGATGAAGTGGCGCGGCAGGAGGAACTGGCACGCGTCTACCGCGTGAGCGAGCGGCTGCTGCGCGAACGCAATTTGCTGACGTTCGGCGAACAGCTGATGCATGCGGTGCAGATGTTGCGCAGCGACTCGGCGCTGCTGCAACAGATGCACGAACAGTACCGCTACATTCTGGTGGACGAATTTCAGGATACCAATATCGCGCAGCTTGAGCTGTTGTGGCTGCTGGCGGGCGAACGGCGCAACATCGTCGCGGTGGGTGACGACGACCAAGCGATCTACCGCTTCCGCGGGGCGTCGTTCGGCAGCTTCACGATTTTCTTGAAGCGCTTCTGCGGCGTCAGCGACGCGAAGCTGGGCCCTGCGACGAAAAAATTCCTGGTCTCGCTTTCGCAGAATTACCGCTCGACCCAGCGCATCTTGCGCGTGGCGGGCGAAGTGATCCGGCACAACGAAAAATCTCCGCTGCTGCCAGCTAAAGCGCTGACCACCGAAAATCGCGAAGGCGAAAAAATTCGCATCGCGGAATTTGGCATGCCTGAAGAGGAGGCCTACTGGGTCACTTCCGAAATCGAGCGGCTGCACGCGGCGGGCGCGCCCTGGCGCCACTTCGCAGTGCTGTATCGCAAGCACACGCACCGGGAAAAGTTGGTGAATGAATTGCGCAGGCGGGAGATCCCGTTTGTGATTCGTAAGCTTTCGATTTTGTCCAGCACGCTGGTGCGCGATTTGCTCGCATGGCTGCGCTTGATCGTGGTGCCCGGAGACAACGTGGCGTGCGCGCGTGTCCTGGCCGCACCGTACTGGGGCCTGGAGCCGCGCGATCTGGTGCGCCTGGCGGAGCGCGCTGAAAAAAACCAGCGGCGCCCTCTCGGCGACGAACTGGAAGCCGCGCAGAACGAAGCGCCATTCATTACGCGCGGCCGGCTTGGCGAACTGGTGCAGTTGCTGGATGTGCTGCGCCAAAGCGCGAAGCGTTCCACCGCCACGGAAGTGCTGGACGAACTTATCGCCGGACTGGCACTGGCGCCGCTGCCTTCTGACCAGGACCGCTACTACCTCGACCGCTTCGTCTCGTTCGTGAAAGAGTGGGAACGCAAGAGCGAAGAAAAACAGCTGCGCCATTTCATCGAATACCTCGCGTATTTTTACGAAGCGGGCGGCGACATTTGTCTGGAGGAAGAAATCGCCGACGACGCCGTGCAGTTAATGACCGTGCATTCCGCCAAGGGCCTGGAATTCCCGCACGTTTTCATTTTGCGCGTTTCCAAGAACGACTTCCCTTCCGGCGTGCGCAAAGTGGTCTTCGAATTTCCGCCGGAGCTGATGAAAGAAGAGCAACCGAAGTTTGATTTTCAGATACAGGAAGAGCGGCGGCTATTTTATGTGGCGCTGACACGCGCGGAGCGGCAACTGACGCTTTCAACGCTGGTGAACAAGCGCAAGAAGCCTTCGCCATTTCTGGACGACTTCCTGGCGAACACGAAAATCAAAACGCTGGACACGCAGCAGCTGACGCCGAAGGTGCTGGTGCCCCCTGTCGTGGAAACTGCCGGTCCCGAAGCCAATTCGAGCGATCCGGCGCAATTATTTCCGCCCGGCAGCGAGCCGTCCAGGGCGTATTCGCGCGTGGCGCTGTGGGCCAAGGCATTCCATCCACCCCGTCCTGAGCCGCTGCAATTGAGCGCTTCGGCGATTGACGCCTACGACCGCTGCCCGATGCGCTACATGTTTCAGTACGTGTGGGGGATTCGCGGCGGCGCGCACGCCATGGCTACGTTTGGAAACGTGATGCATCGCACCATCAAGGAATTTGTCGCTGAGCACGGCAAGCGCAGGAAAGTTCTGTTGGCAGAAGTGTACACGATTTACGAACGCGAGTGGTCGGCTGCGGGATTCATTGACGAATATCACGAAGAGGAATATCGCAAGGCTGGGCGCGAACAGCTCGAA
>Ga0210391_10000964_pt1 | contig 27407 bp, 18 predicted proteins | sample IncBWC12OmetaG_FD_160573 | JGI IMG/M metagenome (GOLD analysis project Ga0210391, IMG submission 160573) | Forest soil microbial communities from Barre Woods Harvard Forest LTER site, Petersham, Massachusetts, United States - Inc-BW-C-12-O ... | reverse complement strand
GACCGATTCGCAGGACTGGTGGCCTGCGGACTTCGGCCACTACGGACCGCTGTTTATTCGCATGGCCTGGCACAGCGCCGGAACCTACCGCATTGGTGACGGCCGTGGAGGCGGCGGGCGAGGTCAACAGCGTTTCGCGCCACTGAACAGCTGGCCGGACAATGTCAATCTGGATCGAGCGCGCCGCCTGCTGTGGCCAATCAAACAGAAATATGGCAAGAAAATTTCCTGGGCCGATCTGATGATCCTGGCGGGCAACGTCGCGCTGGAAACGATGGGCTTCAAGACTTTCGGATTTGCCGGCGGACGCCCGGACGTTTGGGAACCGGACCTGGACGTCAACTGGGGACTGGAAACGACCTGGATGGGCACGGAGAAACGTTATTCGGGTAATCGCGATCTGGCGAATCCCTTGGGCGCCAGCACGATGGGTCTCATTTATGTGAACCCCGAGGGCCCAGAAGGGAAGCCGGATCCGCTGGCGGCAGCGAAAGATATCCGCGAGACTTTCGGGCGGATGGCGATGAACGACGAAGAAACCGTCGCGTTGATCGCAGGCGGTCACACCTTCGGGAAGACCCACGGAGCCGGGCCCGGCACGCACCTGGGTAAAGAGCCCGAAGGCTCTCCGATTGAGGAGCAGGGACTCGGCTGGTCGAGTGCCTACGCCACGGGTATCGCGGGTGACGCAATTACGAGCGGCCTGGAAGTGACTTGGACCAGCACGCCGACGAAGTGGAGTAACGATTACTTCGAACATTTGTTCAAGTACGAGTGGGAATTGACCAAGAGCCCGGGCGGCGCACACCAGTGGAAGCCGAAAGGCAATAACGGCGCGGGCACAGTTCCTGACGCTCATGATCCCGCAAAGCGTCACGAACCTGCGATGCTGACCACCGATATCTCTTTGCGAGTCGATCCCGTGTACGAGAAAATCTCGCGGCGCTTCTACGGGAACCCGCAAGAGTTTGCCGACGCTTTCGCCCGCGCGTGGTTCAAGCTGACGCATCGTGACATGGGACCGCGCGCACGCTACCTTGGTCCGGAAGTTCCGAAGGAAGAACTCCTGTGGCAAGACCCCGTCCCGGCGGTGAATCATGCATTGGTAGATGACAATGATGTCGCTGCTCTGAAGAAGAAAATTCTGGCCTCGGGGCTCACCGTTTCGCAACTGGTCTCGACCGCTTGGGCGTCGGCGTCCACCTATCGTGGGTCCGACAAGCGTGGTGGTGCGAACGGCGCGCGCATACGTCTGGCCCCGCAGAAAGATTGGAAGGTCAATCAGCCCGACGAGCTGCAGAAAGTGCTGAAGGTACTGGAAAAACTTCAGGCTGAGTTCAGCGGCTCGCAGTCTGGCGGCAAGAAAATTTCGCTGGCGGACTTGATCGTGCTGGCCGGTTGCGCTGGCGTGGAGCAGGCCGCGAAAAATGCGGGCGTCACCGTAATCGTTCCCTTCGTCCCCGGACGCACGGACGCTTCGCAGCAGCAAACCGACGTGCAGTCGTTCGCGGTGTTGGAGCCGGTCGCGGACGGCTTCCGCTCTTACTTCAACCGGAACGCCGACGCCTCGGCCGAAGTGGAACTTCTGGATAAAGCACAACTACTTACGCTCACCGCGCCGGAGCTCACGGTGCTGATTGGCGGAATGCGCGTGCTGAATGCCAACTTCGGGCAGACTAGGTTTGGCGTCTTTACCAACAAGCCGGAGACTTTGACGAACGACTTCTTCATCAACCTGCTGGATATGAATACGGTGTGGAAAGCGGTTTCAGGTGCGAACAACACATTTGAAGGACGCGATCGCAAGAGCGGGGAAGTGCGGTGGACGGCAACGCGAGCCGATCTGATCTTCGGCTCTAACGCACAACTTCGGGCTCTGTCAGAAGTGTACGGAAGCTCGGACGCGCATACCAAGTTCGTGCAAGACTTCGCGGGAGCGTGGAGCAAAGTGATGAACCTGGATCGCTTTGACCTCGCCGCATCCCGGGCCGTGCCGGGAGCGCGATAAATCGGCTAATGCGCGCAATGTCGTTTTCGGTGCGCGCGTTGGTCCACACGATCTGCGAAAAGACATCTCGGGCTATTTGTGGTTGTACTGGAGCTTCGGGTACCAGTCGGTTCCGCGACCTCCGGGCGTCAAATCCAGCATCAGCCAAAGAGGGTCGAGGTCTGGAGCACCGCGCGGGTCTTGGCCGGGATCGGCCATCGCGGCGCCCAGTTCGCCGCTGTAGTGATGGTAAGCCTTGCCGTTGCGTCGGGTGAAGACGCTAAAGCCGGGTACGTCTCCGTCGTCCGGATTGACATACGTGCGGGTGTAGTCGCCGGACATATCGGAGACAAAGGGGAGATTCGTGAAGCCACGCAGTTTCTTGAAGTCCAGCAGCCGATCGATGGGCGAGCGGGCCGTAACGGCGATTGCTGAGCGCTGGCGCAAATTGACAGCAGTGCCGTTCCAGGAGCTCAAAAACGAAGTGCACATGGGACACGGCGTTTTGCGCTCTGCAGCGTACATCATGCTGTAAACGATTAGCGTATCCTGGTCGCCGAACAGGCTGGAGAAACGAATCGGACCCGTCTCAGAGATGAGCTCGAAGTCACGGGGGACTTCTCCGCCGGGGGGTAGCGCGCGCCGCTGGGCCGCCACACGCTCGATGTGACGGCGCAGTTCTATTTCTCCCGCAAGAAGCTCATTTCTGGCTGTCCGGTATTCCGCACTCTCGTTCGGAAAACAAGTTGTATTGGTGGCGACAAGCTCCCACGCGGGTTTTTGAGTGACGGGCATACTACCTCCGGGTTATATCGTAACGCCATTCTGTGCTCCGCGAAACTCGTTTGGCACCTAGCGTCAATTCGTGAACGGATTTCAAATAAGAGCAAGCGTGAAGTCGTGGACCCGGATCGGGAGCAGCAGGCGCGCTAGTGTCTACCGATTCAATTCCACGGCCTGCTTTGATGCCATAACGACGCCGGCCTCGCGACGGCGCGCGTAGAACGGAGCAACGAACCAGCAGGGAATACCAAAGCGCTAGCTCGGGCAACGTACGCTGCGATACAGCGCATATCTACCCTAGCACGCAGCGGAGTCAGCCACGATGATCTTGGCGTCGCGCGATCGGAGATTCACTTGGATAGTTAATGCTTCTGCTGGGCGGTATCGCTCTAGTGGCAGCGCTGCCAATCCTGATTTGTGTAAAAGCGAACGGCGTACCACTGGCTTTCCAAACGGCTCACTTCAGGAACGGTGCAGGGTATTCCGTCGAATTTGCCCGGTTGATGAATCGAGGCAGCTGAAGAGAGCGAATCCCCAGGATCAAAAACAAGAAACACGGTAGTATCCTCCCCACCCCAGCCCCAGCTATCCCATTCCGTGTGCCTAAACTCTCCGTTTGCTGGAGCCTTTTGTGTCAGGACCTTCTCTTTGTAATCATGAGACCACACCAACCACCTCGCCGCTGTTCGGACTTGGGGGTGATAAACGAACAAGACCGCTGTGACAGCCCATACGGCGGCCAATGCTGTCAGGAGTGTTAGACGGCTTCCACGGCCTTTACTGATGAATGCGTAGACCGCCAATGCGATGCTGAAGACAATTAGTGCTGGACCAACGAGAAACAAGTAAAGGAACAGTGCGGTGTCTGCTTGGCGGACCGCTATCGTAAAAGAGACCGCAAAAGCAACGAGTGCGGCGCATGCCACCAGCCGCCAATTGAACGGGTTTGCCTCAGGCGTTCGATCAGTCATTCGGGCATTCTCGTACCGCCTTGCGGAACACCAAGATTATCGCATCCGGCTCACAGCAAAGGTCCCTCGAACACAGGCTGAAGTGCTGAACCAGCTAGCCGGGATCTGTTCTGGCTCATTTATGCCGTCCATGATTGCACAACAACGTCGGCTCCTCAGACCCGAATACATCGTGGTGTGTCGAGATCCATTGGGAGAAACGAGCCGAATGTGATCATTATAGGCGTGGATTATCACCCGAGCCACCAATACATTGCCTTTGTCGATACAGAAATGGCAAAGGCGGTGCACCGCGATTGAAGCACAGCGAGGGAGACGACGAGAAGTTTTATCGGGACAAGGAGCGAGCGTGCGCGTGGGGATGCAATCATGTGAAATGACCGTTCATTGGTCCGATAACGGCTGCCGGCTAGGATGGTTGCCGGATGAAGCGCAACATAGCTGGGCTATTCCTCGCGCAGAGCCTGCATGGGGTCGACCTTTGCCGCGCGCAATGCCGGGACATAACACGCCAGCAACGCCGACAGCAGCAGCAGAGCCGCAACGCCGGCGAACGCGACAGGGTCCAGCGCGCCGACCCCGGTGAACAAGCTGTGCATGACGCGGCCGACAGCATAGGCGCCGGCCAACCCAACCAGCAAACCGATTGCGGCGAGCGTCATACCCTCGCGGATGATCAATCGCACGACGCGGTTTTGACCGGCGCCGAGGGCGATGCGCAATCCGATTTCGTGCGTTCGCTGCGCGACGGCAAACGACATCACGCCGTAAATCCCCAGTGCAGCGAGCAGCAGAGCCAAGCCTGCGAAACTTCCAAACAGAAAAGCACTGAAACGATCGCCAGCCATCGATTCGTCCTTGATTTGATCCATCGTTTTGACCTCCGCGAGCGGAAGATTCGGATTCATGGAAAGGACGATGTCTGAAATGCTCTTGGTCGAAGTGGCGGGATCGAGTGAGGTGCGCACCGCCACGCTCGACGACGGCCAGGGGCTCTGCCAGAACGGCACGTCAATTTCCGGGAATCCCTCCGCTCCCATGCCGCCGTTATGAACGTTGTGGTAGACCCCTACGATCTGCCACTCGATGTAAGGTCCGAGCTTGGTAACGCCGGGAATCAGCTGTTCGACGGCGATGCGCTGCGTCAAAGGATTAACACCTTCGAGATAGCGTTTCACGAATATTTCGTTCACCAGAGCCACAGGAGCGCCGCCGGCCAAATCCTGGTCCGTGAACTCTCGTCCCTGGTCCAGGCGGATGCCGAACGTGCGAAAATATTCTGGCGTGACCATATTGAATCCGGCGCCGGGGCGCTTGGAAGGGTCGTCCACTGTTTTCCCGACAATTTGAAAAGGCATGCCAAAGCCCGTGCCGCGAAGCGGCATGCCTGTGGAGACGGAGACTGCGGAAACGCCAGGTAGAGCCTTGATTCTGTCAAGAAGTTGGCGATAGAAAGAATTAATCTCGTCCGCGGAAGTGAGCTGGTCGTGCGGGACCGGGAGGTCAAAGGTGAGCAAATGGTCGGCACGAAAACCGAGGTCCACGTGCTCGACGTTCCACAGGCTGTGAATTGCCATTCCGCCGCCTGCGAGCAAGCTGAGCGCGAGCGCGAACTCGGCAATCACCAGCGCACGGCGCAGCCCGTGCCGGCCGCCACCAGACGAGGTGCGGCCGCCTTCCTTGAGCACGTCATTCAGATTCAGGCGCGATGACTGCCAGGCAGGAGCGCAACCGAAAAGCACGCCGGCCAGAGCGGTGGCCGCCAACGTAAACAGCAACACCGGAGGATTTAGGCGGACATTCGCTTCGTAGGGCAGAGTGAAAGGCGGCATCATCAGCAAAATAACTTTCAACAGCAGCCAAGCCAGCGCAATGCCTAAGATCCCGCCGAGCGAAGCCAGCGCAAGGCTCTCGGCGAGAAACTGGCGAAATAGTTGCCAACGGCTGGCACCGACCGATGCGCGCACGGCAACTTCCTTGCGGCGCTTGGTCGCGCGCGCCAGCAGCAAGTTTGCGACATTGGCGCAGGCGATGAGAAGCACAAATCCCACAGCACCCAGCAGCAACCAGAGTGCGCGAATGACGTCACGATCGAGAAAATCGTTCTTCAGCGGTGAAACGATCGCGCCCCAGCCTTTATCCGATTTCGGATAAACCTCCGCGATGTGCTGCGTCACCCTGTCCATGTCCGCGTTGGCCTGTTCGACGGTGACTCCGGGCTTTAAGCGTCCCATGACGAGCAGCCAGTGAAAATCGTGGTTAATCTGCTCGGACTTGAAAGAGAGCGCGATGCCGAGCTTTTCCCGCCCCCGATCGAGCGGGCCGGGGCCGAGGACTCCGACCACGGTGTACGGCTCGCCATTTAGTCGGATGGTCGTGCCCACGATCGAGCGGTCGCCACCGAAACGATCCAACCAGAACCGGTAAGTGAGAATGGTGACATGGTCTTTGCCGACCTCGCCTTCCTCCGGCAAAAAATCGCGGCCCAGTAAGATCGACTGGCCCATCACCGTGTAAAATCCCGGCCTGGCCATCCATGCTTGCACCTGTTCCGGGTGGCTGGCGGTCGCGAGATTCACCCTGGCACCGGTCCAGGCCGCCAATCCTTGAAAGACAGTGCTCTCGCGTGTCCAATCGAGGTAATCACCGGCTGCAACGCCGTTGCGTTGTCCCTGGATTTTCGACCACACCATCACGATTTCGTTGGGGTGAAAATACGGCAAGGGCTCGAGCAGGGTGGCGTGCACGATGCTGTAAATCGCGGTATTCGCGCCAATGCCCAGCGCGAGCGCCAGGATGGCGACCGTGGCAAAACCCGGATTCTTGCGGAGCAGCCGGAAACCGAAGAGAAAGTCACGCCAAATATTGTTCATGCCAGAGTCCTTAAGCTCCTGGAGCTGGAGCTATTTGGAATCGTCCAAGCGGACGCCGCGTGTTATGCCGCGCCTGAACATTGAACGCAAGCTCCCAAGGAAATGTTCCGTGACGTCGTGAACCGTTACAGGTTGTAGCACATAAGGCCTGAATTTCCAACGGCAATCCCAGCGGTATCAGCGCGGCGGCGCGGAAATCCCGCGGATTTGTCGCAGGCACAGGAGCCGGAGCCGCGGTTGGCGCGGTGATTGGCACGGCGGGCGGGGCGGTGGTAGGAGCACTGTGGCCGAGCCATGAAACGATTTACGACGCCCCATAGATTCGGTTCTCAGTCCCACGGACCAGAGTCCGCTAGGCGGGGTGCGAATCAGAGACGATCGGAAATGCCTAATGATCGCGCCAGTCCGGGCTTGTCAATTCGATCCGCCAGATGGGGCCACCAGGATAGAGCGGACCCTCTGACTTGACGAAGGACGGGGCATCGCCGCCGAGAATCCAGACGTGAGTGTCTTGGGGCTGCTTGCCGACGATCGGCGCCACCACTCCGGCGACGCCTCCGATGTCGACTTTTATGACATAACGCGTAGCTTTGCGGGCGGAGCCTCCGGCCGAGAAGGAGTCCTCACCCTCGGCAGAGATCAAGAGCTTCACAAGCCGCGGTTTTGGCGCAGCTGCCGCCATGGAAAGTGTCGTCAGCGGAACATCGGGCCGGATGTTCTTCAGCAGCGTAAGAATCATGCCGTTCGAGACGTTGGCGGGAAGTTTGAGCCGGTCGGTCACGGTCTTCTCTCTGCCGTCGTTGTCCGTATAGCGGACCGTGACCTGGCCCGTTGAACCATCAACTGAAACATCCATCGGTTGTTTGAACGCCGGGCCCTTTTGCACCAAGTGATCGCTTACAAGCCGGAAAATATGACGCTGAGAAAAGACGACGGTTTCCTCATTTACTGAGCCGTCCTTGAAGCGAAGCACCGTGTGGCTACTAACCCGATCTCCGCGAGCGAACTGCGTTACATCACCCTCGGCGAGGGTATTGCCTTCCAGCGTGCGTAGCACAAGGAATCCGTGGACGACGCCCTCCGGGTATAGCACCGCGACGGGCGACTGCGACAGAACTTGCGACGGGAGGAGTAGGGCCCATGTTAGTAGGCCCGCGAGCGACGAAAACCGGATCCGTTTTAGCATCAGAGCATCATACACTCACTGAGTTCCTCAATTCGCAGGAGTCGGGCTTGTCAACTCCTGACTGCCGGTGCCGGCTCAAGCGGTCGATGCAACACCATCCCGTGCATCGAAAGTCCCGCTGAGCGTGTTGGAGATTTGGCGCCAAACTAGAGTCGCCCGGCTTCCAGAGAGTACGTAATAATGCTCAGGACACGATTTGCGGGCTTGCTCGGGCACCATCCGAGAACGTGCAGCAGCTTCGCTGCAGAACCAGCAAAGCGGTGGGCTGCAGCGTAGGCCGCAGCCTGGTCGGCGTTCGTCGAGAGTTGACCGCGCTTGCCGCTGGTATTAACCCAATAGCGGCGCAACTGTATTAACATGCACTCGGGCGTAGTGTTCTCGCTGGTTCTTTGTGGCAAGAGGACAACGGTAAGGAGAAGGATCATGAAGTTCAAAATGACGGGAGCGGCGGGATTGGCCGGCGCGTTGGTGGCGGGGATGCTGACGGCGACGGCGTTGGGTGGGGGGATGGCAGGGGCGGGTGCAGCGCCGCGGGGGCAGCAGGTCAAGGTGGAGAGGGTGATCAGCCCGACGGTTACCGACGAAGACATTGCATTGCTGCGGAAAGATCTACGTGCCATGAAAATGCAGGTGATTGGCCAGAATATGTCGCTGTCGGAGGAGGAGGGGCAGAAGTTCTGGCCAATCTACAACCATTACGTGAAGGACTTGCAACAAGTGAACGATCGGAAGTATGCGCTGTTGAAGCAGTACGCGGAGATGTGGGCAACGATGTCAGACCAGGATGCAATGATTTATGTGCGGAACTGGCTCGAGGCAGACGGGCAGGCGCAGGCACTGCGCTTGAAGTATGTGCCGGTGGTAAGCCAGGTGTTGCCGGGAAGGAAGGCGGCGACGTTTTTTCAGATAGATCGGCGGCTGAACATGATGATCGATCTGCAATTGTTTTCGCAGATTCCATTGGCGCATGTGAAGGAGTAGGCGGGGAGTAGCGCTAACAACATCCGATGTCTGATTCTGCAATGCAATTTACACCGCAAGCGGTGTGAGCTTCGAATTGCTCAGAGGGTGCGCTCAGCCGACCCCAGTTGTTCATGAAACGCGCACACCAGCCATGCCCGAAGTAATTTTTGCCAATCTGCGCGGCACAGTGAGAATCAAGTCAGTCTGCGCGACGGCAAAGATCGCGGGCACCGTGAGGCGAAAGTTGAAATGTCCAGAGCGGAATACGGCCGCTGATCGAGAGTGGGACGGGATGACGATGCGAACCACTCACGCTATGCAGGACCATTTGAATCCATGAGCTTCATCATCAAGTAAGTGAAGTACTCCGCATCGGTGCGCGCTGCTTGCTTGTTGTCCGCGCCTTCGCCGTGACCGCCCTCGGTGATCTCGTCATAAAAGAAAGGCTTGTGAAATTCTTCCAAACGGGCGGCAAACTTGCGCGCGTGAACCGGGCCGACGCGATCATCCTTCGTGGTGGTAAAAATCAACGGCTCCGGATAATTCACATTTGGCTTGAGTTGGTTATACGGCGAAATGGAAGCGAGGAACGCGCGCTCCTGCGGCACCGAGACCGAACCATACTCGCCTACCCAAGATGCGCCCGCCGACAAATGCTCGAACCCCAACATGTCGAGCAGCGGTACTTGGATCACCACCGCAGTCCACATTTCCGGGTGCTGCGTGAACTCGACGCCCATCAGCAGGCCGCCATTGGAGCCTCCGATGATTCCCAGCCTGTGCGAGCTGGTAATCTTGCGAGTGACAAGATCTTGCGCCACCGCATAGAAGTCGTCGTAAATCCGCTGCCGATGAGTCTTGAGGCCGGCCTCGTGCCACGCCGGACCAAACTCGCCGCCGCCCCGGATGTTGGCCAGCACATATACGCCGCCATGCTCGAGCCACAGCTTGCCGACCACGGGCGAATAGCTGGGCGTATTCGCAACCTCGAATCCGCCGTAGGCTGTCAGCAGAGTGGGGTTCGACCCGTCCCATTGCACGTCCTTGCGATGCACGACAAAGTACGGAACCTTGGTCCCGTCCTTTGAGGTGGCCACCAGTTGTTCCACCACATCGTGGTTGGCGTCAAACTGCGGCTTCTGCGATTTGGCCGCGGCGAATGATCCGTTCGCTGCATCGCCAAGCCACAGCGACGGCGGCGTCAAAAAACCTTCCAGTCCCAGAAAGAAAAGGTCGTCCGTGTGGCTGGCTGTCCCGGATTTAATCGTCAGATTGTCCGGCACCGGAAGGCGCTCGCGCGTCCAATTGCCATCGCTTCCCACAGCGTAGACGTACGCGCGTTGCTGTACATGTTCGAGCGTGGCCAGAATCATGCGGTTCTTTGTGGTCATAGAAAACTGCTCAAACTCCTGTGCGGTCGGGACGAACACCACTGCCGGTTTCAGTCGCGTCTGGTCTTTTTGGATCGCGGCCAGCTCCAGAGCAATCACTGAACCTCCGGCAATTTCGGCGGTTTGTCCCTGAGGCTTCCAATTCTCGGCCAGCGTCACGAGTAGCTGACCGCTCACGAGGCCAGTTACCCTGGCCTTCAGCGGCAACGCGAGTTTTTTTGCTCCGGCGGGCAAGAGCAAATAGTTTTCATGTGCGAACGTACTCAGGCTGCGCTGCACGATCACTGCGCGGTGGCCTTGTCCATCCACGAACACGATCGGATCATTGCCATAGCCGTTATCCTTGATCTCTCCGCGAAATACTTCCTGGGCGCTTTGCAACGGTTGGCCGCGCTTCCACCGCCGGATGGTGATCGGATAACCGGCCTCGCTCATCGTCCCCGGACCCCAATCGCGCGCAATCAGCAGTGTGTCCTTATCAACCCACGTCACGTCCTGCTTGCCGCGCGGCAGCACAAAACCGTCCGGGACAAAATTGCCCGTTTTCAGATCCATCTCGCGCAGGGTCTCCGCGTCTTCGCCCCCGGCGGAGAGCTGGACAAGGCATAGCTCATTTTCCGGTTCCAGGCACATGAGTCCTTCGCCCACCCAACTCTGCTTGTCGGCCTTGGAGAGCGCATCATAGTCCAGCACCGTCTCCCACTTGGGTTCCGCGGTGAGATAGTCCTTCAGCGTTGTGCGCCGAACGATTCCGCGCACGTGCTCGGCGTCACGCCACGTGTTGTAGACCGCGCCGTTGCGAAACTCCGGGCGCGGGAGGCGGTCTGGAGACTCGCGGACTTTCAGCGCCTCCGCTTCGAGCGGTGCGAAATGACTGTCCTTCTCCAGGACTTCCGCGCTCCGTTCATTTTCTGCTTTTACCCAAGCCAATTGGCGCTCGCCGTGGATATCTTCAAGCCACGTGTACTCATCTGGCTGCTCGGTGGTTGATTGCTGAGCGCGAGCCCGGTTCGTATTCAAGGCCGCTGCAGCGGCTACGATGGTCACGAGCATACCGAGCACGCAGGCTGGCCTTGGTGTCAAAAAGATTTTCACAACACACGCTCCTTGCGTCCCTCGTTTGCGCGTCGCTTGTAGATTCGGTGATAATTTACCTGATGGATTATATCCGGGTATGCTGACGACTCGCGACCCTATGCCGGCGATGGTTTCGCGCTTTGCTGATTCTGAACCGACTGGTGGCGAGTCGCGATCGCGTCAGCGAATATCCAGGTGGCGCCGACCAAAGCCAGGTTGAACGCGTTGCCGCCCCAGGCAGTGTGCACCCTGGGAGCGGCGAAGATGAAAGGCGGCAATGCGAATACATTGAAAGCCAAAAACATCAGGGCGAGTAGACGCGCGGCCAGGACGTCCTGAATCCTAGAGAGTATGGCGAGGCCGGCGAGCACGAAACAAATTCCGGTCAGGATCACCCAGAAACCTTGTCCCAAAGGCATCCACTTGGGGACAAAAAAAAGATTGTCCGCAACGGCATCCAGATGGTTCACGCCGAAGTTGATTGCGCAGAGTGCAAATATCCAGCGGGTGATGAGGATCATGCGCGGCCAGGAAGAACTGCGCGTCGCCAGCGACGCGTAAACCAGTGCACCTCCCGCGCAGGCGATGAGCTCTATGCCTATTCCGGCCGTCACGCCGATAAAGACGGGAATTCGAAAGCCGAGATAGTGCGGCGCCGTATAAAGGCGGGGCAGCCAGAATACGGCAAACACGAAATAAATGATCGCCAGCGCTGCTCCGCCGGCGCGAGCGCTGCGGCGCAACAGGATCGCGAAGCCGCCTGCGATCATCCATGCGGCGGTGATATATGCCAGCATCGTAACGCCAGGAATGTGGTCACCGAAGGCCTGGATCGGTTGATGGGATGCGTCAAAATCGCCCCAGATGAAGTCCATAATGCCGCAGGCCGCTGACGCCAGTCCATACAGGATGAGGCCGGCTCGGGAGATCGATTCACCTGGCATTTTAGGCAGTCAAGCGTAATCAAACGCCCCAGGTGTGGTCAAGAGGCAGAGGCAGGACGTTACCTCTGCGAGACTGCTTGGTCGGGCGTTAGTGGGGCAGCGCCGAAATTAACGCTGAAGCGTTTGCACCAAACGGAAACCGCGCGATATTTTGACAAGTCGACGTCGGGACCGAGGGTGTAGTTTTGGTCGCCAATATTTCCCTTCATTGTGCCCAAATCGATGAAACCAGCGCGCAACACCGTGGCGTTGTCCTTCGCATCGCCTGCGGCGACCATGTAGACGTGAACGTCGGGGCCGTTCGAAGTTTTGAAGTTCGTGAAGCGAAGAATGCGCGTGCCATCCGCGAGTCGATAGATGGTTGCGGTCCCGGCGGTCGGATGCAAAATGCTGTAAAAGGTTCCGGACTCGAGGGATTGGGCGGGCGAAGCGCCTTGGGCGGTGGGCATCGCCTCGTCGACAGGGCGATTGACGTACAAACGCTCCGGCCGAAATACGTACCAAGCAACGAACAACGCGATGAAAACGATGGGAATCGCGATTTTCCATATTTTCATTTCTTGTATCCTTTAACGTAAGAGTTTGAAGATGATTCGGGCTTAAATGGCTTTGATTTCGCCGCCGTCCATACGCACAGAGGTTCCGGTCATCCATTTCGCTGCCGGGGATACCAGATAGCCCATCAGCTCGGCGATCTCCTCCGGCTTTCCAAAGCGTGTGCTGCCGGCTTGCTCTGGAAATTTCTTGAGTGCTTGTTCCAGTGTGAGATTGTGCGCAGGCGCCCATTTTTCAAGGAACGTCTGGCGGCGTCCGGTCATCACGGCTCCGGGCGCGATGCTATTGACCTGCACTCCGTCTGTGATTCCTTGTTCTGCGAATGACTTCGCGAGTGCGTCGATGGCTGCGTTGATTACCGCAACTGCCGCGTTTGCGGGTTTGGGAGCGAGCGCTGCATTGCCAGACATGAAAACCACCGATCCCTGCGAAGCCTTCAGTGCTTCCCAGGCGCGTATCGTTAGTCTGCGCGCGCCGTGAAATTTGAGCGCCATGCCGTCGTCCCACTGTGCGTCGGTCAGCTGGAACAAATCAATTTGCGGCACGGCGCCGGCGATGTTTAGCAGGGCGTCAATTCTGCCGAAGCGATCGAGTGTGGCCTTGACGACCGTCTCTGCCGATTGCGCCATGCGCAGATCAGTGGCAGAGACCATCGTCTGAGCGCCCCGCGATGTGATCTCTGCGGCTGCGGTCTCCAAGTTTTGCGTGTCGCGCGCGACGAGCACGACGGCTGAAAAATCTCGCGCTAGTCGCAAGGCTGCGGCTCGGCCTATTCCTTGACTCGCGCCGGTGACGACGGCGACGGACTTGATTTCTATAGGTGACATACGCTGGCCTCCTCGAAGCGTTCAGCAGGGCTGGGCTCGACTCGCGAAATGTGTTGCGCATCGTCGAGCTCTCGCAGCGCTGGCTTTTGCCGCGAACGAGCTATTGCGAAAGAGTCTTTCGTGCAGCTTCCAGAATTACGTCGACCACGGCCGCCGGCGCCGAATACATGGGCGTGTGATCGACAGAATGTGACCTCACGGTTGCACCCATGCGATCGGCCATGAAACGCTGCGTCTGCGGGTTGATCATGCGGTCTTGTTCGGCGACCAGGTACCACGACGGTTTTGATTTCCAGAGTGGTGCCGGCGCTGGCTCTTGAATGCACTGAACCGAGATCGGCCGTTGCACGGAGGCCGCGATCTTTGCCTGATGCGGCGACGCGTTCTGTGCCAGTGCCCGGCTGAATGCGTCGTCGGGCATCCATACATAGCCGTGGGAATTGGGAACCATCTTGGGTTGTTCCGGACTCGATGTGTCGCGATAGAAGACTTTCGCGACCGTCTCGCCCTCGTCTGGGGCGAGAGCCGTGACGTAAACCAGCGACTTGACGCGCTTCTCCTTCATCGCCCCGATCACGGCGCCGGAGTAAGCGTGTCCCACCAGGACCACTGGGCCGGTGGTGCGTTCGATGGCCCAACTCAAAGCGGTAGCGTCGTTGGTTAGGGATGTGAGCGGGATTGGCGCACAGATCACGTTGAGACCGCGCTGCTCGAGCGGGAGAATGATGTTGCTCCAACAAGAGCCGTCGGCCCAGGCCGCATGGACCAGAATTATTATTGAGTTCTGGGGAAATTCACCCAACTTGGCTGGCTGCCCAGGCGAACTTGCGACAGCTGGTGCCGCGTTTTGCGCTCGCGCAGATTCGGGGAAAGCGTCCTTGAGCGCGGCGCCTAGCGATGCGACCGTGAGCGCCCTGAGGAAACCACGACGTTCCATTTCTCCCTCTAGGATCCAATCCTCTTTGCGGAAGAACGAACGGATAACCGACACTTCTGTCATTTGTCCCCTCGTTGACCCATCGCCAAAACGATCGTCGAGTTAGAAGGCGAAGGCGTCATCGTTTGGCTGCGCTTTCGGTGGCGGGCCGATTGAGGCCATTCGCGCCGAGGAACGTTTTCATCGCGGACGCAATTTCAACGACGTGCGTCTCGATCGCAAAATGGCCGGTATCGAGGAACTGAACCTTCGCGCCAGCTATGTCCTTCCGGAACGCCTCCGCTCCGGCGGGAATGAAAAAAGGATCGTTCTTGCCCCAGATGGCTAGCAACGGCGGCGTCGCTTTGCGGAAGTATTCCTGGAATTTCGGATACAGCTTCACGTTCGATGCGTAATCCAGAAACAAATCGAGCTGAACCTCTATGTTGCCTGGGCGTTGCAGCAGGGCCCAGTCCAATGTGTAGGATTCAGGCGGAACGGTCTCTGGATCGGCCACGCCGTGGGTGTACTGCCAGCGCGTTCCCTCTAAGGTCAAAACATTCTTGCGGATCACGTCGCGATTTTCGGCTGTGGGTGAAGCCCAGTAATTGCGGATCGGGCCCCAGGCATCGCCCAGACCTTCTTCGTACGCATTCCCGTTCTGCGAAACGATCGCGGTGATTCGCTCTGGGTGAGCCATCGCCAGGCGGAAGCCTGTCGGCGCACCATAATCGAATACATAGATTGCGTAGCGGTTGAGACTCAGCGCTCGCGTGAATGCTTCTATCGTCAACGCCAATCCGTCGAACGAGTAAACATATTTTCGTTCAGCCGGAATCTCGGTAAAGCCGAAACCGGGTAGGTCTGGGGCGATGACGCAGTAGTCATTCGCGAGGTGCGGGATGAGTTCGCGGAACATGAACGATGAGGATGGGAATCCGTGTAACAGCAGAACAACTGGCGCATCCGGGTCGCCGGCGGCGCGATAAAACACCTGAACACCATCCGCTTCCACCTTTTGGATGGACGTAGGAGGCACGCCGAATTTAGGGTCGGCTGCACGGGAAGCAACTTTGTGTTCCGTTTTCGCTGGTTTTGCTTGGCTCATAATGATTCCTCCTTGCCTGCTGAAATAATTGTTGCCAGGCGCTACGATTCACAACTACCAATCCGCCAAAAGCGGAGTGCTCGCTACTGAGCCGACAGAAATTTCTGCAATCGCGCCGCTGTGTCTGTCGGATTTTCTTCAGGGAAGAAGTGTCCGCCCTTCATCGCTTGTCCAGTTACATTGGGCGCCCACTGTCGCCAGATTCCCAGTGGGCCACCGACGCTTGAGTAGAAAGTATCGAGCGGTCCGCCGCCGGCCCACAGGTGGAGCGTCGGGCATTTGATTTGGCTCTCGGCGTCCAGATCCTGGCGGTCGTGTGCGACGTCAATCGTCGCTGCGGCTCGATACTCTTCGCAGACTGCGTGCACACGAACAGGATCTCGATACATGGCGACGTACTGCTCGCGTATTTCTGGGGTGAAAGTGCCCGCGCCGAAGGGGTTGTCGAATACCGCGTCAGGCGCGCCGGACAAATATCTTTCAGGAAGCGGATTCTTTTGCGAGAGCAGGATCCAAGGCCAATACGTCTGGGCAAACCTAGCGTCCGTGCGGGCCCAAGCCTCCAGGATTGGTATCACATCGAACACGGCAAGCTTTTCGACTTTCTCGGGATGGTCAAGTGCCATGCGATAGGAGACTCGTCCGCCGCGATCGTGACCGACGAGGGAGAAGGTTGCGAATCCCAGTTGTTCCATGACTTCAACCAGCTCGCTCGCCATCGCCCGTTTGCTGTAGGGAAAGTGATCGTCGGTGGAAGCAGGTGAGCCGCTGTTTCCATAGCCGCGAAGATCCGCGCAGACTACCGTATAACGATCAGCCATTCGGGGAGCTAGATCCCGCCACATAAGACTGGTGCGGGGAAAGCCATGCACCATGAGGATGCCTGGACCTTTCCCATAGACGCGGATGAAAACGGTGTTGTCCTTGGTCTTGATCTGGGTTGATCGGAATTCCGCCGGATTAACTGCCGTTGCAGACCGGGTTACGGCTTGCCTGGCCGCTAAGGCTGGCAATAATCCTTGCGACAGAACGGTAACGGATGCGGCGGTGAGCCCTTCGAGTACAGTGCGACGTTTCAAAGCAACCTCCTTTACCAGATAGATGCAACGGCGGGTTCTGGCGCGTCATGAACCCCAAGGTTCATCGGCTTCGTTTCCGCGTGATGCAGTTTGTTTCCGTGTCCACGCCGGAAGCTTGAAGGAAACTCGAATTTACGCCCACCCCAAATCCGATAGTTCCTGGCCTACATTTTTCTAGAGTGCGGCCATTTCCTTTTTTCGGCTGGGGAAGGGGGAAAAGTTTGGCTTTGGGAGGGCCGGGCAGCTGCGTGCCCGCCGAAAACCGAGCTTTGGCCGCCGCGGCAAACATGGTTACAATTCTTCGCAGGAGGGAATTGCGATGGGCTCGCACGCCCAGATTCGCATACTCACTGTTGAGGACCATCCGGTTTTTCGTGCAGGTCTCAGCACGATCATCGGTTCGGAACAGGACATGCTTCTGGTCGCGCAGGCAGCCAATGGAGTTGAGGCTATCGCAGAATTTCGACGTCATCGGCCAGACATTACCTTGATGGACCTGCGGCTCCCTGGCACCAATGGCACGGACACGTTGATAGCGATTCGAGGGGAGTTTCCTCTAGCTCGCATCATCATGCTGACGACCTCAGACAGCGATGGCGAAATTAAACGAGCGCTGCGAGCGGGCGCTGCGGCATACATCCTTAAGAGCATGCCGCAAGATGAACTTTTGGGCGTGGTCCGAGCGGTGCACGCGGGGAAGAGAACGCATGTGCCGCCAGAGATTGCGGCGCGCCTCGCCGAGCATTTAGGCGATGAAGACCTTACGGGCCGGGAACTGGAGGTGCTCCGCTTGATTCGCGACGGCTGTCGCAACAAGCAAATCGCCGATCAGCTGGCCATCGCGGAGGCTACCGTGAATTTCCACATCAAGAATCTGGTGGGAAAGCTGGGCGCGAATGATCGAACACATGCTGTCACGATTGCTGTACGACGTGGACTGCTGCAAATCTAATCGCGAGGACCTCTAGAAAACTAGAGGACCATAGCTATTGATACTGATGTTTCGCGCAAACCGTGAACGCAGTAGGCTCGAGAGTACGGTTTTAGCGAAGTCATTTTCTCGGAAACAGTAAGCACTTTCTTCGGTGAGTCCGCAGACTCCGTTGGGTTCGGGTTGCCGCGAGCTGCGGAATGCTGCAGATTGCATCCTGACTTCGAGGCTAGAAATCTGTGAGACGTCTCGCGCTAATCGCCTCGATCGTATTGACAACTTGCTTGCAAAGCTTCGGCTTGGATCCCAGAGCTGCAATCACTCAATACGCGCACATTCCCTGGAGGGTTGGGGAACGCGGACTGGAAGCTTCTCCACAAAGCATCGCCCAAACAAAAGATGGCTACCTCTGGATAGGGACCAGGCATCAACTCTACCGCTTCGACGGAACTCAATTTACGCCATTGCCGGATCCGCGAGCGTACTCCCCGTACGTGGAAGACACCCGGTTCCTGTTTGCGGCAAGTGATGGCGCTTTGTACATCAGTTCCAGATCATATGGTGTGTTTCGATGGCAGGGCGGGAAGCTGCAAAAGATTGGCAGGAATATATTCCATCCCGGCCCTTTCGCGGAAGACTCTTCAGGAACTATATGGTTTACGCCTGGCAGATTCGAAAACGCCACTTCTATATGTCAAATCTCTCAGCTTCACGAGCAGTGCGCTGATCAAGGTGAAAATGGCCTTCACGGCCCCTTTGCTAGCTTGTTGCTCGAGCAAGGTGGCGCACGATGGCTCGGCGGCGAAAATCGTTTAGTCCGTTGGGTGCCAGGCCAGTCACCGCAGGTATTTCCTCTCCTAGAAAAACTCGGGACAAGTTCCAAGATGGTTGCTGCGATCGCCGATGGTAAGGACGGTACGATCTTCGCGGGAATCGAAGACGGAGACGAAAACGAAGGACTCGTTTATGTCCGACAGAATAAGTTGGAAGACTATGTTGTCCCGGGCCTCGATGGCCGCAAGCTCAAAGTTCGCTCGCTATTTACAGATGCTGCCGGCGGTCTGTGGATTGGAACATCGGGTGACGGCCTTTATCGGATCGCTGGTTCACGAGTAGATCACATTTCGTCCAGAGATGGGTTAACCGGCGATGTGGTGAATCAGATATTTGAGGATCACGAAGGAAGCATATGGGTCATAACACCGCAGGGATTGGACCAGTTTTATGATCTCTCTGTTCTGAGCTATGGCGGACGCGAAGCATTGGCCGGCGCATCGATCCGAGCCGTAGCTGCCACAGCGAGCGGCGATGAAGTATGGGCAGGAGGGCTCGATGGGTTATATATCCTTGACGCGAGTGGCACCCGGCCGGTTCGCCACGTAGCAATTCCGGAGATCGGATCGGTCCAGGATCTTTATCGCGACGTCGGCGGCAGAATGTGGGTTGCGGGCAAGACATGCCTGGCGTTTTACAAGAATGACGGATTCCGGCTTGTGCGCTACAAAGGCGACGCGGATGTCGGCACCGTGGTCGAGCTTTCGGAGGACGCTTCGGGCGACCTTTGGGTCATAACGCTGGTTCCAGAATACGGCTCGGCTCTCAATCACATCCGGAATGGAGCGGTCACCGAGCGCTATTACTGGCCCAAATCTTTAGGGCAGGACACGATGAGTTCCATCAGCGCCCATCCCGGCGCAGGACTCTGGCTGGTCACGGTGAGAGGGGTGCTCTATTGGTTTCACGATGGTAATTTCGAACCGATCCTTTCCGAAGGCGCAGGTTTTGGTCTGGTTCCAGACCGGGAGGGATCATGGGCATACCCAGCAAATGACCTGCTTCGTTTACAAGATGGAAAGAAGCGTACGCTGAAGCTGGGCGCGGGCTCTGCCACAAACAGCATTATCAATATGATTGATGACGGACACGGGTCGCTGTGGCTGTACATGTCTGCTGGGCTGGTGCGAGTTCGGACTTCTGATATCCAGCGTTGGTGGGACGATAAGATTACTGAAGTTCCTTGGAGACTTTTTGATTCTTCTGATGGCGTGTTCTCCGGAATATCTACTTCCCGCGCTGCGGTGAGCAAGGATGGCCAAGTCTGGTTTTCGAACGGTCAGAGTCTGCAAAAGATTGATCCCAGACGCATTCCTCAGAATGTAATAGCGCCTCCTGTGCACATTGAGACCGTTGCGGCGGACGGGCAACCGTACAGCACTGCGGGTAATGCTGTCGCGCTTCCATCGAATGTGAAGAATCTGGAAATTCATTACAGCGCGCTCAGCTTTGTGAAGCCTGACAAGGCGAAGTTCCGATATCGCCTGGTCGGTTTAAGTCACGACTGGCTGGATGCCGGAGCCAGGCGCGACGCAATCTACAACAATCTCGCACCTGGTAAGTACACCTTCCAGGTGGCTGCGGCGAACAGCGACGGGACGTGGAACAATGACGGCGCAGCTTTGGATTTCAGCGTCGCTCCTGCATGGTTCCAGACGAAGTGGTTCCTAGGCCTGTGCGTCTTAAGCGGAGTATTGGTAATCTGGGGCTTCTACCGCTTGCGCGTCCAGCAGATTCACAAATCCCTGAGTGCCGGGTTTGACGAGCGATTGGCGGAGCGTACGCGCATGGCGCGGGAACTTCACGACACGTTTTTGCAGACGATCCAGGGCAGTAAATTGGTGGCAGACAACGCTCTGAAGAAGCCGGACGATCCCGAGCGGATGCGCCACGCCGTGGAACAATTGTCCGTGTGGCTCGGACAGGCGACTCAGGAAGGCCGGGCCGTTCTGAATTCGCTGCGTACATCAACCACACAGAAGAACGATTTGGCGCAGGCCTTCCAAAGGGCGACGGAAGAGTGTCGATTGCTCGGACCTACTGAAGCGTCTTTTTTTGTGATTGGGGATTCGAAGGAGATGCATCCGGTTGTTCGCGATGAGATCTATCGTGTTGGCTATGAAGCGATTCGCAATGCGTGCATACATTCCAAGGGGAGCCGGCTGGAAGTTGAGTTGAAATATGGGCACGATCTTGTTTTGCGCGTCATCGACAATGGCGTTGGGATCGACCCGACGATGGGAGATTACGGCAAGGAAGGGCACTTCGGTTTGCAGGGAATGCGCGAGCGGGTGGCGCGAATCGGGGGCAGACTTACGATTGTCGGTTCCGCTGGTGCCGGAACGGAGATTACTGTGGTTGTGCCCGGAGGCATCGTGTTCCGCGAGCCGAGCGTGGGTGAACTGGACAAAATGAGAACTATCCTTCGCAAGGCCGGCCCAAGCGCCTATCGTAAGTGATCGCGATCGCTCAGTTTTGCCTGGTACTAAATGACACCGCAACGGGAGTGCGTGGCATTCCAAACTCCGTGGTGTTGGGGAAAATTCCTGAAAGTCCGCTGATCGAATACAGACTGGATTGTTCTTGGGTTCCGCAGCGGCGTAGCGTGCGGCTCAAAACCGCACGGAACATACAGGATTGTGATGCGGGCCGCCTATTGACGCACGGTCTTTTTTTCGTTTTCGCTTCATCGGGTTCCTGCTCAGGAGAGTGTTGCGCCGTGCTTGCCGCGCAATCAGATGATCCGTGGCCGTAAGTCTGCGCCCAGGCTATTTCCCACGCTATATACCTATCAAGTAAAATCCGTTTTGGGCGGGCGCGGGGCGGCTTGCCATACACGGCGAGCTCTTTTAGATATTCGGGCGTCGTCGCTTGCAGAGAAGGCGCTGCGATGCCGCGATCTTGTCCGCCAGCTGGTTGTGCGCGGCGTGGTCGAAGGGTCCTTCGTGCACCGGCGGGAAAAGCTTCCGCGCTATAAATAATGGTATGAATCCGGTAAAATTCTCTGCGGGCACGCCGACTTGCATTGGGGCGCCTCTCGGCTCCGCTCTGCGATATTCTCGTGCGACGACGAAGTTTGGCTCACGAAACTCTCAGGTCTTCATAACAACCATCTAATAAAGGAGCACTAAAATGGCAGCCCGCGCGAAATCCGCAGTGAAGGCAGCTACCAAGTCCGAAGCCGTCAAGCCTCTTACGAAACGCAGGGCGTGGAAGGCTCTGGGCATGCACTATAAGAAGATCGCGAAATTGCATCTGCGCCAACTTTTCGCGGACGACCCCAAACGCGGAGAGAGGCTGACGCTGGAAGCCGCGGGCATTTTCTTCGACTACTCCAAACACCGGATTAACGATCAGACCATCAAGCTGCTGCTGCAATTAGCCGACGAATCGCGTCTGCGCGAGCGCATGGACGCGATGTTCAGCGGGGAGAAAATCAATATCACCGAAAAGCGCGCGGTGCTGCACGTCGCGCTGCGTGCGCCTAAAGGTTCTTCCATCATTGTTGACGGCGAAAACGTGGTGCCGGGGGTCCATGCGGTGCTCGACAAGATGGCCGGCTTCTGCGACCGGGTGCGCAGCGGCGCCTGGAAAGGCCACACTGGCAAACGCATTCGCAACGTCATTAATATTGGCATCGGCGGCTCCGACCTCGGTCCGGTTATGGCTTACGAAGCCCTGAAACATTACAGCGATCGCTCGCTGACGTTTCGTTTCGTGTCCAATGTGGATGGCACCGATTTTGCCGAAGCGGTTCGTGACTTGGTTCCGGCTGAAACTCTCTGGATCGTCTCGTCGAAAACTTTCACCACGCTCGAGACCATGACCAACGCGCACACTGCGCGCGATTGGACGCTCGCCGGCCTGGGCGGCGATGAAACATCCATTGCCAAACACTTCGTCGCCGTCTCCACTAACGCCGCCGAAGTCACCAAGTTCGGTATTGATACAGCCAACATGTTTGGATTCTGGGACTGGGTCGGCGGGCGCTACTCTATGGATTCCGCGATCGGCCTTTCCACCATGCTCGCCATCGGCCCGGATAGTTTTCGCGCGATGCTCAGCGGCTTCCACCAAATGGACGAACACTTCCGCACCGCGCCCTTCAAACAGAATCTGCCCGTGCTGATGGGCCTTCTATCGATCTGGTACGGCGACTTTTTTGGGGCGCAAACTTCCGGAGTTTTTCCCTACGAGCAATATCTGAAGCGTTTTCCGGCGTATTTGCAGCAGCTCACCATGGAAAGCAACGGCAAGCACGTCACGCTCGACGGCACTCACGTGAACTACCAGACCGGAGCAATTTATTGGGGCGAGCCGGGCACCAACGGCCAGCATTCTTTTTACCAGTTGATTCATCAGGGCACGGAACTAATCCCTTGCGACTTCATCTGCTTCGCACAACCGCTGAATTTAGTCGGCCGTCACCACGACATGTTGCTGGCGAACGTGTTCGCACAAGCCGAGGCTCTCGCTTTCGGCAAGACGCCCGAGCAAGTGAAGAAAGAAGGCACCCCGGACTGGCTGGTCCCGCACCGCGTTTTCGAAGGCAATCGGCCATCGAACACCATTTTTCTGGACAAGCTCACGCCCGAAGCGCTCGGCAAGCTGGTGGCGCTGTACGAGCACAGCGTCTTCACGCAAGGCACCATCTGGCATATTGATTCGTTTGACCAGTGGGGCGTGGAACTCGGAAAAGTTCTGGCGCAGCGGATTATTCCGGAAATCGAAAGCGCCACGGAGCCGAAGCTCACGCACGACAGCTCCACAAACGGCTTGATCCGCCGCTATCGCAGATTGAGGAAGCCCGCGTAAGGAAGCTTGCGTTTAGGGGGATAGGCGGTAGAGAACGGAAGCGTGCGGGCGCAGCGTGACGTCGAAATTCCTTTGCCGGCCGAGATCCTTGCGCAGCCACAGGTCGCGCACCGAGGGGTTCGCGAGCTGAATTCCCAACTCCGTCCAATTCAAATGAATCGCCTCCGCTGCATCACCTAAATTAAATACCGCAACATATTTGGCCTGGCTTTTCGGCGCAGCTGCTAGCCACGCACGCAGATTGCCGCGCTCGAACGCTTGCCGGTTGTCGCTGCTGTTCTGATCAACCGCGAGCACCTCGCGATTCGTTAGCAGCGCCAGCGTGGCAGAATCAGCCGACGGCAAATCTCCGCCGAATATCAGCGGCGAACGGAACATGGACCACAGCGTCATCACGGTCTGCTGTTCATCCGAAGTGAATCGAGTTTGCTGCGGCGCGCCGCTGTGATCCGTGATGCGCAATTTTCCCAGCGGCAGCATATCGGCGTCGGGCCAGCTATCGTCTTTTCCGATAAAGGGCGCCCAGTCCCGCGTGTAATCGAATTGCTTCTGCAGCAGTTTCCAGTCGTCCCAGAAATCATCGGAGATGCGCCACATCTGCGCGTTATTGCGCAGGCCGGCGGCTTCGGAAATGGGCGCAGGCCCCGGCGACAAACTCAAGATAATGGGCGCGCCACTCTTCCGGATCGCGCTGCTCAGCGCATGCACTTCTGGCGCGCGCAAAGCGTAGGGCCGGCTCATGTCATCCGCTTTGATGAAATCCACGCCCCAGGTGTCGTATAGCGCGACGATCGAATCGTAGTACGCCTGCGCGCCTGGCTTGGCCATGTCCACTCCATACATGTCCTGATTCCACTCGCACACATTTGTGCGGTCAACAATTTCAGCAGCGCGGTGGCTGGTGCCCAGGATCGGCAGATTCTGTTCCACAGCTTGCCGCGGAATTCCGCGCATGATGTGAATTCCGAACTTCAAGCCCCGGCTATGAACATAAGCCGCCAAATTTTTGAATCCAGCGCCGCCACTCGCGGAAGGGAAGCGATTCGTTGCCGGCAGCAGCCGTGCATACGCGTCCATCGTCAGCGGGGCGTTCGCGCGATAATCGTGGCCGCCGGCATTCGGCTCGTACCACTGAATATCCACGACGATGTATTGCCAACCGTATGGCGCAAGTTCCCGCGCCATCGCGTCCGCGTTCGCCTTCACTTGTTCTTCGCGCACGGCGGTGCCGTAAGAATCCCAGCTATTCCAGCCCATGGGCGGCCGGCTGGCCGAGGATTTACCGCCGCCAGAATTCGCAGTGAGCGGAATGCAACAGACAAGGACCGCGATCGCAGCGACGAATCTTATTTCGCAGCACGCTGCTCGCTTGCCGATGCGCACTGAAGTTTCCTCCCGACTCTGGTTCCAGGGACGCAGCAAAACGGGCCTGTTCCGATCCGGCACAGGTCTTGCGCCATCAAACCGCACTGCCGCCAAGACATTTTAGTTGCAGTAAGCGTTTTCTCAATGCTAGATATGCAGTCGCGGGCATTCGAGCAGCGCCGGGCGAACGGTGAGCCAACCGCCACTGCGGAGCGCGAACGAAGCGAGTGACCTTCACGTCACCGATCGTCTGCGCCGGAAACGCAGCCGCATGGCGCAAAGGGGATTTATGACCATCGAACGGCGGCGATTCATGCGCAACGCAGCACTGGGAGTCGGCTCCGCACTTTTGGCGCGCCAATTCAGTTTCGCAGCCATGGCCGATGCACGCATCGAGATCTTGCTGGACGAGCCGCTCGGCACCATCTCGCCGAATATTTATGGCCACTTTACGGAAAATCTCGGCGGGGTGGTTTACGACGGCATATGGGTTGGCGAAAATTCCAAAGTCGCAAACGTCCAGGGCGTGCGCAAGAACCTGGTGGATGCGCTGCGAAAAATCAAATCGCCCGTAATTCGCTGGCCCGGTGGATGTTTCGCCGACGGCTACGATTGGAAAGATGGCGTGGGGCCCGCGGCGCAACGCCCTCGCCGTACCAATTTCTGGGCCGGCGAGGCGCTGGTCCGCGAGCAGGGAAATATTCCGCAGAAATATGATCCCAATCAATTCGGCACCAATGAATTTGCGCATTTCTGCAAACTGGCCGGCAGCGAACCGTATCTCGCTGCAAATCTGCGCAGCCTGCCTGTGGAAGATTTCTACCGCTGGATCGAATACTGTAATTCTCCCGCCGGAAGCACCACGCTGGCCGATCTGCGCGCCGCGGGTGGCGATCGCGATCCCTTTCAGGTGCGTTACTGGGGGGTCGGGAATGAATCCTGGGGCTGCGGCGGGGATTTCACGCCCACGGAATACGCGCAGGAATTCCGGCGCTTCGCTGCATGGGTGCCGCGTTATGGAATGCAGGATGTGTCGCTGATTGCTTCGGGGCCCAATTCAGACGACTGGAGCTGGACGCGCGGATTTCTGCAAGGATTGCTGGAAAAAGGTCCGCGGCAACTGCGTTCCGTCTGGGGATTGTCGCTGCACTACTATTCCTGGAACCTCAGCCGCGGCAAAACGCAGGACTGGGTTCACGGCAAAGGCGATGCCGTAAATTTCGACGCCGTGGATTGGTATGAATTGATGCGCGAAGGCGATCGCATGGAATCGCTGATCACCGGCCATTGGCAAATCATGCAGGAGTTCGATCCGCAACACCGAATCAAGCTCGTGGTGGACGAATGGGGCCCGTGGTACAAGCCGGGCAGCGAAGTTTCGCCAACGGACATTTTGGGACAGATGATCACACTGCGGGACGCGGTGATGAGCGGCGCAACGCTCGACATTTTCAATCGCCACGCCGAAAAAGTCACCATGGCCGCTTGTGCGCAGCTGATCAACTGCCTGAATTGTCTGTTCCTTGCGCACGGCGATCATTTCGCGCTCACGCCGGTGTATCACGTCTTTCAAATGTACGCGGCGCATCAAGGCGCGCAGGCCGTGCGCGCGATTTTCTCCAGTCCGTCCGTGAATTACGATCGCGACGGCAAGCCCGCGTCGTTCTGGGGATTGCAAGGCTCCGCTTCCATCAAGGACAAAGACTTGACGATCACCGTTGTGAATCCAGACGTGAGCCAGCCGCGCGAAACGGAAATCGTGCTGCTTGCGTCCGAGGTAAAGTCCGGCACCGTGACCGTACTGACGGGCACGGACATTCATGCGCACAACACGTTTGAAAATCCCGAGGCCGTACGTCCGCGTTCCGAAGATTTGACGGTCACAGGCGCGCGCATCCGGCACACGTTTCCGGCAGCCTCGGTAACCTTAATACAGGCGAAACTAGCCTGAGGAACGCGCAGCTGAACGCCGCGGATATGGACACGCTGGAACGTTCGAGATTGCCCATGACATGCTAAAATAGAATAGTATTTGTTGGCAAGTAAGCGTTTTCTCGGTTTTGCCATAAGCTCATCGCGAGGCACGGCCCATGCAATTGCAGCGCCTAAGAGAACAAGTCCTGGAGGCGAACCTGGAGCTCGTGCGCCGAGGCTTGGTCCTCTACACCTTCGGAAATGCCAGTGGAATTTCGCGCGCGGACGGACTGGTGGTCATCAAACCGAGCGGCGTGCCGTATGAGGAATTGAAGCCCGAGCACATGGTCATCGCGGATTTGGAGGGCAAAATTGTGGAAGGCGATCTGCGGCCTTCCTCCGATCTTGCCACGCATATCGTTATCTACAAGGCGTTCGTCAACACGGGCGGTGTCGCGCACACCCATTCCGAATTCGCAGTGTCCTGGGCGCAAGCGGGCCGGCCGATTCCGTGCCTGGGCACGACTCACGCGGACACGTTTCACGGCACGGTTCCGCTGACTGCGGATCTGACCCCGGAAGAAACCGAAACGGCGTACGAGAAAAATACCGGCGACGCGATCGTGCGCGCATTTGCGCACGTGAACCCGGACAGCGTTCCCGGCGTACTGGTGAAAAGCCACGGACCGTTCACGTGGGGCGTCGACCCCGGCACCGCCGCGCACAATTCCGCGATCCTGGAGGCTGTGGCGCGCATGGCCTATTACAGCACCAGCATAAATCCTGCGGTCGAGCCGATTTCGCCGTGCCTGCATGACAAACACTTTTTACGCAAGCACGGCGGCGCCAGCTACTATGGCCAGCCGGTGAAAAGTAATTTTTTTGTGA
>Ga0210391_10000963_pt1 | contig 27435 bp, 23 predicted proteins | sample IncBWC12OmetaG_FD_160573 | JGI IMG/M metagenome (GOLD analysis project Ga0210391, IMG submission 160573) | Forest soil microbial communities from Barre Woods Harvard Forest LTER site, Petersham, Massachusetts, United States - Inc-BW-C-12-O ... | reverse complement strand
AGGTTGATTTTTCGCTGCGGTAGCGCTCGACCTGGATTTCGCGGGCGCGGACTACGCGGCTGCGCACGCAGGCGGAACTTTCGATTTCCACGTCGCCGCGCAGTTCCTTGTACTGCACGGCCGGGACTTCGATGTGGATGTCAATGCGATCGAGCAGCGGGCCGGAAATTTTCGAGACGTAGCGCTGGATCTGTACGGGCGAGCAGTGACATTCGCGCTTGGCGTCGCCGAAAAATCCGCAGGGGTGCGGGTTATTTCACTGCGACGCCCAAGAAAATCTATTTGTACATTTAATAGGGACAACCCGAATTGAGGACGCTAGCCCGGCCAATCAAAATGACGGCTCCAGATTACTCGGCTTAGCAGTCGTTACAGACAGTGTCAGCCGCGGTGGAAATACCCGTCACCGCCGAAGTCTAAAGGCCCACGCGAGCGGAGTCAAAGACAACTGGGGATAGGGGATAGGCTAGGGCGAAACTGCCCTTTTGTGTGCGTCGAGACCAGTCCGCCTGACAATGGAAACGGCAGACCTACGATTCCTCATTCTATTATATTAACTCATCAGTCACATGCATCACTATCTTCGTTCGGTCTGCCCCATAATGACCACGTCGTTTGGGCGCTGCCGAACGGCCCCAGCGCATTGCATGGAGACGCGATGTTCCCTTCAAATAGAGATATGCTTTCAGATTTTTCCGTCAGAGGTACCTGGTGGTTGACCCCCAACTCTCAAGATCAGGTTTCAGGTACGCTTCGATTTTCAAACGACCGGATCGAATTACAACTCGATAGAGCTTTTTTCGATGGCGGTCTTGCTTCTGCCTGGGGTATCGGTGGCTTCCGGGCCGATGTGATATTGGGTCAAACGACGGACAATCAGCGGTGCTCGCTTCACGGTGTTTTCTTTCGAGGGTGGTCAGGCCAAGAGCCCATTCTCGTTGTGCAGCATCTACTTTTCGGCGCGCACATCACTCAGAACGAGACTCTTCCAGATCGAAAGGCGCTTGTCGAATACACGGGGTTAGAGGAATGGGCGGCCCAACATTTTGTAGAGGAGCGCACCGACGAGGCGACCGGAAAGCAAGTATTTTCAGTTTCTCTTTTCCGTGAGGTTTCATTGTCGATCCCAGGGAACCCCCCATTAAAACAATTGGAACTCCATACTTCGGCCCACAGCCATTCCGAGCGAACTAAAACAACCCTGACCTACAAGAGTGAGTTCGTCGTGACTTTTGGTTGCAGCGTTAGTGTGGCGCAGGTCGTAGATTGCATTCGAAAGATAAGCAATTTGCTCGCACTTCTTATGGGCGTGCCGGTTTACCCCCGAACGATCCGTCTCATGTCGGCTACGGAGGACGGTTCGGCCCAACCGCCGATTGATTTGCTATTAGCTCTTCGCGCAGGTCCCGTTAGGAAAAAGTCATCGTTTGAGATGATCCTTCCATTGAACGCGCTGGGCCCATCGCGCGCAAACCAGCTTTTTGAAAGGTGGTTTTCAAGCGACGACCTACTTCGTCCCGTCTGCGACCTGCTTCTCAGTACCGTCTATAACCCATCCCTTTATGTCCAAAGCACCTTTCTCACATTGACCCAAGCTATAGAGAGTTTTCATCGCCGCGTACATGGTGGAGTGTACGTGTCGAAGGAAGAATACGACCTGCTCAAGTGTAGCCTTGCGGATGCCATTCCCATAGACACGGATGACGATTTGAAAGCAAAACTTACGGTCACTCTAGAGTATGCAAACGAATTTTCTCTTCCAAAGCGACTGAAGAATCTGTTCGCAACGATCGATCACGAGCATCTAATCGGTATTTTAGGTTCCGAGGACGTAAAGGAATTTATTCGGCTAATTGTCGATGTTCGGAACTATCTAACCCACTACGATGAGTCGAAGCGGCGGAGTGTTCTCAGCAGTTTACCCGGCATGTACAACCTGAATCAACGGCTCAAGACTATCCTGGTTCTGCTAGTGTTAAAGCACGTCGGGGTCGAAGAGAATTACGTTTTTCTTCCTTTGAAGGGCCAGATGGGTCTTACACAGTAATCGATTGGCCCTAGCTCTCGACAACCCGAAGCCGCGGCACGCAAATTATTCAAAGCTCGATTTGATATTGCGGAACAAAGCTTATGTCAGTCGCGCGAGCAAGTTGTATCTTGCTACAGAAAAATCGCTTGATACCAATTCGACCACTCTTGCCGCCGCTGTTGTCATACCCCCAGAAGTACTCGGAGCCGATCCCGTCACTTTTGCGCACATAATACTCAATTTTGTAAGGCTCGACCAATCTTCGAAGTCCGTCGTATGTAAGTTCCACGAGAGTTCGCGTTCGTCCCGCCGCGACGATCACGTTTCGGGCGTTCCAGGAGAAGAAAGTCAGAGCGTTGCTTCCTGATCCAGCTCGGGGCGTGATCCGAGGAACTACACTGGGACGGAAGTCCGGTACAAACGAAGACGCTGGCGCGCGAACCGCGAAGCTAAAGAGCGATTCGACGAGCGCCCTAAAGTTCGTGAGTACGTAATCGAAATTGAATAGACTTCGGAGTGGCGCTACGATCGTTGACCATAGCGGTTTGAACTCTTCGAGCGGGACCGCTAACAACTGATCCCTTGCGAGGCCAGGTTCGGGCTCGAATATCGATTTTTTGAGAAAAGTAGTGATCAACTGTAATCTGTCCACGACAAAATCGCGATTGAACGTAATTGAGTAAAGCAGATCAAAGAGATCGATAGCTTTTCGTCTGTGAAGTAAAGTCGTTAATTTTGACGCCAGAATCTCTTCAATCCTTTGGCAACGAATGTCGACTGCGCATTGCGCGGCGTCAGAGTAAGGATGAAGCAATTGCCGGACTTGAATCGGCAGATAAATCCTGTCGAACTGAGTGATATCGAGTTGGGCCTTTAGGGTGATATTCTCGTTGCCGTAAAACCCCTTGAAGTAAAGCCTCGCTTCAAGGGCATCGACGCCAAAAGTCAACTCTTTGCTCTTGATGATGGTCTGGTCGGTCGAGAAGCGCACCTGAACTTGGTTCTCGACAAACTCGCATATTCTCTTCAATTCACGAGCAAGAAATGACTGATCGAGTTGCCCTTGCCAGGAAAAATCGAGGTCCTTTGAGAAACGCGTATCCGATAGGTATGCCTTCCTCAGTCCGTTACCGCCCTTGAGGATGAGTTGATCACCTAAGGGTGATTCGGTCCGGATTCCGTGGAGTAACCAGCCGTAGACATAGTCTTTTTCCACATCGGCAGGATTGATCCCAAATTCTCGGGATTTTTGTTCTATTTCTGTGCTGTTGATCACGGTTTATTCTTCGATACGACTACTAGCGACGCCAGTCCGACAAATTATTGCGATCTCGGGCCGGACATTCATGATGCGATTTCGAAGCGTATTCATTAATGGAGCGCGAATCGTCGTCTCGCAGTGATTTTCATTTCTTCCAATAATATTCATACCCCGGAGCGGCGGCAGGCTTTGGAGGCCTTGGAGGTTGGGGTGGCTTGGGCGGTTTGGGGGCCTTAGGTGCTTTTGGGGGCTTTGGAGGTTTCGGCGGACTCAGCGGACCACCACTCTTCTTGCGTATCTTCCACACCATAAAAATAACCTCCAACGGAACGAACAATCGCGAGTTCAATGGTCGGCGCAAACTGATTGCTGGAGCCAATTGTAATAGCTCGCTCCTGCTCCAAGCTCGGGATGATACTGGTTGAGGGTGAGACGTCCGTAATATTTGCCCGAACCGTCGACGATCACCGGTGGATCAGTCGCGTAGGCGTTGCATGCCCCATACTGCGAGTATGCCGATCCGTACTCGGCGAACTGATTCCAGATGCTCTCAGAAGAGTAACGACTTCCGTGCTGGCCATACTCATTGAAGATCGAGTCCGCGGTGTACTGGGAACAATTGAGACAGCCGAGGTACGTTTTGTGATCAGCCCCACCGAATATCATGAGTTTGCCAGTTCCGGTTTCGGTTGCCCCTGCGCCTTGCGCCGCGCCAGCCGCCACCGCACCAATATTTCCTCGGGCAGTGGGACTACAGCCGGAGACTGGAATCGCTAACAGGCTAAGAACAAAGGACAGCGCTCTTACATTCTTCTTCAATTGACTTCCACCGTATGCTCGCATTCACCAGGTAGATGCACTTCGTATAGCAGATACTAGATCGCAATTACCACAAACCGTAAACCTACCAGAGCGCCGTGTCAAGCTGTGAGACGGTGAGGACTCCAAGGACGCGGGATTGACTTCGCAGCGCTAAGAGGAAAGCTCGTGTCGGCAATAGCACACGATTCTAGATCAAGCAAAGCTTTTTCACGATGTTCGCGAGCAGCTCCCGATTCCTGCGGTGCGGTTTGCTTCGACCCGCCCTCAATTCAATCAGTTCCCGTCGCGACAAACGTTTCCCGCACTCCTTGACGAGCTTATGGAGTGGAGCCTGCTTCAGTGCGGGCCAAGTCTTGATTGTCCACTCGTCGCGCTTGGGATCAACGTATTCGGTATAGACGCTTCTCTCGGCGTGAACCAAACCAGCTTCTACGCTCTCAAGGCCGTTCGACTCCTTGCCGATAAACCTGAGGTGGTCAACTCTGATATGCCGTCTTTGCAGAAGACCGACTGTTTGTTTTTCGCAGGGATTTCCGACTGCATCGGCGCACTTTGATTCCGGATGGTGTCTGTATTCAGCTGCGACGTCGCCGTACGTCTTAACTCTCGCAGTTCGTTTAGTGCCGTGGTCGCCTTGAGTCGTTATCCGAAAGTGCTTACCGGTATATTGGTCGATCCATTCGGCCTCAAGCCAACTTCGAGGATTGGCGTTGTAAGGCGTAACGAGATGAAATCTTTCCGGATCGACTCCGCCGGGATGCCCCAGCGGGCTTACATGGCAAGTCTGAAGAAAATTGAAAGGCTTAATCTGTTCGGCGTACGGCCTACCAGCATTGAGCGCCTGAAGGCATCTCATCATCGCGGGGCTACTAACGGTGGTACGTCCGATAGCTGGCTGACTCGCGAATTCTAATTCCTTCAAGGGAGACCGAGAGGATTTCCGACAATCTGTTCCCAGACCGCACGCGTCCAGTTGCGGTCGGACGCTTCGGGGTCGGTTGGATTTAGCAGATGACCAAGACCATGCCTCGACCAGCGGTCCTTCACGTTGTTTTTCCCTTCGGCTAAGAGAGCCCGGATTCCGTTTTTAGATTTAATGAAGAGAGCGTAGCGTTTGGCGGAAATGGCGAGGCAATAAAGCTGGCGCTGCTTCCCAGTCTTCGGATCGAAGTTATCGTCCTCGATTTTCAAAACAGAGCCAGGAATGATTTCCCGGTTGTAAGGATTCAATTGCTCGAACATCGCCACGACCTGGCGAACTTGCTTCCAAGTCACGGCTCTGATGGCTTCCTCACCATGAGTCGTGCGGAGAGTTCCGCCTTTACAGGTAACAAGACCGCCGCGCTCTGTGGCGACGATGGCCATCGAGTCGGTGTCTTCCATAGCGTACGTTCCGCCGAGCTTTCCGACCGAGTGCTCTAGCAAGGCGAGCATCAAACGAGCCGCCCCAGTAATCAGTGAAGCTAACGGCGGGAAACAAAATTCTCCCGGCACTTCGGGATGGAGCACGGAACATTCGTAAGGTTCGGCATCGATTCCTTGGCACTGAATCTTGACTCTCTTCTCGGTCTCTTCCCGGTTCATCTCCGCGTAAATTCCGTAGCTCGTCGCACTCGCGAAAACTTTGAGCGATTTATCGAGGCGTTCGACACCTTGTTGAGTCAAGCTCGAACGCTTCGTTTTGGATTTCCGTTGTTCGATCACGGTACGAAACAAGTCTTGTGTTCGAGGGTCGACGCGCACCTCACCGCAAAAATAGATCGGGCGCAAATCAGTTAGTTTTCCGGCCGGAACAAGTTTGAATGCGTCGACGATCTTGGGAATTTTCCCCGTTAAGAGCAGCGAAGCGACAACATCAGGAAGGGAGTACCAGAGACCGTCCGAGCTAGGTCCGTCTTTCGCGTAGAGATAATTCAACGCGACCTGAAAGTCGTTACTCGCATTGCTGTACTTCGCGCGGGATGGTAACAAGTCGCCGTCGGGTACGACCTTTACGAACGCCGGGAACCTTCCCCATGTGCTCGGGCGGAAAAGCGCTTTAGGCGTAAGGGATCGTAGGAACTGTTCCATTTCCCTCTGACAGCCTGTGACCACTCGAATTTCCTTTGCGATCACGAATTTCCAAAGGTTCATCAATCCGTTGACCGTCGGATACATCGAAAGGAAGTCGACATAGACCACCGGGACCGAAACTTTCCGGATGTGAGCACTCGTTCGTCCGCCAAAGAAAGCAGTTTGTGCAAAACCCACGTAGCGCAGCGGGAAGTCGAACTTTCGTTCGAAAATTGGGACGATTCCCATGGCTCGAAGGTAAGCTTTACCGATTGAAGCTGGCGAATACGCCTTCGTCGGCTGAAGGTTGATTGGGTGCCTTTCGTACTCAGCAAGCAGCGCTACCACGAGTTCGGAAGTTGCCTGTACGTCGCGGCGGTTGTAGTCAATGTAGCTCGCTGTGACTGCGCCATGTTTTGTTACACGCTGCTTCCCATGTTCGACCCCGAACGCTTTGCAGGCACTTTCGAGAGAATAGCCTCTGTCGGTCAACGCGAATGCAAGCGTCCGCAGATCGAGCAGATGTCCACGGAACTTGTATCCCTTCTCTGGCTCACCCGTCAGTGAATCTTCGGGAATCAGGTCAGAGTCGTCCGGTCGAAAGCGCGAAGTGAACCCCTTCAAGGCGCGTTTCGAGTCGATGTGCTTGATACCAACACCGGGCCGATGATTGGCCGGTCTTTCGACCTCGTTCCGGATGTATGACCAGAGCGCGAGCGAGAAGCCACCGGCGAACCGTCCTCGCGCCGACCTTGCCGAGAACGCTATCCGGGACAAGTCGAACGGTAAGTTGAAGCCAACGAGCAGCGCGCGGCCCTTGTAGACGGCTTTATAGAATTTCTTCAGAAAGTCTCGTCGAGTTAGCAAAAGCAGCGGAACTTCTGTGGACTTCTGTGCCCGCTTACGCTGATCCGCAACATACCTTTCCAGCGTTTTGCGGTCTTTGTCCGGCAAATCATCGGCGTGAAACAGACCCTCTTGTTTGAGTTCGCCATCAACAAAGAAACGATAGCTTCCAAAGGTTAACCGCTGCGCAGCATCGGTCCGCGTTTCCGTATCGAACACAAACATCGCATTTGGAAGACGCCACTTCTTGTTTTTGCGGGCAGGCTCGCCGCTTGATTCGATTACAGGGAAGACGCGAACTGCTACGGGTAATGGGGTGAGATTATTTGGCATGAATCACCTGGCGTCCCGGCTTTCGCTTCGGCGCAAACTCCTCGATCTCCGTCTCCCGCCACCAATCAGGCCCGAGACGCTTTGTCAGGTAACGGTCGAGCCTTTCAAGCATCTTTGCGTTTCGAATCAATAATTCGCCCACGAGGTAGTCATTCGTCTCGCAGTATCCTCGGATTGAGGCAGCGCTCGCGAGAATTGGGCTACCGGACGGATTTCTCCACGTCTCGTCGGGCCAGTCGTATTGATCATCACTCAGCCTAGCCCGGTGGTCATTCACCCAAACTGGGATCGTTGCTGGATGGTTTGCTCTACCCGCAGGATGGTGACTGTCGAACGGTGACTGACCATTTTTCTCGCGCTGACAAGAAGCACAGATAGTGGGGTCTGAGCCCGATACCAGAGCGAGCGGTCTGTCTTCACCGCACTTACATTTCTTACCCTGGCCGAAGCGTCGCGCTGACGTCGATCGCCTTTGAAATGCGGCGATTGGATCGTCTTCATTTTTATTCTTCATCGCACACCTGCATACAAGGATTCAAAGGACAGAACGCCCGCCGAGCCGAGCGTGTTCAATTGACTCAGATCGGTGATGAGAGGATGGCGTTTCCCCGATGCGTCGGTAATCTTCTTGCCTTGAAATTTGAGCAAAGCGGAATCGTCGCCGGTTTGAAGATATCGTTGGACCGAAGCCCAATACCTGCCGAGCATGCTGGCCTGACGCGAGTCTCGAACCGCGATTTCGCGTCTGCCTTCGGGTGTTAGGACGCTCAGGACGCGTAACAGCTGGTCCGTTTTCCTTGCGGCATACTTCCCGCTCTTCTGTTTTCGGAGAGCAGAACGCCCGAGGTTTAGCACTTTACTTGGATCGACACCGATTTCCTTCGACGCTCTACGGAGCGAGATGCGCCCTGACCGCATCTTCGAAATAACTTGCCCAACGGAATCCAATGTTTCTCGAAATTGTTTCGATCTCGCAAAATACTGTCGCGCAGTTGTCGGCACCCTCTCACGACGAATCTTGATCTTGCGGCGACCTAGAATTCTCGTCTTCACTCGAACCTTACGAAACGACTTTTTCGAAGAGCGTTTCTGTCGCGACTTTTTAGTGCGTTTGATCCTGATTCTGAGATTTCTTTTTCGAGTCATTTTTATCTTCCTCGACGCTGAACGTAGTGCGTTGCGCACGCGCGGAAAAATAGCACGGAAATTTTCAGTGACGGATTCTGGCCCACCCCCCAAAGATGCGAGAGTCCGAATGACTGCCGCAAAAATATGCGCGCTTTGAGGAGAGTTGCCGTAAAATGCGCGGGAAGTTTGTGGGAGTTGCCGTGAAAATGGAAAAAGATGGTAAGGTCAAGCGAACCAGCAAGATACTACTTGACAAGAATTTCGGAAACGAGCGTTTGACTGAAGAAAAAGCGGCGAACGACAATTCCTTGGCCGCACCACCAGCCTTCAGCCCGACGGGAGAAATCGAACACGGGTTTCCAGCGAGCTACTCGGATTGGCCGGTCGAGACGAGCGAGCCGGACAAGCCGAGAAGAGGTCGACCTACCATTCCCGACAATCACCTTTTGGGAAGACGTAACAGCTGGTTGTATTTCTTTGAAGAAGCTTGGCCTGAGATCGGTTGCTACTTATTGAAGATTCGAAAGGCAGGACACGCCACAATCGACGACGTTCAGAGAGTTTTCGAGGCCGTCCCGAGCAAGGATAACAATGACTCTGGCAAAGCTTTCCTTCGGGGCTCCCCTCAAGGCGTGGACCCAAAGGAAATGCGTAGAAATAAAAGGAGTGAATCCGTTCTTGGCGACAAGATTCAAGGAATGCACTCGCAATGTACAGAGCTGGAGCGTATTTGTGCAGAAGCTGAGGAGGCTGTGAAAGAGGCAGACATCGAAGGAAAAAAACTCATCGAAGAAGAATTAATGAGCGAGAAACCACGTCTGGACCAACTTCGTAAACAATTGGAAAAAGCACGGTCTGACGCGGAGGACCTACATAAAGCAGTGTTGGGCCAGGAAACGCACTGGTACTGCTCGGAGTTGCTCAAATTTCTTTGTGGCAAGAAGCAATACTCCATCAATCCGTTCAAGCTGGCGAATGCATTAGCTGGTTTGCCCGTTATGGGTTGGCGCGAATCGTATTCTCGCTGTTCCAAGATGCAGAAAAGTTCTCCTTTTTCTCGACTTCCATATCTAATCTTTGAGGTAACTTTCAGCATTTGGCGTCGCAAACCCGAAGGTCTTAAATCAGCCCCGATTGGGCACTTTCGTGCCAATGTCCTTAAACTTCCGAAAAAGGATGATGGCATCTGCGCGACTCTCTGCCGAGGTTGGCGAGACTACCGCAGAGCAATTGAGGAGTGTTGGAACGACCAACACAGCGAAGACCTTATGCCTTGCGCGATCACATCGGCATTCCTGCGAAATCATCTTCGTACCAAGACTTTGGTCGAGAGGAAGTGGGACGAAAGGGAGATGCTTGTCAAGTGAGGGTGGATTTTTGAGGCCATCACCTGACATGCGCATAAGGTCATAATATAATTGGAGCACAAAAAAAACGGGCCTGCCGCCTGTTGCGAGCAGACGACAAGCCCTAACCACCAAAGGAGAGTAGACTCCCATGGCAGCTACGCAGACCCTACCGCAATATTTGCAGAACGACAATTCTCCGACTCCAATAACTCCGAGGCATGGAGTTGTAACGCTCTTTGGATATGGAATATCCGCACGCGTGGATCGAGGCCACCTGGTTTTGAAAGATGGTATAGGGCCGCATCGTCGCGAAGCTCGGTTATCCCGCGTCGGGCACGGTCTGCGACGCCTCGTTGTCATCGGGTCGGACGGAACGGTTTCGTTGGCAGCGCTTCGATGGCTTGCTGACCAGGATGCCGCGTTCGTCATGCTTGATCGCGATGGTACCGTGCTCGCGACAACTGGTCCTGTCCCACCGTCTGACGCTCGACTCCGTCGGGCACAGGCTCTTGCGCATCGGTCAGGAGCGGCATTGCGAATAGCGCGGGAATTGATCGCGCTGAAACTAGTTGCGCAGGCTAAGCTTGCGCGGGACACACTAAACAACTCTGTAGCGGCCCAGGCAATAATCCACATCCGGGAATCCATTCCTTCCGCCAAGACCATTGAAGCGATTCGTTTGCTTGAAGCGCGAGGGGCGTACGCCTATTGGAGTGCGTGGAGCGACTTGCCAATTACGTTTCCGAAAGTTGATCTTCGCCGGGTTCCCGATCACTGGCGGATTTTCAAGAACAGAGTGTCGCCCCTTACCGGTTCGCCACGGCTTGCGGCGAACCCTGTCAACGCGATGCTCAATTACCTTTATGCCCTTCTAGAATCCGAAACCCGGCTTGCCGTCGCTGCACTTGGGCTCGATCCCGGGCTTGGTGTACTGCATATGGACACGCCCGCACGTGACAGCCTCGCATTTGACGTGATGGAACCAGTACGTCCGATGGTTGACGCCTATGTGTTGAACTGGATTACGCGCGGAACGCTGAGGCGCGAGTGGTTCTTCGAACAGCGTGACGGCTCGTGCCGCTTGATGGGTCCATTTGCGAGACAACTCGCCCCAACGTCGCCGACCTGGGCGAGCGCGGTTGCACCGCTCGCAGAAATGGTTTCACGGATACTCTGGTCAGGCATTCGAAAACAAATTCGCCACCACCGGCCCCCGAGCCGATTGACTCAACTCCATCGCCGGGAGGCAAAGGGTGTTTCGATCCAGCCAACGCCAGTGTCACCGCCTCGCATCGACAGCTATTGCAGAGAATGTGGCGCTAAGATTGGCCGTGGTGGAGACCACTGTGCTCCCTGCGCGTTAAAGCGGTCAACAACAGGGCTCATTGAAGCGGCAGCACGAGGCCGCGTTGCCGCGCAAGGCGACGAAGCGCAAGCCAGAAGGTCCAAGACGCAACTTCGACACCGTGCCGCCTTCCTCGCATGGAAACCATCTGATGTCCCGTCGTGGCTTGACGAGAAGTATTATCTAACCAAGATTCAGCCGCGACTACGTCAAACAACGCTTTCCGCCTTGTCGTCGAAGCTCGGTATCTCGATACCTTACGCCGTCGATATTCGGTCGGCTAGACGGGTCCCCCATCAAAGGCATTGGCTAGCTCTCGGGCAGCTTGTAGGTATTGCGGATTAGAGAAGAAGGCGACGATTGATTAGGGACACTGCTTAAGCGACAGCAAATTGTTGTTCCAATCTCCGTCGGCGTGTGTACGCAAAAATGGGACCTTTCCAGCTTCGCGGACAACGGCAATGTCGGCCCGCTTGCCGGTCACAGGGTCGATGACATAGAAAGTATTCGTGCCTTGATCGATGCTCGCGATTACCTGTTCTCGGGTCCACTTCCACGGAGGATTTGCAGTCGGGTTACCGACGTGAGTTATGTGCTCATGGGAGCTTGTCGGGTGCGGCTTGATGATGCATTTCACCTGGCAGTCAGCCATTTTCGGCCTCCCTCGGAACAGGCATGTGCGCAGCAACTCCCTAACCGACTAAAGTTAGCCTCGTCTTCTTATCGCGATTTCCTAAGCACGCTTTGCATTTTTGCAGACACCACACGTCCCGCCCTCTTTGGCGCAGTGTTTGCAATACTTGCAATTCTTACACGCATTACAAGGATCAGAACCTGTGCAGGTCGCCGAAAACAGATTTGTTACCGCATAGGTGTGAAGGACAAAAAACACCACAGCGATTTGAGCAAGGGTCGAAAGAAATCCTTTCTTACGCATAACCGGTCCCTCCGAAGTTGAATTTGGAGCACCGTCGGCCCGAAAGATGAACCGCTTTTACGAATTAGTCAAGTCTTTATCTAGCGCACTCGGTCTCGCACATAAGAGCTAGCTTCATTTGAATTGGTTCGTGGCCCATGCAGTCTTGCGGGTGTTGCGAATCCCACACGGAGGGTGCATGGAACCCCTAAGCTCTTTTTCGGTCACCGGAGTATTCGCGGTATCCACACAGGCGGTTTAGATTTCCCTGATAATTACATGGCGACAATTCGAGATATCGCTCCAGGCCGTGCATATCCAGATTTCCCAAGTACGTCGCAAGCATCGGCAAAACGTGATCCAGATCAAGGCCCGCGTCGTTCCACTTGGCAATCGAGTGAACTGCGAACGAGTGCCGCAGGTCGTGCAATCGCGGCTGGTACGAACTGTCAGCTCGCTTGACGCCACTGATCTTTCGGAGACGATTGAAAGTATGACAAACAATTCCGTACCGAATCGGGTTCCCTTTCGTACTCAGGAAAAGGCACTGTCCTCCGCCGAAACGTGCTCGCTCATTGCTTTTTAGATACCCACTAAGCAGGTTCCTTACGTCGCGGCCAATAGGAATTGTTCTTTCTAGAACTGTTGTTCCACGCACAGTAATCGCAGAACCCACCAGATCAACATGTTCATCGAGCAAAGCCAATGCGTCACCAATCTTGATGCCAGTTCCATACAAAAATAAGATCAGCGTTCTCAGCGTGAAGGGCGAGATGAAGCACTTCGGTGCGCGTTGGCAGGTCGTCGTGGCGTCCAATAGCGCTCGGACTTCTTGGCGAGTATAAACGTGAGGGACAAATGTTTGCGCCGTAGCTGGCTTAAGTAGTAGGTGAGGCACAATTTTGATTTGCCCGTGCCCGTGCCAATATCTCAAGAAATTCCGCAGCTGCCAGGCATACGCTCGCCAGGTGTTGTTCGATATCGGGGCGTCAGACAAGAATTTCGCGACATGCTCACTTGTGACGAGCGAGATATTGAATCTTCCCGTAAATTGGGCAAAGCGTCGAAGTACCTTTGCGATTGAATCGTAGCTATACCCACAATCTCGTTTCTTCTGAACATAAATCTCCACGCACTGATCGACCCTCACATGAGCCCCGAGAGACTGAAGTCCGCGACCTGTCGGAGTCCTTTGGTCCCGTACCGGGTATATTCGCGTACCGAGCGCGTGTCTCGCTGGCCCAAAAAGGAAGCGATGGACTTGACGGATGCTCCTCGGGCCATCAGACGAGCGGCGCAAGCGTGGCGAAGCGCGTGTGGACCCATCGTTGCTGATTTCACGTTGTTCGCTTTAAAGAGCCGCCGGATGCGTCCGTGAAGATTACCTCTAGTCATGGCCCGGTAAGGAGGCAAGAACGAGATGAACAAGGGAGCATAATTCGAAACTGGTCTGATTCGAAAGTATCTTTTCAGTGAAGCTCTCGCGGCGGCGTTCATCGGAAACCGCTGGGAATGATCCGATTTCCCCCGACGAACGTTCAAGATTTGGTTTTCAAAGTCCACGTCGGTCGTTCTCAGGCTTCGAACCTCTCCTGAACGCAAACCGTAGATCGACATTAAGACAACTAACGCCAAATCCCGAATTTCGATTGGATCGTGTCGGTTCAACGAAGCAGTCATTTTGCCCACTTCGCTCCAGCTCGGGCCTTTTTGGGTAAAAAGATATTTCGGCTTCGCAAATGTAGGAAGGGCTTGATGTATTCCTTCTCGCGACCATCCGCGCGACTCGCTGTATCGAAGGAACATGCGAACCGACGACGAGCCGAGTATTTGCGTCGTGATCGCCCATCCCGATTTTCGTTTCGATTCGAGGTATCTTTCAGCGTGCGACAAGGTCACATTCGGTAGCTTGACTCCCAGCTCTTGTAACCACATGAGGAAGTACAGAGCGTGTCTCGACCGAGTCTCGATTGTGGATTCTGCGAGTCCGACTACCTCACTCAAATGTTTCTCGAAATCCCTCAATCGCTGTTCGGACAAGCGAGTTTTCTTGGGCTCTATAAGGCACGCGTTAAACCGAAGCCATGCTCGCGCTGTTCGGCGATAGAGATCGTAGCTATGTCTTCCCTGACATCTGACGGAATGCGGACCGCTGTATTTTTCCCACTGTCGCGCAGTTCGATTAAGTTCGTTGTGGGTGATTCCGCGCATTCGGCGAGAGAATCCCAATGTACGGTTTACTTGGAGAAGGAGACAAGCTCGCTGCTGAACAGCCACGTTCTTCCGCCCTATTTCTAACTCGTGAAGGAGAAATTTTTCACGTTCCTTCATCAACGGGGCCTTGTTGTGCCTCTTGCGAGCCCACGGCATCTTAAAAAAGGTATCAAAGAAGGTCATAGGGTCGAGCACGGTAGCCTCTAACGCGGAGTAAAGCAACCGGGCTTTTTAAAATACCGTGCTCGGAGTGCCGGACGGGCCCATCATCATGCCAGGGTCGTTGCGATTCTTTCCGAGTTCGTGCTGTTCGGCAATTAGAGGGATTCAAGATAGGGGCGCATGACTTTGGCGACTCGGCATACCTTGGCAGCAGCCCAAAGGTCGTCTATAGACACTTTCTTGACGCGCCGTGATTCTCTGAGCGCTTCGACTGCGACATCGCTTCCGATCTTGTTGCGGAACTTGAAGCAGTCTGCCACTGTTTTTGCCGGAGTGTAGACCCTGAGAATTGCTCCGCTGACGGCATATTCCTTCACTCCGAAGTGAAACGCCCGACCCGACATGCGTACGAAGTGAACCGGTGGAGATATTACGCGCGGAGACCAGGCTTTCACGTCAATGGCGATCCAAACTTGGTGTGGGGCCTGCGTTGTGAACTTGTGAAATTGAAGCGCGGACAGGAGACAGATTACTCCTTTCGGAACCTTGTGGGACGCTTCGACGAGAGACAAATGTTCGGTGACGCGGGCCGATGTGGGAATGTAAAGCCCGCGTCCAAGCTTTCTGAGAATTCCTTTTCGAACGAGTCGTTGCAGGTAATTTCGAGGAATGCCGAGGGCGAAAACGTCGCCTGAGCGAAGCACGAGCTGCTTTGCAATGAGAGCGAGCAGGCGTTTTGACTTAGATTGCATGGTATTTTTGCTCGGCCCCAGTGTACCAAAAGCTCGGTAGATATCGGCGAGTACCGAGGGTATCGAACAGCGGCACCTTGCACGCCCAAAGTCGGAATACAGATTGGCGTTCTAACGGGCATCTGGCTAAGAATGTAACAAACGATTGTAGTCTTGTGCCGTGCAACGTGGCCGTAGAATAGGCTCCGCCCGAGACAAACGCCCGACTTGAACACGGAAATTAGAATGCCGATCACACTAGCCGAACTCAAAGAGCAGCTACAAAAGGTCGTCGAAAGCGTAGACCCAACAAACCAAGAGGATTTTGCCCGTAAACTTACGGATTTTCTTGGATATAGTCTCGAAAACTATGAGCAACTCGACCAGGAAGCAAAGGAATACGTCGACAGAGTTTCCGAGAATTTCCGATCAGCGAGTCAAGCGATTGTTGACAAAATACCGGACGGTCTGCAAAAGCGACAGATGCAAAGACAAATCGGGATTATGGGTGGTGCACACTTTCAAGCCGGGAGCTTAATCGAGATACTCGCATCTCCTCCCCTGTATTCCCATCCAATACTGGACCCAACAAAGACCATCTTCGAGAGACTACTACAGAATGCTTTGGACGTTCTTTACGACGCGACTAGGCATTCCCACGAGGGCGCAGCGAACTTCGCAAAAATCGGGTTAAGTTATTGGATCGTCGATGAGTTGCTCTCCGCGTTTCATTTGGCACAACACGCCTTTGCAAATCAGTCTTACGCACACATCCGAACGAGTTTTGAAATACTCGATCTGATTGAATTATTTGACGTCCAACCGGACTGGGCGAAGTTATGGGTTTCTGAAAATGAAAAGGAGATTTGGCCAGAACTCCGACCCGCCGCTGTGCGCAAGAAGCTCGGCGAGCCGAAGTTCGATCCGATGTACGCCTTCTTTTCCGAGCTTGGATCGCACGGGACTTTTCGAGGATTGCAAGCCCGGGGCGGAGGTGTCCTCAAAACCGATAAAAAGGACGTGCCTCGCTTTAAGCTGTTCGTAGGGGGCTCGCCTCAAGTCCACCATATCGTATGGACCAACTCCCTTTGCGTCTACTCAACCCTGGCCCTACTCATTAAGGTTAGTCGAGTTTTTGCGTCGCATTTAAATGCCGAAGAGATGAGGGAGGTATTGGCGACGGCAAGCAAGGCGACCGCCGAGTTTTTTATAGAGCATTTCGTTCAGTGGGCAAAAGACGAGGGCTTGGATTTCAAGGCCGCTCTCGAATTCTTATCGCAAGCTCCGTGGACTCTAGATCAGGACTAAGCTCCAGTTAAATTCTATCGAGTCGAATATCGTCGACATTTTGCGGGCGATCGACATCGGAACGCGCGGGAGGGCAGTTTCGCTCGCTCCTATCCCCTATCCCGTCAAAGACAACTGGGGATAGGGGATAGGCTAGGGCGAAACTGCCCTCCCGCACGGTCTGGCGGCGGTCGCCGGTCGGATTTCGACGAAATTCAACTCGATCGAAAAGTCATCTCCGGACGTCGATGACGGTAGAATCGTTAGTTATTCTTGCCGTGTAGCAGTTACTGAGGAAATTCGTTTAGAAGTGCTTCGATTCGGATAAGTGTGGTTTTGGACCACAATAACGGTAACTGCTGTAGACCGGTTATGGTTGCAGCGGACGGGTAACCCTTCCTGATAGATCTAATTGTCTCGCCAGCGTTCTTTTTATCGCCGGAATCGTATAGCGATATTGCGCACCCCCAAAGCAAATCAATCGCTTGGGTTCCAGTCAGTTTGTTCCAATCGGGAGAAGCTATTTTGTACGCGGTTGAAAATTCCGCAAGCGCAACTTGAGATTGTTTTGCGTCAAGGGCCGCCCATCCATAGTTTGAATGAGCCGTGCGGTCATTCGGAAATTGGGCCGTCATCTGAGCACAATAGGGCAGGGCGCTGTTAGGCTGGCCAATCCCGTAATAATAGAGACAGCCAGTACCCAACGTCTCTCTTGAACCAGCGTATAAGCGATCCAGCAGTTCAAACCTCCGTGCAGCCTCTGTATCTTCGCGTGTGATAAGCGAGAAGAAAATTCCAGTGCTCAACAGGTATGGGTCGTTCGGTACGTCCAGAAGCCCCGCTTTTATCTCATCGTTAGCTCGTCCAAATTCGGACTGACTAGAATATACGGACGCCAATGCATGGTATGCGGCTGAATCAGGAAAGGAGTCATTTTCCGCCGCTTTGAAAGCCGTGATCGCTTCGTCTGTTTTCGAGGCCCTCTGCGCGGCATACCCCTGTGCGACGTGTGTCCAGAAATTATCCGAATCGATAGCCGAAAGTGTCTGGACATATGTGTACCAACTTTCCTCACGAGACGAAAGATGATGAAATGTAAGCCCTGCCAGCACAGAGAGCGCCGTTTCATTCTTCGGATCGACCTGTGCGGCCTTTCTCGCCATCGCCTCAGCCTGCTTAAAATCTCTGACTGCGTAATACAGCATTGCCAGGAGCGGAGTGTCGGAATCGGTGGGGCCTAACTCGTTCGACTTTAGTTCGTGACTCAAGGCTTCGTCGAATCGGCGTGCACTGAATAGACTTATAGCCAGATAAAACTGACTAATGGAATCACGTGGGTCTTTCTCGACAGATAACTTTAGGTCACTGAGCGCTTCGTCGGCATGACCCGTCTTCTGATTGAATTCGCCGAATAGTCGGTAGCTGAGGGCGGATTCAGGGGCTGTCGCTGTGAACGTTTGAATTTGTGTTCTAGCCTCGTCAAATTTTCCGTCGTGAAGCAGCTTTTCAATCTGTGAAACCTTTTCAGTATTCGACGACGCGTTACCTTCGGGGGCAGATTCGGAGCTACTGGGATTCCGCTTAGCCCATTCCGAGAATTCCTCCACCATCAATTGCGGGTTTCTTAGCAGACGCTTGAGGTCACCGACTCCGATAGAAAAATATATACCTGGTGTGTCCGACATCAGTGCAGATGTAATTCCAACAACCCGACCTTCCCGGTTGAATAACGGCCCTCCGCTCGAACCGTGTCCAATAGCCGCTGTGGACTGAATGAAAAACTCGTCACCCACATTTCGAAACGAACTCACGATCCCGTCTGTGAGCGACAACTCCAAACCCTTAGGCGCTCCGATGGCATAAACGGGATCTCCTTCCTGTAGAGCTAGTTCGTCGCCCAGCAAGACCGCAAGACGCTGTCCAGTGTCAGCGCCAACGATAATCAGGTCCTTCGTACTACTGTCTGCGATGACGGTCGTGATCGGCGACGACTGTCCATCCGAAAAGACTGCGAGAGCGGTCGATGTGCCGACCAATACGTGGTGATTTGTCACGATTCTATTTTTTCCGATTATGAAACCCGAGCCCTGGACGGTCGGATTTCCATTGCTGTCGCCCGCAATAATGTAGACCACAGAGGGTTTCGCATTCCGAAATATAGTTGACGGGGGTTCGCCGCCCTGAGCACGAGCACTAGACGATCCAAGAAGAAGCGAGCCAGCACAGAAGATCACACGGAGCCAAGTGTCACGACTTCGACGGGAAAGTCTATCTTGAATCACTTTGACACTCCGCACACAGATATGCCGATCAACGCCTCATATGGATATCATATTGCGAAATTTCACCACTGTTAAGTATTCAGTTTGCGAAGAAGATAATAAGACATTGAGCTCCGTCCAGGCGCGCCCCCCATCAGAGCCAAGCGCAGAGATGTATAACCCGAACCAACGGCTCAAAACTCTATTCTGGTTGTCATAGCCCAGAAGCACTCGGAGCCAAAGTATTCGACCTCGCGCAGCTTAGCAAAGCGTGCATCTCGGATCACGTTTGGAGCATCAATAAAGTGGTAGAGTTGATGGGTAAGGACAACCAACGGGCGGCAGAGGCTAGTACCAAGTTAATAAATTGGCGCTTGATTTTGTGCGCACAATGTGGCATTTAATTCCCGCGATTGAGGGTTTTCCCCGTAGAATATGCAGTAAGGGTCTTGTTTTCTTCGTTCGGGAATGGTGCGGGAATTGCTAGATTAAGCTTTTACGGCAGTTGTGTCTCTTAGGGAGGACAACATGGCACGACCGATCGCACCGACGCCAGCTATCAAGGGAAAGGCCGCAACAGCTTTTCTTGATCGGATGAACGCCGCAGTCATGACACCAGAGCGGCTCGAATACTTGAAAGCGACAGCGGAGCAAAGCAAGCGGGCCGAAAGCAAGAAGTAATTCCTTCGATTTTGGCTCGCCTTGGACATTACCTTAACTCAACTGCAAATCACACCTGCTGATCCCCAAAGGGATGATGTTTCTAGTTTCGATTGCGGCCACGCGGATTTGAATGATTATATCCGCGTGGACTGCCCACGCCACATATCCAACAGAATTTCTCATACTCGACTGGCGCTGTTTGAAGGTGACATCGTCGGGTACATATCGTTGTTGGCGGACTCGATTGCTCTGCATATCACGCTACGGGAATGGTTTGTCCAGAAGGATATATCCATCCAGACGGTTCCGGCTTTGAAAATAGGCAGGCTTGGGATACAGAGCAAGTACAAAGGGCGAAACGTTGGAACGGCGCTAATGAAGTATGCAGTAGGTGTTGCATTTCGTATGCACGATGAATTGGGAGTCGGGTGCCGATTCTTGACTGTGGACTCAGACCAGGATGCGGTTGAGTTTTACAAAAAGATGGGGTTTCAAATGAATTTGCACCGCGACTATAAGAATCGGAAATATCCCAGCATGCATTACGATATTGTTGCTGGCCCTCCCATACACGACTAGGCGAGCGTGGCGTTCAGTTGCTCCCTTGAGCGCGTGATTTCTTCGACTGATTCTCGACTTCTGTCGACCGATTTCATGGCCTGATCATTAGTAATGCAATGAGCGCGATCAAATTCGCGATTAGGATTTATATGCTGGCCTTAAACGTGTGCTACCTCTGACGGCATCAAGATACCAACAGAATTTCGTATCAGCCACTACGGCCGGACGCCTCAGAGAAGCACCCTTCCAATGCTATTAAGCCTGGCAAGTCCTGCGTTGTCGGCCAGGCGGATATTTTGGTCTAGAAAAGAACCAAGTTTCCGATTTCCACGTTCACTAGGACTTTGTCCCCAGCTATTGTTTGCCGAAACCACGAACCTTGCTTCATACGCTTCGTTCGCACGGTCGAAATCCCAACGAAAAGCACTTCCATCAGCGTGAGCGTGGGCTTCGAACGAAGTGATTTCGCCAAACAGAATTTCCCTTCGAAAACTGATATTGAGATGCTCCGGGCAAGAGGGCCTTATGAAGAAGAGGTCGCAAAACTATGGACGCCGCGGTCCCTCGTAACAGTTCGACTAGTGTTATTTCTTTTATATAGCCTCGTTCTATCGAGTTTCGTTTGTGCTCTAAGTTGGGGAATCATTGCCGACTTGCTGGGGCAGGGCCCAAGCAAGCCTTAGTACTAATTATCGGATACTTCTTATTGGTGGCCCAACGGGACCCCAGAGGAAGCGACGGTAGTCACAGCTCATGGGTGTACCGCTAGAAGAGTTGGTCAGCCCGGAATAGCTACGCCATTTACGCTAACCGACGCGAAACGCTTCGCAAGTTCGCGATACTCGCCACCAGTGTACAGAAGAATATCGACAGCCCAGCCGGCGGCCATATCTGCCGCTTGAATGTGGTCGACATTTTTGGAGTCTTGTTCGGAAACCATCTTTCCAGCGTTGCTGAGCGCCTGCTTAAAGTGTTCAACGCCTGCCGCGTGAATCATGTGGTCAGAAAATTCGTTCAGAATCTCCACGCTGTTAGGGTGGTCCATATCAAAAATTCTCGCCATCTTCGCGATCAGCGCAAGGCGTGTGGCTATCGGCGCATTTGAGAGTCTTAAAGCCATAGCTGTCAATTCGCGCCGTTCAGACGGACTAACCATCGCGTGCGAGCGAGCCGACAAAATCAAAGCATCCTTGAGACCGCCACCGGCCCGTTGCTTTAGCGTTGCCGGCCTAAATTCCATGCCGCGAGTATCCGAGGACAGCATGAATCGCCGCATCGGGTTGATGTCGTATTGCCAAACAAGTTCCATCGGACTGATGTTCGCGATTCCCAGCGGGCTGAGTTCTATCAACCTTTGCCCCGTTTGTTCATTAACTGTCTGTTCGTCGAAATCAATGCCAGGTTCCGCTTGTTGGTCCAACCAATCTAAAATGATTGCGTCCCTGTACGGCTTCGGGTTTGTGATTGTGATTTCTGCTTGAAAAACGCCTTGTTGTACCTTCGCCCACAGTTCTGTGTTCGCTTGAACTCTGTGGCGAAATCTATGGAATTCTTTGTACTTCAGCTCCTTTTGCTGTAGATGCGATCGCAGGTCTTGGACCCAGCCTAATTGAGCATCGGCACGAAACTGAGCGATGACGAACTTGTCGTCGCCCGACTGACACGCGTCACCGTATTTGAAATTCAACTCAAGCAACTTTGGTTTCCTCGCGATTTGCCTCGCACAAAATAGCTCTAATTTTAAGTGATTTGCGGGTACAATCGCGCCCGATGAACCAGTCTACCTAGAGGACTCATCGATGAACACCCAAGTCTCCTCCGCGTCCATCGACGGATTTGATCCCCTCGCAACGGACGACACGACGGCGACATCCATGACGTCGGTCCTCGAAGAAGCGAGCAAGAGAATAGTTTTCAATATTTTGAAAAGCTACACCGGCTACTACGATATTTTTTCAGAATTGTTGCAGAACTCTCTGGATGCGGTTCAACAGCGTCAGGAAAGAGAGGGACAAAAGTACCAGCCTCGAATATGGGTCACTCTCGACATACCTACGGGCCTCGTTCGGGTAGTGGATAACGGCGTCGGGATGAACGAGCGCGAATTCAAATATTGTCTCAGACCGAGCGTCAGCTTCAAGAAACAGGCAGACCTCCGAGGCCACAAGGGCGTGGGTGCCACATTCTTGGCATATGGATTTTCCTTTCTTAAACTGCAGACAAAACAAACGGGCCTGCAAATCGCCGCCGTTCTTCGACAAGGCCGTCAATGGGCTGAGGATAATAGTGGGACAGTGCCGCGGCCCAGGTTCGAGAGCACGGAGTTCAGTATCCCAGAGTTGGAGAGTGAAACGAGCGGTACCGCAGCAGAGTTAATCATCGGCCAGTCTCCCAGCGAACGACCCAAGAACCTCGGTTGGATTGGAGCTCAGACTGCTGAACAGTGGTACACAGTTCTTCGTATAAAGACCCCCCTCGGCGGAGTCTACCTGTCTACCCACCCGTTCCAGCCAAGAGTCCTTATCAAGGTTAGGTCAAGCGAAAAATCAGAAACCACTCTTGAGACCCATCGGGCAGAATACTTCTATCCCCACGAAATCCCGAATCTGAAAGTGCAATCCCTCCACGATATTGTTCGAGCGCTCGACAGCATTCAAGGGGACTCCGCCACGAAATTTACGAAGTTGCCAGCCGAGCATAAGCGACTAGACTGCGTCTACGAAATATGGAATAAGGACGAACTCCTCAAAGAAGACTCGTATTTCGCTTCAGCCCTGGACGATGAAAAGCGACTCCTCATTGAGAAACATAATGTAATTGTGTATGGCTGCTTCCTACGTTCCGCAAAAATCTGGAGTGAGGTCAATGATGAATTGTTTGCACTTCGAAAAGGGCAGCGCATCATTCAGGGGGGCCTCCAGCTTGCGACGGACTTTATGGTTCAGGGCGATCTCTCAATAATTCCCCTTACAAGCACAATCGGCTATCAGGCGAATTCGCATGTCGTGGTTCACTTCACTGATGGTAGTCCCGACATGGGGCGAAAGGTATTTCAGCCCGAACTTAAGGACTTAGGTGAGGATTTGGCCGTTAGGGCGGTAAACACCTTCAAACGTTTTCTCCAACATTTTAAGCCAGACACCGGACCAAGCGTAATTACACCGGAGAAGGAGCTCCACGAATGGAAGCGGTCGCAGGAGGGCCATCGAGACAGAAAACCACTCACATTTGCCCGTGACGGCACGCGCATCTCGTTGGTATCAACGCCTCAGCAGGAACAAGATGTGATTGCGCTGTTTCATGAACTGCTCGGTACGGGTATCTTGCGTGGTTATCGCTTCTTTGGAACTTCGCAAAATGATCGGTATGACTCCCTTTTCTTCATGGAGTACTTAAATGATGACAAGGTCCTTTTCAATACGACGTCCCAGCGTCTTGGTGTCAATCGAGGGTACAAACTGCCTTACACCACCGAGCCTAAAGTCCTGGAATACAAATACACGTTCGACAGTCTTGTTGATGATTTTGAAAAGGAGGAAAAATTTGCCAAGCAGATCGACCTTGTTGTCTGCTGGACCGCAGGCACAACTTTTAAATCGAAGTTCTATCTGCAGCCACTCCTTATAGCAGACGAGGGCTCAGTGAGGCAGCTTTTCGGAACTACTCACCTAGCTTTTGCGACCGGCTCGCAAGAACCAACCTTCGAGCTCGTCGTCCTTGAAGATTTTTTGAATTGGCTCCAAGACGCTCCAAGCGAAGAAGCGCGCCAGAAGCTCGCTTATCGTGACGTCTAGCTGGCGGCAACCCGAATCGAAACTTGTTGGCTGCTTGGGTGACGTAGAATGCCATACGGACCAAATCGCTTTCCTAATTCTACAACGCCTCTTCCTTACTGCGACACGTGTGGGAAACTGGCAAGCCACAATGCATCTGCCTACCTTGAGTTAAGGCCCAAGTGGTGGCGGTGGCTTTGGTTTCCAAAATTCCAAGAACAGGAAGAAGCTTTAATAGGATGCCCGATTCATCGAGTAGAGCCCGAAATCCGATTCTTGGATGGGCACGTCGAACGTTTTGTGAAGCTTCCTGAGACTCGACTGAAGCGTCATTGGCGGGAAGTGGTTCTTGCGACAGTCCTTGCCATCATTGCAGCATGGATGTTCAGGTGAGGCACGGGTTCCCGCGACTTTCTAGTTCTAATGGTAGGGAAGCTCCGGCGAGCTGTGCGAGAGCTTGCCAGTGCCGTTTGTGTGGAACACGCCTTGCGGAACGAAGATCAACCGCATAGGGGATCGAGATACCCAGCTTCGCCGACAATTCGGAGAGCGTTATCCGAGGTAATCGAGGCTGAATTTCCGTTAAATAATATTTCTCGTTAAGCCAGGTTGGTAGGTCAGAGGAATTCCATAGATTCATGGCGGAACGGTGCCGAAGCTGCGTCTCAGACCTTCGCGTCTGCGCCAGTTCGCTTATCGCAACAATACGCCCTCGCGGTGCGGCAAGAGACAACGTGGCGCTCCTGCACGGCTCGCATTTCACCCGTCAGAATGACCCGCAATGCTTCATTGCACAGTCCTCGTCCAAGCTCCTATCATTAAGAAGAACACTTGGCACTGAAGCGGGAACGTTCCGAGAGGAATAGGTCTACCAGAATAGGAGCGCACGAGTATGGCCCTAGCGAAGGTTCAAAGGGATCAGAAGACACGCCGGCAGCATTTAGAGGCGATCGTCCAAACTCAACCACGTTCAACCAAAAAGTCTCGAACCATCGTACCGCCTCCGCAATCGGCACGAATAATGCAGCGGTACGTAAGCGGTGAGAGCATTCGAGAAATCGCGCGTGAGGAACGGAGAGACCGTGCGACGGTTACTAAAATTGTTCGCTCTGACGAGATGAACGCTGTCGTCCAGAAAATGCGCGAAAGATATTATGGGCTGGGATTCGACGCCCTAGAAGCTGTCCAGCACGCCCTGCAAGTGCGGAAAGACGGTGGTCTGGGTCGTCAGGTTCTGACTGATATCGGAGTCATTCCATCGCCAGAAGAGAGATACGCAATCGCCACTCAACCTGACAGAGCTGCGCTGACTCCTTTTGAAATCGCTGTGGCCGAAGATGAAAACGGTCAAATAAATCGAGTTGCTTACGGAATGGCTTGTGCCATTGAGGAAAGCGCGCGATATTTCGGCACCGTTCTGGCGACCGCCGAGGGGTACCACCGCCTTCGAAGAATTGCGATGGTTGCCGACGAAATAGCGGATGGACATTTTAGTCAAATTTGCATGAACGATAGCGCCGAGGAGAACCGAATTCGCCAACTAGCGGAGAGAATGGTGAAGTGTGAAGAGACTCGGCGACTGCTGCCTGTACCCAGAGCTCAACGGGCACTCCCGCAGAAGAAGCAAGCAGCTATAGTCGGTCAGGTAATCAGCAGGAATTAGCATCGCTTCAAAATCCCAGCGGCGGCGCTTTAGCCATATCCGAATGCCACGTGTAGGTATTCCCCGCTTCCCACTCGGCAGCGTTCGCCCCAGCTGCCGCCAGCCGCACCCAGGCGCATGCCATCACGCGATCCAGCCTGCGGAAATCAAATCCCCGACCGAGTTCGGCAAACCAGTACATAAACTGGAAGTCAAACCGAGACCAGCTTCATGGGACCTGGGTCTTAGAAAGCAAAGGTTGAGGTCCGCCGCAGGCGGTCCTCTTCACGAAGTGAAGGTAAAACTCTAAACCCAGCAATTCATAATTTCTAAATCTAACTAATCCCAAACTAAAACTCAGCGTTCACGCATCCGCGCAAATGCGCATCGGCATATACGCATATATGGCCGGAGACAAGAGTCAGAAGGGAGGAACATAGGCACTAACCCCAGACTCTGACGCCACGTTGGCCATGGCTACCGCCCGTTGGGCCATGTGGCATGCCAGCAAAGGGCTGGAACGGGAAAGAATGTCCCAATTGATTGAAAGCGGAGCTTTCGTCACTGGTACCGCAGAGTCAGACCTGAAACGAGCAGGCCAGCGGACCATCGGGAAGTTACCCAGTTACCGCGATCGTTCCGGTGAGCGTGGCACGCTGAGTCACTGATGCCAGCATTTTTTTCGGCGGATATTTGAAATGATTCAGTTTTGGGATTTTTGCGTTTTTCAGTTATTTGAGCGCGGCACGGTTCCTTACATTCGCCTTGCTTGGCCTACCATTTCTACCAGAACTTTTCTGGCCTCCGCCGGATTACTCACCTCCCGCAAGAATGCAATGCGGGCACCGCGGGTGCCATCTTTGGTCTTCAAGCGTATGTGAAAGCCGAGACGGTCTACCGAAGTCATCGAGATTTCTTGAGACTCGATTCCAGCAAATACCCGTGCAAGCAGGATGAGCGCCTCTCCATGATCGGTGTTCATGTGCTGAATGATCTCGGTCGCGGTGTCAGCCAATGGGTCGGGTTGCGCGCTGTAATATTCCGAGGCAGAGATCCAGCCCATCACCCCGAAGCCGCCCACGTAGTAAACGTCCACGACGTCCATGCGGTGAAAGGAAAAGTCGTCAAAGTCTACCCAGTATTTGCTGTTGGCATAACGCGCCAGGTAGAGTTTCCGCGCTTCAGCAATCTCCGGCTCCAGTACGGGCAGAATATTTCCCAGCAACGTGACCCTGGAAGCCCCCAAAGGATCGCCGGCAGTGTCAGGCTGGGTCACCAATAGGCTGGAACGCGGGTCCGCCTGCACATTTTGCGTGTGCATGGCCATTGCACTGATGAGGAAGACGGGATTCGCGTGTTCGTCCAATCCGTAAGGCATCACAGATCCGAAGGGGTAACCCTGCTGTTTACGCGAAAGTGTCGAGAGACTCCCGACCCGTCCTAGACGGACCAGAGATCGCGCTCGTTCGGCGAACGTAGGCTCGGGGATCGCAGGTTGATTACTGGCCGCGCCCGAACCTGCGTGTTTCCCTGCCGGTGATGAAGACATTCCTCTTCTCCGATATGGTTTCGGCACAGGATCCGGGAGTCTCTCTTGTCCCGAGTCCTTGGAACAAACTAGCACGTTGGAGGCTGAGCTGTCTGTTTAAAGGGATTGCACCGAGTATTCTAGTTTCCGGTAAATGCGTTTACCAGGCATGTGGATTACCTTCGCATGGGCAATTAGAATTAGCTGGGGGTATTGAGAGATGGCGGAGAGTGTTGAAATTCGAGCTCTCAATGACGGTGATCCGGAAACCATATCTGCCGCATTCCAGGGCATTGGAGCGGGCAAGCCTGTGGCTCAATATCGGCGGTATTTGGCTGAGCAGTTGGCTGGTACCCGCGCATGCCTCGTGGCTACTGTCGACGGGATATTCGCAGGGTACGTGAATGTGAACTGGACGCCCACATACTGCGCGTTTGTAGAGCAACAGATTCCAGAGATCCAAGATTTGAATGTGCTCCCTGGATTCCGACGGAAGGGCCTTGCTACACGGCTGTTGGATCGGGCAGAAGAA
>Ga0210391_10000962_pt1 | contig 27436 bp, 27 predicted proteins | sample IncBWC12OmetaG_FD_160573 | JGI IMG/M metagenome (GOLD analysis project Ga0210391, IMG submission 160573) | Forest soil microbial communities from Barre Woods Harvard Forest LTER site, Petersham, Massachusetts, United States - Inc-BW-C-12-O ... | reverse complement strand
CTCCGGATGCGGTGTCGACATGTGGTGTGCGTCGCTGCTCTCGCCGTAGCCCAGCAGCTTCAGATCCGAACCGCCACGCTCCAGCAACACAAATGCCGCGGCCTCCCCGATGTTCAGCCCGCGGCGATTCGCGGCGAAGGGGCGGCAGGGCTCGGGTGACAACAGCTCCAGGGCGGCAAACCCATACAGCACACTGTTGCACAGCGAATCCACGCCCCCGACCACCACCGCATCGCACACGCCCAGCCGCATCAGCCGTTCCGCCTGGCCGAATACCTTGGCGCTGGACGAACAGGCGGTTGCAATGGTGAAGCACACCCCCTCGAGCCCCAGGGCGCGCTGCACGAAGTCTCCCAGCGAGTGCGGGGTGTGCAGTTCAGTGTGCAACAGGTGCGGCGGGGGGCCACCCGGATCATCCTGGTGGCGGTAGAAAGCCTCGGTCGCATCGATCGCGGCGGTGGACGTGCCCATGACCAGGCCGATGCGTCGCGCACCATGGCGCAGGCGCGCCGCCGCGACCGCGGCGGCGAAGCCGTCGGTATTGAGGCCCGCCCAGGCCAGCCGGTTGTTGCGGCACTCCCAGGGCGCAAGGGCTGGCGGCAGATCCCACGCCGCATCCTCCAGGCCCGCGACCCGGCCGATCCAGGTCGGCAGCGGCGCCGCGGTGAAATCATTGGGAGTCAGCGGCCCGCGTCGCTCCTGCAACGCGGCAAGCAGTGCGCGATGTCCGTAGCCCGTCGCGCAAACCACCGAATATGCGGTGATGGCCAGCGGCAGCATCAGCCGCTCACGCGCGGTGCTGCTGGATATAGGCGGCTAGTGAGCGCAGGGAGGCGAAAATGCGGCGATTATCCGCATCATCGGAGCGCAGCTGCAGGCCATGTTGCCGCGAGATCTCCAGCGCGATCTCCAGGGCATCGATGGAGTCGAGCCCCAGGCCCGCGCCGAACAGCGGCGCCTCAGGATCGATGTCGGCGGGCCGCACGCCTTCAAGATTGACGGCGGCGATGATGAGTTCGGCGAGTTCGGTTTCAGCTGTGGTCTGTATGGCAGGCATGACGGATCGCAAGATAAAATGGTCTGCCCCGCCCTTCCGGCGGGTTGTCGGCGCAAATCCTAACATGGCGGCCGGCCGGGCCCGGCCTGGTGTAGGGTTGCCCGACCTGAAGCAGGGAGCGAATTCTTGGCACAACAGCAGCCTGGCCCGCACGTGCTGGTCGTTGGCGGCGGACCCGCAGGGTCCACCGCTGCGGCGCTATTGGCGCGCCGGGGTCTGCGCGTGACGTTGGTGGAGAAAAGCCGTCACCCGCGCTTTCACGTCGGGGAGTCGCTGCTGCCCATGAACATGCCGATTTTCGAACGCCTGGGCGTGCTCGAGCAGGTCATGGCCATCGGACGGCCGAAGTTCGGCGCCGACTTTCCGGCCCGCAACGAGCTCGGTTACGGGGTGTTTCGCTTTTCGCGAACCCTGAACCCGGGCACCGGTTACGCCGTGCAGCTGCTGCGTGAGGACCTGGATCTGTTGTTGTTCAACAACGCGGCCGCCTGCGGCGCCGCGACCTTCCAGGACACCGAGGTGCTGCGGATCGATTTCGCCGCGGATGCCGCGCTGGCGCGCCTGCGCGGGTCGGACGGCACCGAGTCGGATCTGCGGGTCGATTACGTGGTGGACGCCACGGGCCGCAGCACCCTGCTAGGCAGCGCCTTGCAGCTGAAGCGCCGGCACCGGCAACATCAAAGCGCGGCATTGTTTGCGCACTTTGCCGGCGTGCAACGCCGCCCCGGTGAGGATGAGGGCAATATCAGTGTCTACCGGTTTCCGTCCGGCTGGGTGTGGATGATTCCGCTGCCGGGGGACTGCATGAGCATCGGTGTCGTGGGCTATCCCGAATACTTCCGGGAGCGTCGCGGCGACAACGCGGAGTTTCTGCTGGCGACCCTGCGGCGCATTCCGGGCGCACGCGAGCGCGTGCAGGGCGCGACCCTCATCGGCAATCTGCACGCCACTGGCAATTATTCCTATACCTGCAGGCGCATGAGCGGGCACCGCTGGATCATGGTGGGCGATGCGTTCGCGTTCCTGGACCCGATTTTTTCCAGCGGCGTCTACCTGGCCATGAACAGCGCGGAGCGCGCCGCCGAGGTGGTCGCCGCCATCTTGCGCGAACCCGAGCGCGAAGCGGCCCTGCAGCGTGACTATGCGCGCTTCGTCAGGCGCGGCCTGGCGCGGATGTCCTGGTTCATCATGCGATTCCAGACCCCCGCCATGGCGCGTCTATTCGCCCAGCCGCGCGATGTCCTGAAGGTGGAACAGGCGATGGTATCGATGCTGGCGGGCGATGTATTCGATGGCCACGGGGTCTGGTGGCGCCTGCAGGTTTTCAAACTGATCTATCTGTGGAACTGGGTAAGCCAGTGGCGTCGATCGCTGCGCAACCACCGCACGCGCCGCCGCCAGGTGGGCATGGTCTTCGACGGTGAGGATCTGATTTGAACAGGCCGCGGGTTGCGACCAGCGCCGTAGCCGGCGGACCACCGCGCATGGAGTACCGGCGCCTCGGCGCCGGCCAGGCGGTACCGGCTTCGGTGCTGTGCGCCATCAGCTTCGGCGCCCCACGCCACGCCGCGGGCGAAGCCTCGTCCCATGGTCTGAATATTCATGTGAACCTTCCGGCGCTCGTCGGCACGGGCCTTACCGAACTTTGGCATAGCGACGGCAAGGTGCACGCCGGCCGCGACGGACCGATCCACTACGCCAGCGGCGGCCGCTATCTCGCAGGCTCGGTGGCGATCGATGAACAGGCCGCGGGCGGCCTCGCCGCCGCCGCGCGCGCTGCGTATGAGGCCATCAGCCGCTTCACCGTGCGCAGCGCTCATCCGCATCTGCTGCGCATGTACAACTATTTCTCCGGCATCAACGCCGGAGAGGGGGATGCGGAACGCTACAAGCTTTTCTGCAGCGGCCGCGCGGCCGGATTTCACGGGCTGCCGGATCCGTCATGGCCGGCGGCCACCTCGATCGGCCGCAAGGACGACAACCGCGTCCTGCAGGTGTATTGGCTGGCGGGTAACGAACCGGGGCGGGCACTGGAAAATCCGCGCCAGGTGAGCGCCTTCCATTATCCGCGCCAGTACGGACCCTCACCACCGACCTTCTCGCGCGCGATGCAGGTGGGCGGGGGTCTGCTGATCTCCGGAACCGCCAGCGTCCTGGGCCATGCCTCGCATCATCCCCAGGACCTCGTCGGGCAACTGGATGAGATCCAGCGCAATCTCGCGAGTCTGCGCCAGGCCAGCGGCGGCGGCGCGCCGGCGCACTTCGGCCGCGGCACACTGCTCAAGGTCTATCTGCGCGATCCAGCCACGGCCGGATTCGTGGTGACGTATCTGCGTGAGCATCTGCCGGCGCAGGTCCAGTTTGTGGTCCTGGCCGCGGACATCTGCAGAAGCGAGCTGCTGGTGGAAATCGATGCCGCCCACCTGACCCCGGACGATTAGTCCGCGGCGTGCCGCAGCAGTTGCAGCAGCTGCTCGCGGCCGGTCTTGCCCAGTTCATTACGCGGTAATTCAGCCAGCAGCAGCAGGGGCCGCGGCAGGAACGCCGGATCCACGCTCTGCGCCATGGCGCTGAGGATATCGTGTGCGTTCAACGTGGGCGCCACCACCGCCGCCGCCACGCGCTGCACCCGCCCCACGCCCTGCGCCGCAGCCTCGGTATCGGCAGGCTGAAAAACCACTGCGTCGCGTACGCCGGGGATGGCCAAGAGCCGACGGGTCAGGTCTGACAATGAGGCGCGTTTGCCGGCGATCTCGATCATGTCGACATTGCGGCCCCGCAACAGCATGCGGCCGTCCGCATCGAGCTCCACCACATCCTGGAGCCGGGTGGGCGTATCGAACCAGGGCGCGCGCACCCAGGTGTGATCGTTGGCGGGCTCCAGTGTGATGCCCGGATACAGGCGCCAGCCGCTCTCGCGTGCCGTCAGGCGTGTGCCGATCACACAGGTCTCGGTCGAACCGAACATTTCCAGCAGCGGCGCCTTCCACGCGGCGGCCACGCTCAGCGCCAATTGCGCATCCATCGGCGCCGTGGCCGACACCACGACCGCGACGGGCGGAAACGCCTGGGTTGATGCCAAGAGCGTGCGCAGATGCACGGGCGTCGTCACCAGCACCCGCGGTTCGGGCACTTCGGCGAGCGCCACCGCCACGTCTTGCGCAAACAGCGGGCGCGCCCCATGCACGGCCATTGCCGCCAGCAGCGGCAACAGCACCGAGGTCTCCGTGCCGTACATATGCTGGGGCGGCACGGTAGCGATCACGGTCGGCGCCGCCGCCTCGGCCTCGCCCAGACATTCGCGGATGCGCTCGGCATTGAAGCGGGTGTTGAAATGCAGGCTGCCCCAGCGCTTGGCGTGGGCGGTCGGTGTCCCGGTGGATCCGGACGTGAACGCGATCTGGACGATGTGATCCGCGGCGATCTGCGGCATGTCCGCCAGGGCCGCCGCGGCCGGCCGGCGCGCCAGCACGCGCTCCACCACCTCGTCATCGACCCGGTGGTTGTCGCCGTGGCTGCGCTGGGCGTCGGCGATGACCTGCGGCGCGCGCGAGGCCGGCAGCAGATTGGTTTGGCCGCGCACGGCCGCGGCACACCAGGCGACCAGGAAGTTGGCACGCTGTTCACACAGATTGACCAGGTACGGCGCGGCCGGCAGGGTCTGCGCCAGGGCCAGCACCTGGCCGAGAAATTCCCCGGCGCTGACCGTTGCGCCAGGGTGGCGTATCAGGGGCGCCTCGGCAGCGAACCCGGCGATGAGCGGCAACTGCTGCGCCACGACGACAGCGTTCAGTACAGTCCGCCGTTGACGTCAATCACCTGCCGCGTGATGTAGGACGCCTCCGGCGAAACCAGGAAGCTCACCACGGCGGCCACCTCCTCGACGGTTCCCGCCCGCTGCATGGGAATCGCCTTCACGACCTCCTCGAGCGGCGGGTGAGCCTGCAGCATGTCCGTGTCGATGAATCCCGGTGCCACGCAGTTGACTGTGATCTGCCGTTTGGCGAGCTCCAGGGCCAGCGCCTTGGTGGCCCCGATGATGCCGGCCTTGGCGGCGCTGTAGTTGGTCTGGCCGCGGTTGCCCATGACGCCCGAGGCCGATGACAGCGTGACGATGCGGCCGGGCGCGCGCCGCCGCACCATGGCCATCACCAGCGGATGCAGTACGTTGTAGAAGCCGTCCAGGTTGCCATGAACCACGCTGTCCCAGGTGTCTCCGGTCATCGCCGGAAAGGCATCATCGCGGGCGTGTCCGGCATTGCAGATGACACCGTAGTAGGTGCCGTTGGCCTCGATGTCTTCGGCGAGCGCGCTGGCGCAGGCCATGCGGTTGCCGACATCAAACTGCAGCACGCGGGCGCGACGGCCCATGTGACGGATGCCATCGGCGACCTGATCGGCGTCCCCGCGCCGCGTCCGGCAGTGCACCACCACGTCATACCCATCGTTGGCCAGACGCAGGGCGATGGCGCGGCCAATGCCACGGCTCGAGCCGGTGACGAAGACCGTATCCGTCATGATGAACTGCGAGCGTCCCGCACCGGGACCTCACTGCGCCAGAACGGGTAAAAGTTGAACCACTGCAACGGTTCCATCAACACGAAGTGCTCCAGACGGGCGGCAAAACGTTGCGCCAGGTCGGCAATGATTGCATCCCGCTGCGAGCGCTGCCAGCGTACCTGTGTGCAGAAGGGTTCAAAGTACACCCGGTAGCCGGCCGGCCGCCGCAGACAGAAAAGCAGATGGACCGGGCATTCGAGTAAGGAGGCGAGGATATAGGGTCCTACCGGCATGGCGGCCGTGGCACCCAGCATCTGCACATCGACGGTGCGGCCGCTGTGGACCGGCACCCGATCTCCGGCGATGACCACCCACTCGCCCTGGGCGATGCGGCTCTTCAGCATCAGGGCTGTCGCCACGGAGAGGTCCGTGACCTGAATCAGTTCCACCTGCGTCGCTCCCGCCATGCGCAGCACCTGATTGAAGCTCTTCGAATGGCGGGTATGCACCAGCACGTTGAGCCGCACACGACGATTCAAGGTCGCCAGCGCGCGGCATAGTTCAAGGTTGCCAAGATGGGAGCCGATCACGAGCACGCCGTGCGAGGCCTGCGCCATGACCCGCATCCTGGCGTGATCTTCAATGCCGACCTGGCTGTAGTCGATGCGTCCGAGCCATGCATTCTGTTTATCGACGATGGCGCGCGCGAAACTGAGGAAGTGCCGGTAGACACTCAGCGGCCTAGCGTCCACGCCGCACTCCGGCGCCGCGGCAGCAACGCGCGCCAGGTAGTCCCGTGAAGCGGCCCGCGCCCGCCGGCTGAAGACAAAGAAATAGGCCGTCGACAGGTAAACAAACGGCATCGCCAGCGGCCGTGACAGCAACTTCACGCCATGGAACATCAGCCACATCATGAACAGCGCGCCGCGCTCGCGCCGGGCCGCCCAGGCGGCTTGCGGCACCGGCGCCAGGGGCTGCGGATGGTTCAACGGGGCCCCCGCGTCAGCAGACGCGGCAGCCGGCCCAGCATGCCGCCGAGCAGTCGCACCTGCAGTAACACCATACGGACATTGTCTTTGAACAGGCGAAAGTGCGAGACCCCATCCAACGGATAGGTGACGGTGGTCGCAATCCACCGCATCGGCACGCCGCGCCAGTACAGCCGCACGATGATCTCCACATCAAAGTCCATGCGACGGCCAATGTACTCCTGGGCCATCAGGCTCACGACCGCGGCAAGCGGATAGACGCGGAAGCCGCACAGCGAATCCGGTATCGAGAAAGACAGGGTATTGAGCCACACCAGGGCGTGGGTCAGATACCTGCCGTAGTAGCGCACGGCCGGCATGCTGCGATCGAAGACCGGCCGGCCGCAGATCAGCGCGGCAGGCTCGCGAGCCGCCGCCTCGACAAACGCCGGGATATCGCCCAGCGCATGCTGCCCGTCGGCGTCCACCTGCAGGCCGTGGGTGTAGCCGCGCTGCCACGCCGCCGCAAACCCTGCGAGCATCGCCGCGCCCTTACCACCGTTCACCGGCAAACGCAGCACACTGGTCTGCGGCACCGTCGCGGCCAGTCGGTCGAGTTCCCGGGCGCAGGCCGCACCTGAGCCATCATCGATCAGCAGGCAGGGCAAGCCCGCGGCGCGCACCGCGTCCACGACTCGCGCCACGGCGTGCTCGTGGTCGAACACCGGAACAATGGCGCAGGGATTGAAGCTGGAAGTCTGCACGGGCATCTGTCGGCAATTTTGCGGACATTATGGCACTTCGCCGGCACCCCAAGATCGCGGCTGCGGCCGCTGCCGGGCGCAGCCCGCCGCCAGATTGCAAAATCGTTATGAAGTTCTCGTTCGAAACTATTGCATCGCTGCGACAACTGCCGTAACTTTCGCGCCGCGTTGCGAGGTGTGGTACCGCTCGTGACGCCCAGAAATGGACGTCCGGACCCTTTGGAGGTGTAGCGAGAACAGTGATGAAGAACCGCAAAGCGTCGACCACGAGCGACCCTGGGCCCCGTCTTCTACGAGTTTCTCAATATTTAGAGAAGAACTTTCCCGACTTTTTTGCGGAAGCACGCTTCCAGGTCGGGGATGATGATTTTTTCCTGTACTCCCGTTTCGGGCAGTACTTCGCCCGCGTCATCGAGACCAACCGGGCCTCCCCCGGCAAGATCGCGCGCGGCTTCACCGTCCTCAACAAGATGGCCCGAGCCTCGGCCAGAAATCCACGCATTCGCCAGATCCTGGTCACGGGACCCCTGGAGTACATCGTGGATGCGCCAAAGGCACGGGAACTCGCCCGCAAGCGGCTGTCACCGGTCGCCCAGGGCTACATGGAAAGTCTCTGCGAGTAACTTGAGACGATGACCGAGCAGCTGGCACGGGAGGTCCGCGATTTCTGGCTGGACCCCGGGCGGCGCGCTCGAAGCGCACAAGCCAGCGCGCAGATCGTGCGCGCCCGGTTCGGGCCGCTCGTGGACCAGGCGGCGGCCGGTGCCCTGTCGAGCTGGACGAACAGTCCGCGCCGATGTTTGAGCCTGATCATCCTGCTGGACCAGTTTTCGCGCATCGTCCACCAGGGCACGGCCCGAGCCTATGCCGGTGACGCTCTGGCGCTCGAGACCGCCCTCGGCGGCATCGAATCGGGTGCCGACGCTACCCTCGCGGTTATCGAGCGGCTGTATTTCTGCATGCCGCTGCAGCGCACTGAGTCGTTGGCCGTACAGCAGGAGGCGGTGACGATTTTCGAACGGCTCGCGGCTGAGGCCAGTAGTGCGGAGCGGCGCCTGGCCGACTCGGCCCTGCGTACGGCTCGGGACAGTTGCAGCATCATTGCGCGATTCGGCCGTTTCCCGCGGCGTAACCGGGTGCTGGGGCGTGTCACCACGCCCGAGGAACACGCCTGGCTGAGCGGCTCGCGATAGCTACAGCGTGGCGCGCGGATCGAACGCGAGTTCGGTGCGCATGCGCTCGTACAGCGCGCGCGCCGCCGGCGTATCCGCAGGCGGCAGCACCACCTTCAGCACCACGTACTGATCTCCCGGCGGGTCGCCCGCAAGCCCCCGGCCTCGCAACCGAAGCCGGCTGCCCGACTGCGATTGCGCCGGGATGCGCAAGTCCACCGGACCGCCCAGCGTCGGTACCGTGAGCGTGGTGCCGAGCGCCGCCTCCCACGGCGCCACCGGCAAAGTCAGCTTCACATCCCGGCCTTCCAGTTCCAGATTGCGGTGCGGCCGGATATGGACCATCAGGTACAGATCACCGGCGCGACCCTTGCCGGTCGCCGCCTCGCCCTGACCGGCGAGGCGCACCGACTGGCCCTCGGTGACCCCCGCCGGCACGGTCACGCGCAAGGTCCGCTCGGTCGATGGACGACCCGGGGCGGCGGCCTGTTGCAGCGTCACATTGCGGACCGTGCCCCGATGCGCTTCCTCGAGATCCAGCTCGATCTCGGCGTGCTGGTCGCGACCGTTGCGGCGGCGCGCGCCACCGGTCGCAGCTCCGAAGGGTTGTTCACCGCCGCCGAACAGCGAGGAGAAGAAATCGCTGAACTGCTCGCTACTCTCGAACTCGTGGGCGCCGCCCGCCTCGGCCCCCGGGCCGGCAGACTGCGCCCGACCGCGCCGTGCCTGGTTGAAATCAAAACCGGCCCCAAAATCCGGCGGCGGCCGGAACTGCTCCCCCTGCTTCCAGTTGGCGCCCAGCTGATCATAGGCCGCGCGCTTTTTCGGATCCTTCAGAACTTCGTACGCCTCCTGCATCTGCTTGAAGCGCTCGAGGGCATCCGGCTCCTTGCTCACATCGGGGTGGTACTTGCGGGCCAGGCGTCGGTAGGCCTTGCGGATGTCGTCGGCCGAGGCCGAGCGCTCGAGGCCCAGGGTCTGGTAATAGTCGCGAAATTCCATGGCTTGCCGGGTAGCGGTCCGTTTACAGGGATTGGGCCATAATGGGGACTAGTGCCCCCTGGTTTCAATCCTTCGCGGGGGCCTCGAACGTTACCATCCTGCGCCCGTGCGGTGCGCCGATCGCGGCGGTTCACCATTTCAGGTCAGCGGTCCGCAGCTAAGCGGCGCTTCCCGGCCTGACGCAGCGGCCGTGCCCGCCGGGCGTGGCATCGAAATTGCAGCCCATCCTCCATGATTGCCCGCACAAATTGCCTTCGACGATGCTGATGCGACTGTCGCGTCCTCCGCACCTGCGCAACCTGCGTGCCTTCTGCGTCGCGGCCCATCACCGCAGCTTCAAGATTGCGGCCGACGAGCTGTTCCTGACTCCTTCCGCCGTCAGTCACCAGATGAAGGAACTGGAGGATTCTCTCGGCGTGCGGCTGTTTGAACGCAAGACCCGCGCCGTCGAGCTTACCTCCGCCGGCCATACCCTGCTGGATGAGGTGGGTCCGCTGCTGGATGCCATCGACCGCAGCCTCACCCGCATCGCCCGCCGTAACAACCGCGTGACGCTGCGCATGCTCCTGCCACCCTTCTTCGCCACCGAGATCTTCGTGCCGCGCATGGCGAACTTCTGCGCCGCCTGGCCCGACATCGACATTCAGGTGGATACCCGTGATCCGCGCCCGGCCGCCCATCCGCTTACCGCCGATATCTCCGTGCTGCTGTCCGATACCCTGCCGCAGGGTATCAGCGTCACACCCCTGTTCTCGCTGTCGCTGGTCGCGGCCTGCGCCCGTGAGCACGCGCAGACCGTGAAGCGGCTGGGTTCAAACGTCTTTCGCGACATGGCGCTGATCGTCCACAAGTCGCGGCCGTTCGCGTGGAACAGCTGGGCGGAAGAGCTGGGTCTGGAAGCACCGGAACCCAAGAACGTCATTGAACTGGACACCATGTCGGCGGTGGTGCGCGCGGCCGAACGCGGCGTCGGGGTCGCGCTGGTGCCCGAGGCGCTGTGCAACCTGTGGTTTGAATCGGGGTCGCTGGTGCGCATCTTCCCGCTGAACCTGCACACCAGTGACACGTACTATCTGGCGAGCCGGCCCAAGGATGCTTCAAAGCCGGAAGTTCGCGCCATGAGCCAATGGCTGATCAATGAGGTGCGCACTCTCACCGCATCTTCGATGAACGGCAGTCACGCGTAGCCGCAAATCAATTCGTTTGTTTCACTGCAGCATGACTCCTAGTCTGTTCGCGCACCCTGCATTGCGGGTGCGCCGTAACAGCCGAACAAGGAATTCCTGTCATGAAACTGCAAATATTGAAGAGTCGTCGCGGCATGCCGCTGGTCGCGACCCTGGCGGCCACGCTGCTGGTCAGCTCGGCGGCACATGCCGATGTGGAGTCGGGCAAGCTCACCCTGTCGGGGTACATTGACGCCGCCGTCGGCGAACAACTGATGGCGGGCAACTACGACGCCGTCATCAACAAACTGGCACCGCACATGTCCGACTTCACCTCGGATGAGGTGGCCGCCAGTACCAACCTGTGTGTGGCCTATGTGGCGACGGGCAAGCTTGCGCAAGCGCACCAGGTCTGTGATCAAGCCATCACCATGGCACGCCTGGAGCAGCCCGCTGCAACCCTGCTCGAGCGCCTGGCGCATCGGGATGCGCTGTCCGTCGCCTACGCCAATCGCGCAGTGCTCGCCAAACTGTCGGGCGAGTAACCACGCCAACCAGAGAAAACACAATGAAGCTTGAGGGGAGTTCGCAAAACGGCGCGTCCGCTACCCGGGCGCGCCGTTTCCTTTAAGTGAAGCTGCCCGCCGCCAGCGCAATGCGCTGCACGCGGCCGTAACGTTGCAGTCGCTCGCCTATCTGTGCGGCATCACCGATGACCACCAGCGCCAGCTGCCGACCCGCCGGGAAGGCGGTCTCGATCACCTGTTGCGCATTGGCGAGACTGACGCTGCGCAGCGCCGGCCCGTAGCCTTCGATGTATCCGGGATCCAGCCCGTACAGTTCCAGCTCCGCGAGCTGCGCGGCCCAGTCGGCCGCCGTTTCGAGGTTCATTGGATACTGGCCCACCACATAGGATCGAGCCGAGTCCAGCATGGCCTGGGTGACGCCGTCGCGCTTCAGGCGCGCGAGCGTGCGCAGCGCCAGGTCAATCGCCCGCACCGTGTGCCGTGTTTCAGCGAAGCTGCGGATCGCAAACTCCGCGGCGACGCGGCCGCGCGTGAATCCGGATCCGGCGCCGTACGAGAGCCCGGACTTGATCCGCAACTCCGTGTTCAGCAGTGATGTGAAGCGCCCGCCGAACAGGGAATTCACCAGATCAAGTGCGGCGCGCTGCCGGAAGCTTCGGTCCACGCCGGTGGCGCCGAGCCAGAAATACGACTGCGCCGAACCTGGCGCATCCACCAGCAGCACCCGCCGCCGGCGCAGTTTCACGGTGGCGGCCGGTTGTGGCAACGGCATTGCCGCCGCACGCCACGCACCGAAGCGCCGCTCCACGGCCGACTTAAGCCATGTCGTATCGATGTCGCCGGCCACCACCAGCACCGCCCGGTCCGCGCCGATATGTGCCCGGTGATAGTCGGCAACGTCCTTGAGCGCGACCGCCTGCAGCGACTCCTCGCTGCCACCTGCAGGCTGCCCATAGGCGTGGTTGCCGAACAGCAGCGCACGCCCGTACTGCGGCAGCAGCTCCGACGGATCCGAATCCTTGAGCGCCCGCAGCTGACCGATGTGCCGCTGCCGCTGGCGGGCGAACTCCCCGGCGGTCAATCGCGGCGCCACCAGCGCGTCGGCCAGCAGTTCGAGCATCTGCGGTTGGTCGTGGGCGAGGAACTGGCCGCTGATGCTGAGGCACTCCGGCCCAGCCGTGGCCACGAAGCTGCCGCCGGCGCCTTCAACGCTTTGCGCGAACGCCGCAGCGTCGCGCTCCCCCGCGCCCTTGTCCAACAGTCCCGCGGTGAGGCTCGCCACGCCCGCGCCGCCGACTGGATCACCCAGTGCGCCGCCCCGGATCAAGAGGTGAAAGGCCACCAGCGGGATATCGCGGCGCGGCACCGCGATCAGCGTCATGCCATTGTCGAGCACGACGCGCTCGTGTGCCGGCACCGCGAAGCTCTTGCGGTTCAGTTCGATGATGCGCGCGACGGGGGTTTTCACGGCGTCGGTGCCTCGCTGGGCGCGTCCGGCAGCAGCATGCCGACGGTGCGCCGCCGCGGATTGAGCAGCAGGCGCGCCGCCGCGCAGATCTCCTGCCGCGTCACCGCGCCATGGCGCTCCGGCGCCTGGAACAGATTGCGCCAGCCACCGCGCAGCGCCTCGTACTCACCCAGCAGGTGCGCCTTGCCATCAATGGTCGACAGTTGCTTCCAGAAACCGGCCGCATTCAGATTGCGAGCGCGGTTCAAATCGGCATCGCTCAAGCCGGCGGCGGCGATGCCGGACAGCTCTGCATCAATGATGGCGCGCGCCGCGTGGGGGTCTACCCCTTCGGCCAGGGTGAACCAGAACCAGCACAACGAAGGATCAAAACCCTGATGCCAATCGGCGGCTACCTCCTGTGCCACCGCGCGCTGATCCACGAGCAGCCGATGCAGCCGCGAGGCATTGCCGTCCACGAGCGCCGTCAGCAGCAGATTCAATGCGGGCGCCAGCGGATCATGGGCTGCGGGCGCCTTGTAGGCATACTGCAGCAGTGCCATCTGCGCGGGCCGTCGCACCACGACGCGCCGTTCGCCGAGCTGTTCGGGTTCGCGCACGCTCACCGCCGGCGGATCGGCTTGCCGCGGCAGCCGCCCGAGATGCCGACGCGCGAGCGCGAAGGCCTCCTCATGGGTCACGTCGCCCACCAGCACCATGGTCTGGTTGTTGGGCGCGTAATAGGTGCGATAGAACCGGCGCAGGTCCTCGGCCTTCCAGCCGCGGATGTCATCGGGCAGGCCGATGGTCGGGAACCGGTACGGGTGTACCAGGAATGCCTGCGCCTGAACCTGCTCGCTCAAGTAGCCCTGGTTGTTGTCATCGACGCGCAGCAGACGCTCCGAATACACGACGCCCCGTTCGCTCTCGATCAGCGCGGGGTCCAGGCTCAGGCCCTGGATGCGATCCGCTTCCAGCGCGAACACCAGATCCAGCGCGCCGCGCGGAAACCAATCCTGATAGACCGTCACATCATCGCAGGTGAAGGCGTTGTTTGAACCGCCCTGTGCCTCCATCAACCGGTCAAACTCCCCGGCGCCGTGGCGCCGGGTGCCGTTGAACATCATGTGCTCAAAGAAATGAGCGAGGCCGGTGAGGCCGGGTGCCTCATTGCGGCTACCCACCCGCACCCAGTTGTGAAGCGCCACGCTCGGGATCGAGTGATCCGCCCAGACGATGATCTTCAGACCGTTGTCCAGCACCAGCGAACGCACCGCGGCCTGACCCGGCACCGACGCAGCGCCGCGTGCGGCGCGGGCCGACAGGCGACGGGGCAGCGGCGTTGAGCCTGGCCGGATCATCGGATTTCCTTTTGGTGGCTGGTCGGACCGGCCAGGGGGGCCGGGACGAAAACAGGCAGAAGTGCCCGCGGCAGGATTTTAACCCGTGGCCGGCCGCCCTGCGCACCCGGGAAAATGGGAAAAAGCCTTGTTTTCGGGCATTTCCTTGCAAATTAGGAGCTTGGCTGCGGCAGCGCTGACGCTCGGCAAAAAAAAAGCCGCGAGCGCTTGAAAAAAAGCGTCGCGGCTAGTTCGAAAGCAAACACCGGGGGAGTTGTTCGCTTCGTGGACTTGGTTAAAGCAAAGGTTGTGCCAATGATCAAACTGCTTATTTTTCCGATACTTGAGGCGCTACGCCGCTGCCGGCGCATGTGACGTAATCTGTCAGGATCGGACGTTCCCCGCGTTGCCTGGCAAATCAGGGCAGCTGCCCCGTGCACACGTCACAGATGTTTGTGGCCCGTTCCCCGCGGCACGCGGCGCTGCGGCAACATGCGTCATGGCGGACACACCCAAACGTCGACTGCTGGACCAGATGGGTGCCGTACCCACTTACGTGGCGATCGGCAGTCGCATCACTGGCGATATCGAGGCACCCGGAGCACTGGTGATGTGCGGCCAGGTGCGCGGCGACGGCAATGTGCAGGGGCCGTTGAGCGTGGCCGCCAGCGCGCAATGGGACGGCGAGGTGCACGCGCGCAGTGCGGTCATCGCCGGAAAGATCACCGGCGTCATCAAAGTGGATGAGAAACTCGAGATCCGCGCCACGGCGGTGATTCATGGTCGCGTCACCGCCCGCAGCCTCGCGATCGCCAAGGGCGCGGTGATTGAAGGCGAGGTCATCGTGACCAGCGGCGAGCCGATCATCAATTTCGAGGAAAAGCGCGACAAGTGACCGCACTCGCGGTCAGCGCGTCAGATGGCCAACCACCGCGTTCTCGGCCCAGGTATCCCCGCTGAAGCCATTGAGGAAACCGCAGTGACCGCCGAAGGGTGTCACGAGCGCGCGCAGGCTGGGTGAGGCGGCGATGCGGTTGAGATCCGCCACCGGCACGATGGGATCATCGACCGCGGTAATGATGGTCGCCGGCACGCTCAGGCCCGCGAGCCGTTCCCCGGTGATTGAATAGCCGTCGAGGTAGTCCTCCAGCGTGCCGAAGTCAGTGTGGCGCGCAACCAGCTCGGCCGTCATCTCGCGCAAGCTGTCGAAGCGGCGCAGATCACCAAACTGGTAGAGCTGCGGCCACGCGCGTTGCTTGGCGCGCAGCGAGGCGCCCCATTTGCGCACGAAGTACCGGCGGTAGACGCGCGGACCGGATTCGATCGCGGCAAGCGTGGCGCGTGGCTCGAGCACCGGTGAGATGGCGACGACATTGGCGATGGCCAATCCGGCCCGCGGCGCATCCGCCGCCACCCGCAGCAGAAAGTTTCCGCCCAGCGAAAAGCCCGCCAGATGCAGCGGCAATCCGCTGAACAGCTGCTGAGCCTGGCGCACGGCGCCCGTGACTTCGGGCAGCAGGCAGGAATGGAACAGACCCTGATTCAGTTGCTGGGTCCCGCCGTGATCGCGCAGGTTCAGGCGCAGAATCTCGAAGCCGCGGGCGAGTAACCGCCGCGCGAGGGCCAGCATGTACATGGCGTCGGCATCGCCCTCCCACCCATGCAGCATGACCACGGCCCCGACCGGATTGGCGACGGTAGCCGGGGTATGCTGCGCGAGCAGGCGCACCCCATCACCACAGTCGAGGATCACGGCTGTGCTGCGCGCACGCACCTGCACGCAGCGCAGCCGCACCAGGGCACGCCGCAACGGCAGACTCGGCACGATCGACTGCACGTGCGCATTGCGCAGCCACCAGGGCGGCCGAAAGCCCTTCTCCAAAGCGTATTGCAGCGTAGGTTGCAAGATCGGCGCTAGCGAACGCGGATCTCGATCCGGTTGTTGGCGCCGGCGGCGCGGTTCCATTCTCCGGCCGAGAGCGTGTCGGACACGGCCGGATAGGCGGAGATGTTGCCGGCATCGCCGCTCGCGACCTGCACGTGAATCTGATCATGGCTGCTGGCGCGCAAGGCACCCATCAGATCCGCCATCACGATCGGGATGCGCACACCGCTGGCGGCAGGATCATCGTGCGCGCCGGTGACCATATCGCACTTGGCGTACGGCAAATCATCCGGCGCGAGCGAATAGCCATCGGTGGCATTGCCAACCAGGCAGAACCTGCCGCTGAAGGTGCGGATGTCCACATTACCCTGGAAGCCCTGGGCCGTGAGGCGGTCGAACAGCTGCCGCAGGGTGTCCAGGCGGCTGCCGCTGAACGGCTCAACCCCATAGGGCACCGTCTGGATGATCGGCTTGACGCTGACGCGCTGCGCGGGCGCAGCATCCGCCGCGGCGGACGCGGCATCCGGTGCCGGGCCCGCATCGGGCCGGGGCGCCGCCGCGACGCCGGCCGCCTTGAGCTGAGCGAGTTGCTCCTGCAGTTGCGACCAGCGCGAGTCCTGCTGCCAGTAGAGCAACGCCATGACCACACACGCGCCAGCGAGTGCCCCCGTCAGCAGCCACGGCAACCAGGTGCCGCGCGCCGGCGGCAGCGGGGAACCGGTTTGCGGATGCGGCTCCCGCAGCACCGCCCGCATGTCGGCCAGCAGCCGGTCGCCCTGGCTGTCGAAGCCGCCGAGGACCGTGCGTCGCAATTCGTTGAGCTGCTCACGCAGGCCGCCACCGTGAAGGGAGTCGCCCCCATGGGTGAGCGGATGGGTGGCGGTGTGATAGTCATCGCCCGCAAAGGAGACGGTATCGACGGCGCGGCGCTCGAGGGCCAGGTTCAGCTGGTAGAGCACTTTGGTGACATCGGCCGGCTTGACCTCCTTGGGCAGCACGCCGATCGCGCCGAGCGCGCGTGCCTGCCCGACATACAGCTCCCCTTCCTGGGAGGTGTACATCATGATCGGAATGGTCGCGGTGCGCGGGTTGTTCTTGATGGCGTGCACGGCCTGCAGGCCGTCCATGCCCGACATCATATGATCCATGAAGATGGCGTCGGGCCGCTGGGTCCCGAGATACTCCAGCGCGAGCTCCGCCGACTCGGCGGTGTCGACCTCGATACCATGCTTCTCGAGCATACGGGCCAGAGACAGTCGTGCCGACTTCGAGTCGTCTACGATCAATGCGCGCTTGCCCACCTGAGCTCCGCCGCGGGGTACTCGCCGCCGCCGCAAAATGAAGGCCCAAGTGTAGCTCAGTTGGCGCGCGGATCCCGGCACCTGATCGTCGCGGATCGCCGACGGCCTTTAGCCCAAAGCCAGTCCCATCTGCCCGAGCAGTCCGCCAAGGGCCGCGCCGACGAGTACATCGGTGGGATAGTGCAGTCCGAGCACCACGCGCGAGGCCGCCACCAGCGAGGTGAACGGCACCAACACCCAGCCGAGCTCGGGGAAATGCGCCACGGCCTGCCAGGTGAAGGCCACGGCATGCAGGGTGTGTCCGGAGGGGAAACTGTAACGGTCCAGCGGCGCACCGTGCAGCGAGATGCCGCGGTGGGTGATGAAGGGACGCTCGCGAACCAGCGTTTGCTTGAGAACCTTGTAGAGCAGCACGCCGATGATGCCGATGAGCGCCATGCTCAACGCCGGGCGCACGCCCGCGCGACCCCGCAGCAGCGGCAGCGCCAGCAACAGTGCATACCAGAGCACGCCGTCGCCGAGCCGGCTGACGAGCTGGAACGTGCGGCGCACCGGGGGACGGCCACTTAACGCGTTCAGCGTGCGGCAGATGCCGAACTCAGCCGCGTCCACGCGCGCCACAAACAGGCTTAAGGATCCGGCCTTCATGGGGCCGATAGCCTGGCGGTGCTGCAAGGCGGTTCAGTGACTGAACCGTGAAAGTTTTATTGCCGGGTACGGCCGGTGTGAACCGGTTCTCAGTCGCGAATGCCGCGGCCGACATTCATCATCATCACGGCGGTCGTGAACATGATTGCAGCCAGTCCGATCATGATGGCGAAGGCGGCCGGGACGTTGACATCGGAGACGCCGAGGAAGCCGAAGCGGAAGGCATTCACCATATAGACGATGGGATTGGCATATGACAGGTTCTGCGCCAGCGGCGGCAGCACATGAATGGAATAGAACACCCCGGCAAAGTACGTGAGCGGGGTCAGCACGAAAGTCGGAATCCAGTTCACCTGATCGAAGTTCTTGGCCAGCAGCGCGTTGATGAAGCCACCCAGCGAGAACACGATCGAGGTGAAGACCACCGCGCCCAGCACGATCAGCGGGTGCAGCACATGCAGGCGCGCGAACAGCAGCGTAACCGCGGTCACCACGCAGCCGACCAAGAGCCCGCGCAGCAGGCCACCGGCCGTATAACCGGCGACGATCAGCCAGTTGGGAAGCGGCGAGACCAGCAGCTCCTCGACGTGCTTGCCGAATTTCGCGCCGAAGAATGACGCGACGACATTGCCGTAGGAGTTCTGGATCACGCTCATCATGATGAGTCCCGGCGCGATGAACTGCAGATAGTCGAAGCCCCCCATCTGCCCGACGCGACGGCCGATCACGCTGCCAAAAATAGTGAAATACAGCGTCGCCTGGACCGCCGGCGGCACCATCGTCTGGCCCCAGATGCGGATGATGCGGCCGTATTCACGGATGATGATGGTCTTGAAACCACACCAGTTGACCCGGGCCAGGTTCACCGGCTGCGGCAGGTCGGTTTTCACCTGTACGTCCATCAGCCCGCGGCTCCCGTGAGGTGCGACTTGCTCTCGACCAGCCGCATGAAGATCTCTTCGAGGCGATTGACCTTGTTGCGCATGCTGACCACATGAATCCCCAGCTGCGTCAGACGCAGGAAGATGTCGTTGAGCGGTTGTTCGCGCGACACTTCGATCTCCAGCGTGTGGGAATCGACCAGCATGGTCGGGTAGCCGGCAAGATCCGGTACCGCATCGAGCGCTTCGCGCAGGTTCAGCACGAAAGTCTCGGTGGTCATCCTGCTGAGCAGCGCGCTCATGCGACCACGCTCGACGATGCGTCCGCCATCAATGATGGCGATATTGCGACACAGGTTTTCGGCCTCTTCGAGGTAGTGCGTGGTCAGGATGATGGTCGTGCCGCTGTCGTTGATCTCTCGCAGGAACTCCCACATCGAACGGCGGATCTCGATATCGACCCCCGCAGTGGGTTCATCCAGGATGAGGAGCTTGGGTTCGTGCATCAGCGCGCGCGCGATCATCAGGCGGCGCTTCATGCCGCCGGACAGCCCCCGCGCCATCGAATTGCGCTTATCCCACAGTTGCAGCTGCTTGAGGTACTTCTCGGCGCGTACGCGCGCGACTTTGCGCTCGATGCCGTAAAATCCGGCCTGGTTGACGACGATTGTCAACGGCGACTCGAACATGTTGAAGTTCAGTTCCTGCGGCACCACGCCGATGCAGGACTTGGCCGCCTCCAGTTGCCGGTCGATGTCATGGCCGAACACCTCGACCGTGCCGCCCGACTTGGTGACCAGAGAGGTGGTGATACCGATCAGGGTGGTCTTGCCGGCACCGTTGGGTCCCAGCAGCGCGAAGAAATCGCCCTGCTCCACCTCCAGATCAATGCCTTTAAGGGCCTGAACGCCGTTTTTGTAAGTCTTGGTAAGTGCGTGAACTGACAGCGCGTGCATGGGCAATCAAGCAGCCATTTGGAGGCGGGACGGGCGCGAGAGGGTACCACACCTGATCTGCCGCCTCCGGCGCGGACCGTCACTCCTTGGGGCGGTCCTTGGACAGCGGCTGCGCTAACGGCGACAGCGTGCGCGCGTGGGTCTCGCGCGCGGGCGGTCGCGGATCGCGCGGCAGTGGCGGGGCCCCGCCGGTGTTCGGGCTCGAATCACGGGCTGTCATCGGCGGGCGCGTGCGTGGGTCACGTGGATCGCGGAAGGGCGACTTGCTGACGGCCGGCTGCGCGGGGCGCGCTGGCGAACCCGGCGCCGGCGCCGCCGGCACCACGCGCGAATCACTGCGCACGTCACGCCCGATGATCTGCGGGGCGAACAGCTCGACCGACAGGCTGAAGGACCGCACGTCGGTGGGTGCGAGTGCTCCGACACCGACGACCTGCCGGGTGATTTCCTCGCCGCGCTCATTGCGAACGGCAAGGACGATCGAGTATTCCCAGGTTCCGCCATCCGGGGGATGGCGGATGGTGCCTTCCACCCGCAGCGGCGTCGCCGCGGGCAGCATGCGCTGCGCCGCGGGGTCGAACCGCAGGTGATGCAGGCAGCCGGGACACACGGTCGCACTTTCAAGGATAGTGGCCTTGCAGTGCGGACAGCTGCGCGTCTTGCCCGGGTTCATCTAAATGGCGGCTCCTTGAATCAGGAAACCGCCGCGTCCACCTTCGCCGTGGCCAGCGTGCTCACGGTCGAGCTGCCCTTTTCGCCCCAGCCGAATTCAACCTGGCCACGCATGCGCGAGCCGGCCGCAACCGTCAGTGAGCCGGCCTTCACGTCGCCGACCACCATGCCGGTTTCCTGAAGCTCAACCCGCGCCGCAGCTTCAATGTTGCCGTGCAGTTCGCCACCGACAATGACGGTGCTGGCGCGAACCTGTCCGGTCACTCGTGCCCCCACCTCGATGGTGAGGTTGCCCTGCACGTTCACATCACCCTTGAAGGATCCCGCGATGCGCACATGGCCGGAGCCCTCGATCTTGCCTTCGATGGTGAGATCCGCAGCGATCAGGGACTCCTTGAGATCGGCCCGCACGCCCTGCGGACGTCGGATCGAATCCGTGTTGGTCGGGGGGGTCGCGGACATGGGGGTCTCCCGGGGGGTGACGGTGCCGGATGGCATCGGGGGCGGTGTCGAGCCGGTCGGTGCGTTGGGTTCTTTCCAGAGCGCCATAGGTCAATTCTCCTCATTGCAGCAGCAAGCAACCAGATCCCCAGTTTATACCGGGTCTGGTGCGGTGCCAGACAGACGTCGCCCATGGGCGACAATCGCCAGGGCCAACTCCTAGCGCTGCACCTTACCCCGGCCGGGCCTCGGCAGCCAGCAGCTGCAGGCCGCGCGCGCGCATCCGTTCCACCGCGGCGCTGTCGCCCGCGCGAGCCGTCCGCAGCAGGTCTTGCCATATTTTGGGCCGGCTCTCCCAGCGTGGCCGCAACCATTGGATACGGGCCTCGGCCACCCGCGTGAGCCGACTGAGCGTACAACCGCCGATCACGGTCAAATTGGCGACCGAGACCCCCAGCAGCAGGCGCGCCGCGGCCGGCTCGCTGCGGGCCAGGTGCCAGGCTTGGGTCATGGCGAGCCGCATGACGGCTACCGCCCCGTCTACGGTGAAAAAGGGCGCCGGGTAGCGCGGCGGGCGGTCATTGATGGCGCCGACGATGGCGTCAGACCAAAAGCCGGCATCGGCCCACCCCACATCGACCAGCAGGACCGCGCTGGCGGCGGCGCAGCGCAGGGACCTGGCATCCAGACTCATCAGCAGCGGGCCCACCTCGCGAAGCAGCGACGGCTGGGCAACATCGACCAGACATTGGGCGCGCAACAGGCTCAGGACCTGTTCATTCACCTCGAGCACAGACTCGAGCGTGGCCTTTCCAAGCCAGCTTTGTATCTCCATCGCATTCCTCCTACTTCCGGTGAATTTTCAGTTGGCGCAGCCATGCCGTGCTCCGCGGTTTTTGTTATTTTTATCACAAACCCGCTCGACCGCATCCGCCACCCGACATAACCCAAACGCCAGAGGTAGTCATGCGCATCTCCGACAATCGCTACAACCGTGACCGCTTTCGCCTCGATCTCGCCTTGCGGTTCATCCGTCATGAAGCCCGCACGCAGACCATCCGGGCATGGACCGGTTTATCGGATGACCGGATCCGCAAACTGTATAGAAGCTACTTGCATGAACCCGGCTTTGCCGTATCTCGTCCGCGCGGCAAGTCCCCGCAGCAATGCACCTACTTCACGCGCTCGCCGCGGCTGAAGGATGAAAGTTCGTTCCTGGCCAGCGTCTGTTCCCTGCTCGGGGTACTGCCGCAGGCGGGAATGCAGGTCAATCAGAAAGCGTTGGCCAACCTGACTCGCGGCGAGCTGCTCTGCCAGGCCTTCGAGGTCTACCACGACCTGGTAGAGGATCCGCACATCAGTTTCGAGCATCTAGTGTTCCTGGTCAGCGCGCTCGCCGAGGGGGAGGAGCTGGTATTGGCCAGCTGCGAGGATTGCGGCGTCCTAACGGTTGCCGATCGCTTTAGCTTTCAGCCGCAGCATTGCCTGCACTGCATGAGCCGGTGCTAAGTTAAGAGCGGCACCTCGTCAATTCGAAAGCGGTGCGGCCCGGGTGCCGATCGGTTCGAATTCGGAGTTGCGCTCTTATTGTACTTGTTGTACTATGAGTACATATAGTACATGTTGTAATGAAATGCAGATCTCGATTGACGAACGAGCGGCAGAGCCCGTGTACCTGCAACTGAGCACTCAGATCCGTGCGGCGGTAAAGAGCGGGGAACTGAAGCCGGGCACGCCGTTGCCGACCATTCGCCAGTTGGCGGCGGAATTGCAGATCAATCCCAACACCGTCGCCAAGACCTATCGGTTCCTCGAGCGCGATGCGGTAATCGAGACGCGCGGTGCCAAGGGATCGTTTATTCATCAGCAGGGAATGAAGCACTCGAAGATCGAACTCAGCTCAAAGGCTGCGCCGGTGCTCGCGCAAACGGTGGCTTCGCTGCGTGCGATCGGCCTTACGGATTCGGAGATCCGCATTGCGTTTGCCAGTGTAATGAAGGGGTCGGTATGAGCCTCGATATCCAGACTGTTCTGATCGCAATCCTATTTGCATCCCAGGTTTTCGTGCTTTCCTTCCTCACGCCGCGAAGGAGTCGTCAGTTCAACGCGCTGATGTTCAGACGCTACCCTCCAGAGCAGTATCCGAAGCTCTACCCGGTGCCAAGGGAGAAGGTGCAAAGAAGACTAGACTCGATGAAGCCCCTGTACCTCGCCGCTGGCGGCGTCGCAGCCATCACACTTTTCGTGAGCCTCATCCATGGCGCCGATTCAGTGGAGTTGGCGCGACGCATGTTCTGTTGCCTGATCTTGCAGATTTTGCCCCTATACGTCTCCCTGATCTGGACCATCAGGGCAGCCCGAGCGTTCCGTGCCATGCCGCCGCCGCACGTTCGGTCGGTGGAACTGCGGCCATGGCGCGTCGTCGACTTCGTTTCGCGGCTTTGGATCGGCCTTGGCCTGGTCGGGCAGGTAATGGCACTCGCCTGCTCCGTGGTGGCGTACCTGCATCGTCGAGAAGCACTGCTAATGGTCCTATTCTGCTCGATCATCAGCGGTGCGCTGCTAATCCGGATGATCTACGTGCTGCTCGGGCGCGCGGCAATTAGACGCGCCGACCCATATATGTCCGCAGCGGATATTTTCCGCGTTCGGCAGCGCCGCTTTCAGGGCCTCTTCGGCGGCGGCGCCGCGCTCGGCGCCTGTTTCGCCTTCATGTTGCTGAACCAAGCGCAGCTCATCCGATTCGAGCAGGTGTACGGATTGATAGGCGCGAGTATCGTAATGCAGCTTGTCTGGCTCGCGGTCATATCCGCACAAAGTCGGCAGCTCAATAAACGAGACTTCAGCGTCTATCGCGCCGATGGCGCTTCGCAGGCACCGAATATCAGGGACCGAGGCCGGCCGGTGCGTTCGTAACCACCATCCCTTGGCGCCCCACACCTCGAACTCGACTTAGAATGTCATCCGGAAGCCGACGCGGTAGGCCTGCCCCAGCTGGTCGAAGAAGACCGGGTTGCTCGTGGAGGAGTTCGCGAACGGCGGGGCCTTGTTTAGCAGGTTGTTGACCTGTCCCCACAGCTGCAAGCCCTTCAGCCCCGGAATCGTTGTGATCGTGTAGGCGGCATTCAGGCCGAATAGGAAGTATGAGGGAACATGGTTGGTGACGCCGACAGGCAGGACCGTGAGCGGGGCGATAGCCGAGGCGGAAGCGTAATAGGCCTTCTGGGCGGCTGAGCCCGCCAAACCAAACCCTAGTCCCGCAGCGGCTAAGTTACAAAGTGAACCTGCGGTGTTGTACTGCGCGGTGGTGCAGCTGATGTCATTGGTGCCGATCACGCCCTGGCCGACCCAACTGACATTGGGCGTCAGGCTGAAGTTCTCAACGTCCCAGGTGATCGACATGTTGCCGCGCCAGCGCGCTGCCGGCTGGTAGTTCGGCAGGAAGAGGGCGTTTGCGCCGGTCTCTCCCAGCACATTGATTGGCTCGTTTCCCGGTGTATCCACGACCGTTTGCTCACTCACCCAGGTGGTCAGGGCGCGCGCGGTCAGGGCACCTGCCGAGCCCGGCAGGGCAAGGTGGTAGGCCATCGAGAAGTCGACGCCACGTTCGTCAAAGCTGCCGCCGTTGTAGGCCTCCGTATTCTCCTGCGTGATATTAGCCACGTTACCCAGGGCAAAGGCATTCGCTCCCGTAACAGCGCCTGCTGTGCCGGGCGCAACCACGGCGCCAGCGGCGTTGTAGTAGAGGTTGTTGAACGACAAACCCTGACAGTAGTTGTTGTTCTGGAACGCGGACGTTACCCCGACGGCCTCGATAGCACTGAAGCAAGCCGTGCGACCGGTGAGGTTGGCCCCTTCGATGCCATTGAGGACACGGACATGGAACCAGTCGGCAGAGGCCTGGAAACCAGGCAGCTGCGGCGGCGTGAACACCAGCCCCAGGTCTGTCGTGTTGGACGTTTCCGGCCTCAGCTTGATATTACCCAGCAGATTGGTGGTGCAGAGGCTTTCCGGCACACTGGTGCTCGACGCGCCGTCCTCGCAATACCCTGCGTCAAATTCGCCCTTGAAGGCGGGGTTTCCCGGCACGAAGGTCTGGGAGTAGTACAGGTCGCGCGGATCCGGGTCGCGCGAATCGTGCGACTGCGAACCGCGGAACCGGATACCTTCAATGGGCTCCCAGACCAGCGAGGCCTTCCAGGTGGGCAGTGATCCCGTGTTCTGGGTTCCCGGGGTGACATCCACGCCATACAGGGCCTCGTTGGTATAGAACGAATCACGGCCCGCAATGTCGAGCTGCAGCGTCTTTGCGAAGCGGGCATTCTGCAGCAGCGGCAGATTGAACTCGACGTAGACCTCGTTCATGGTGGTCGCACCGCCGTAGTCGTTGCCGTACTGGTAGGCAAAGTCCGAGGTGATGGCCAGGCAATCCTCCTGCGCCGGGGTGAGATTGGAATTACCAAGGGTATTTTTCGCTCCCGGGCAGGTGGCGAAATCGTTGTGCGTAAGCTGCCTGTGCCACTCGTAGCCGGCGGCCATGGAGAACGCGCCCGCGCCGACACCGCGCCAGATTTCGCCCGTGGCGTTGAGGCTGAATGCGGTCATGTCCTGGAACAGCTGCAGGGCCAGGGGATTGGTAGCGTAATTGATGGCAGATCCGGACAGCGGCATACCGCCGAGCGGGTTCAGGGGCTGACAATTGCTCGCCAGCAGCTGCAAGGTTTGCAGCGTGTTCAACCCAGAGACCGGGCTCACCGGGTCGAACCCTCCACCCGATACGGCAAGGTACTGTTGTACATACGTGGGGTACAAGAGGCCGGTGGCCCCACCCCCCGCGTAGGCACTGGCAGCCGATGCCATCGCGTTCGCAAGACCGCCTTCCGCGGTCACGCGGCATTCCGGTGTACCTCCCGGCCCGGCCACGGTGTCGAGCGCCATGCTGGAGCCTAATATCGTGAATTGCTGTCCGGATTGCAGATTCGTGGTCTGTCCGTACCGAGCGTGGGCATCCCAGGACCAGGAGCTATCGCCGATCTTGCCGTCGAGGCCGATGGCGATCTGCTTGAGGGTGGTGTCGTTGATCAGGCCAAAATTGATCTGGGAACTGAAGTCCTTCTGAAAGTACGCCACGGGGACGGGCAATTCAGCGTTTGCATAGACTGACCCTGTAGGTCCCCACGCGGCGGCTCCCCCCGCGCCAAGCAAGTAGGGATTGTCGTTGCCGAGCGGTCCGCTTTCGGCGCCGAAGTTGTCACTGGGATTTAGGGCGCTGACCTTGCCCCAGTTGAGGTCGACATGCAGGTTGATGCTGTCTGTGATCTTTGCGGTCATCAGGGCGCTGATGACGGTGCGCTGCGTGGCAGTCACCAGGTTCGTGTAAATGTTTTCCGGTTCGCCGGAACCGCCAGGTGCCACCCCAGCGTTAAAGCCTCCGTTGCTCGAGAAGGGAACCAGCCCCAGGCCATCCGGAGCCGCCTGGTAAGTCGCCCCTCCAGTGTTAAGAGCATAAGCACCAAAATTGCCAAAACCAATCCCCGACACCAGGCCATACGGACTGGTGTTGGTGGTCAGGCCGGAGCCGACGGCACTGGTGTTTACAAAGAAACTATTAGGCGCGTAACCGGTGGTATAGGGACCGGTATCGGAATTGCACCAGGTACGGCCGGAAAACTGACACGAGGCCGGATCCTGCTTCTGGTATTCGGCAGCGATCACGAAGTGAATGCGATTGTCGAACAGGCCATGCCCGTAGGCCGCGCTGACATGAGCTGTCTTCGCGTCATTGTAATGCGTATCGTAGGTGTCGGCGTTGAGCTTGCCGCCTTCCAGCTCGTGATCGAGGATGATGTTGACCACGCCGCCGATGGCGCCGGACCCATAGAGCGCCGAACCGCCACCAGTGACGGTATCGATGCGCTGCACCAGCACCTGCGGGACAAAGTTCAGGTCGAAGCTGTCCAGGGTGCTGGTGGACACCGCGCGTTGGCCATCAATCAGCGTCAGGGTGCGGCTGCCGAAGAAGGGGTTTAGGCCGCGCAGATCCGCGATGAAGGCACCGGCGTTGAAGGAGGAGTTGCCGGTGGTCGTGGGCGTCACGCTGGAAACGTTCGACGGGGTCTGGCTCAGCACGTCGCCGACATTGACGATGCCCAGGTTTTCAATGACGGTGGCGTCGAACACCGTGGTCGGGGTGGCCGTCGTGAAGTCAGTGGTGCGCTTGATGCGCGAACCGGTGACGGTGACCTCCTCGAGAGGCGGGGGCGGCTCACTCGTGGTCGTCGCGGTTGTCGTTGTGCCTGGCGCCGTCTGCGCCAACGCATGTGGGGCCCAGGTCAGGGATGCGGTCAGCAGGCACAGTATTCCTGCCGTACCTGAGACCCACGAGGCAACGGGACCTCGAGAACCAGGGGCAGTGCGCGTAGAACGAAGTATTGCGGCCACGGCTTGATCGATTGAGATCATAAGGACTCCCTGCTCAGGTATGGCTTGTTTTGCGCAAAGACATTGCAGCATGCGGGGTCCGCCCTGCTGTCAGGTGCAAGCTGGACGGTTGACTTAGCAACCGAATGCTCTGAGAGATCGCGCCGCGATCTTTCATACCCGCCCCCCTAGCAGGCTGTTGAAAAATGCCACATTTGCGGCACAGTACGTTCAACGCAGTTGATCGGTGGATGGACAGCATGCGCGGAACGGATGTGGATCAAGGCGG
>Ga0210391_10000958_pt1 | contig 27486 bp, 25 predicted proteins | sample IncBWC12OmetaG_FD_160573 | JGI IMG/M metagenome (GOLD analysis project Ga0210391, IMG submission 160573) | Forest soil microbial communities from Barre Woods Harvard Forest LTER site, Petersham, Massachusetts, United States - Inc-BW-C-12-O ... | reverse complement strand
AATGGTGGGAGTTTTTGGCTGCTGTGCGGCTACTGGTCGTAGCTTTTATTGTGATACGTGCCGTCGAGGTGATAGCTCGCGTGTGGATTCCAAGCCCCGTCGCGTGGCATCAGGATGAAGTATTCACCCTTCCGGGACCGCCTCACAACGAGCGCCAGCCGTAGATCCGCGCGGTCCTCGATGGCGACCGCGTACCGATATTCGCCGGCGGGACACGGTTGATTGAAGAACACTGCCGAACGGGCCACCTCCCTCCGCGCTTTGCCGCTCTCGAAGGCGGCCCCCATGATGCGAACTTGTTCCTCCGACATTAGCGATAGGTCCAATCCCTGATTTCTTAGGTAACGGTCGAATGTGTCCAAGTCATTCGTGGTTCCCGGAAGGTCCGGTTCGTCGCCGAGGAAATCGATCGCTTGCAGGAGTTTAGCGTTCGCCTGCCGCAATACTTCGATGTGGTGCTCGAATTGCTCGCGCGTGAGCGGCCCATCTCTGGTCGCCATCTTTCCATCATCGAGCATCTCGACAACACGGTTGTATCGCCGAATCTGTGCGAGCCGGTCGAGTGCCAAAAACAACAGCGGCGGAACGGGCGCGCTTCCCGCACAATACCTGCGCATTGCGCGTACATCGATCCCGAGGTGCTGGGCAGCCTCACGCTGAGACATCTCCATAGCTTGGAGTCGCACGCGGATCAAGTCCGCATCAGTTACGGTAACAGTAGGATTTTCCATCGTCATGGTGGGGGTCCTCGATTTGTGGTCGGTTCACGGTTCCCTCGGCATTGCTACCGGGGCGCTGCAAAGCATTTTGCGGCGTTGGACGTAGTGTTCGCCTGGCAAGCGCGATATGCGAGAGTTGACCGCTCTTGGCGGCGGAGGCGAAAAAGAGGCAGGCTCACGGAAACACTGCACCAGGGCGAACGCTTCCCACGGAACCGCGGGGAAGTTCCCGCCGCCGCCGCAATCGTCAGGAGGGCGAAGCCACCTTGCGCGCCGCCAGGTTGGTGGGATAGGCGCCCCGATGGCGGGGCCGCCCGCCGAGGATCGCTTTGGACGGCACCCGGCCTTAACGAAGCCCCACGGGCCGCGTCGGTACGGCCATAATAGGCGCCCCTTTGGGGGCCCAAGAATGGGCCGCGTGGCGGGCCGTGTTGGGGTCGGACGATCCATCTAAGTACATGAAGTTATTAGGTATATAGGCCAATTTCGCGATGATGAACGACCCGTATAATGGGTGGATGCAATCCCTCCCCGATCCCAAGCTCGCCGGCACCGTCATCGTCGGCATGTCGGGCGGCGTCGACTCGGCCGTCGCGGCACTGCTGCTGCAACGCGCCGGCCACGCAGTGCAGGGATTGTTCATGTCCAATTGGGAGGACGACGACGATGTCTACTGCACCACCGCAAGCGATTTTCAAGATGCGCGGCGTGTTTGCGAGATATTGGGGCTACCCCTCCATCGGGTAAGTTTTGCGGCGCAGTACCGCGAGCGGGTCTTCGACTTCTTCCTGCGCGAATACGCCGCGGGCCGAACCCCGAATCCGGACGTCCTCTGCAACCGCGAAATCAAGTTCGGCGTGTGCCTCGACTACATGCACCGCCTGGGCGCCTCCTGGATCGCCACCGGCCACTATGCCCGGGTGCAACCATCGCCTGCCGGGCCGCTGCTGCTCCGCGCCACGGATGCCGCCAAGGATCAGAGCTACTTTCTTCACGGGATCGACCCATCCGCGCTCGAGAAGACCCTGTTCCCCATCGGCGAGCTCCGTAAGGCCGAGGTGCGGAGGTTGGCCCACGCGGCGGGCTTGCCGGTGCACGACAAGCCGGACAGCACCGGCATCTGCTTCATCGGCGAGCGGCCCTTTCAAGAGTTCCTCAGCCGCTACCTGCGCACGGAGCCGGGACCGATCGAGACCGGCGACGGCGTGGTCGTGGGCGAACATCGCGGCCTCGCTCTGTACACTCTGGGCCAGCGTTCGGGCTTAAGGCTGGGCGGCCGCGCCGGTGCCGCCGCCGCGCCCTGGTATGTGGCCGACAAGGACGCGGCACGCAATGCGCTCATCGTCGTTCAGGATCAGGACCACCCTCTTCTGTTGTCGGATTCTTTCGAGGTGGAGCAGATGCGCTGGCTGAACTTGCGCGAGCGCGCCGACGAAGCGATCGAGTGCTCCGTCAAGACGCGCTATCGGCAGGACGACATCGGCTGCACCGTGCGCCCGTCGCGCGCAGGCGTCGCCGCGGCCGATCGGAATTGGCAGGTGACCTTAGGGACGCCCGCGCGCGCGGTGACTCCCGGGCAGTACGCCGTGTTCTACGACGGCGCGCGCTGTCTCGGCGGCGGTGTCATCGCGCGGCGCTACAATTCCCGCTCGGGCGCGGCGACCGGCGGAATCACTTATAATTCTCTTTTTTCCGTGGAGGGGTCATGACGGATAGCTTCAAGGCGAGAACGACGCTGAACGTGGGGGCGCGGCAATATGAAATCCTGAGTCTGGCCGCACTCAAGTCGCAGAATGTCGAGCGCCTGCCCTTCTCCTTGAAAATCCTGCTGGAAAATCTGCTGCGCTTCGAGGACGGCGTGAATGTCACCCGCGGCGACATCGACGCCCTGTTGAAATGGGATCCGAACGCCTTGCCGAGTCACGAGATTGCGTTCACGCCGGCGCGGGTCATCATGCAGGACTTCACCGGAGTCCCCTGCATCGTGGACCTCGCCGCCATGCGCGAGGCCATCGTGCGCCTCGGAGGCGATCCGCAGCGGGTCAATCCGCTGGCGCCGGCCGAGCTCGTCATCGATCACTCGGTACAGGTCGACGAATACGGCCGGGCCGACTCGCTCAAGCACAACAACGAAATCGAATTCAACCGCAACGGCGAGCGCTACATGTTTCTGCGCTGGGGCCAGACCGCATTCAGCAATTTCAAGGTGGTGCCGCCCAATACCGGCATCGTCCACCAGGTCAACATCGAGCACCTGGCGCGGGTGATCTTCTCGGACGAAGCCGCGGGCAAGAAGCTCGCCTATCCCGACACCCTGGTCGGAACCGATTCGCATACCACCATGGTCAACGGACTGGGCGTGCTCGGCTGGGGCGTGGGCGGCATCGAGGCGGAAGCCGCGATGCTCGGCCAACCCGTGACCATGCTGATTCCGCAGGTGATCGGATTCAAGCTCACCGGCAGCCTGCCCGCGGGCACCACGGCCACGGACCTCGTGCTCACGGTCACCGAGATCCTGCGCAAGGTGGGGGTGGTGGATAAATTCGTGGAGTTCTTCGGCGACGGCCTCAAGGGCCTGCCGCTCGCCGACCGCGCCACCATCGCCAACATGTCGCCGGAGTTCGGCTCGACTTGCGCCATCTTCCCCATCGACGAAGAAACTATCCGCTATCTCGAGCTCACGGGCCGGGCGCCGGAGCAAATTGCGCTTGTCGAGGCCTATGCCAGGGCGCAAGGACTATGGCGCGCGAACGGCGCGCCGGCGGCCGATTACACCCGGGTGGTCGAACTCGACCTGTCGACAGTGGAGCCCTCACTGGCGGGACCCAAGCGGCCGCAGGATCGCGTGCCGCTGCACAAGGCCAAAACTGTGTACCAGAGCAGCGTCAAGAAAATGGCCGAGGAGCGTGCGCAAAAGAACCCGCAGGCGTCGGGAACCGCTCCGGTGCATCTGGGAGCCGAGAATTTCGACGTGAAGGACGGCGCGGTATTGATCGCCGCCATCACCAGTTGCACCAACACCTCGAATCCGGCAGTGCTGGTGGCCGCCGGCCTCCTGGCCCGCAATGCCGCCGCGCGCGGCCTGAAGGCCAAGCCCTGGGTGAAGACCTCCCTGGCTCCCGGCTCGCGCGTGGTCACCGACTACCTACAGAAGGCCGGGCTGCTGAAGGACTTGGAGGCTCTCGGGTTCTACACCGTGGGCTACGGATGTACCACGTGCATCGCCGCAGGAACTCCGGTGCTGCTGGCCAATGGCACCTCCCGCGCGATCGACCGGCTGCCCGAGGGCGGTGGCTCGATGCTGTATGCGCCGGATGGCGAGCGCCGGCTCGCGCGGGCCGTGCAACGCGAGATGATGATTCAGGGCGAGCGCGAGTGCGTCACTCTGGTGCTGCAGGACGGGCGTACGTTGGTATGCACGCCCGATCATCGAATCCTGTGTGCCGACGGGCGCTGGGTGCGCGCAGATGAGCTCACGTTGGGTCAAAGTCGCGTCGTGACTGCTCTGGAGGCACCGCTCGATGAGCCGAGTCCCGACGAGATCGGGTTCCGCTTGCAGGCCGGCGGCCGTACTTTTTCCATGGAAAACGACATCGAGCGCCAATGCACGCTGGCTTTTGCGCGGCTCGTCGGTCACCTGCTCAGTGATGGCTCTATCAGTCGGTACGGCCAGGCTCGTATGAATGTAGGACAGGCACTCGACCGCGAAGCGGTGCTGAGCGATATCGAACTGCTGAGCGGCCAGCGTCCCCTGGCGCGCGCCTACGATGAACGCAAGTGGAGCATCGTGCTGCCCAAGACCCTCACCTCGACAATTCTGTCTCTGCCGGGCGTCCGGGTCGGCCGGCGAATTGATCAGGAGCCCGGTCTCCCGCAGTTCGTGCTGGATGGCGGCGGCTGTCCGGTCGCTGTTGTGCGCGAGTTTCTCGGCGGCCTGTTTGGCGCCGATGGTCACGCGCCGGCGCTCCATTACTACGCGAGCAGCAATGAACATCAGGCGAGCCTTAGCCCGCCCGCCTACTCGCAGAGCGCCAAGCCGGAATTTGTCGCCGCGACCAAGCGCATGATGACCGACATCATTGCGCTGCTGGTGCGATGCGGTGTCAAGGCCCGCGGTTCGACAGTACGCGACTATGCCACGCGCCGCGCGGCCTCCACGTATCCGGCGGGGCGCGACGGCGTGGCACGCCGCGAGATCCGCCTCGAACTTCCTGAAGGTCTCTCGTTCGTCGAGCGGGTGGGCTATCGCTACTGCGTGGACAAGGCGCTGCGCGCCAGCGCCGCGGCGGTGTACTGGCGCACGGTTGATTCAATCAACCGCCAGCGGCTGTGGATGGCAGATCGTATCGAAGCGATGCACGGCGAGGTGCCACTATCGTTCCGCCAGACGCGCTCGCTTGCGGCTGCCGAGCTGACAGCCCTGGAAACGCCCGTTTTTCCGCACTATTCGCTCCTCGAGGGTCATGACCGATTCTCGCGGCTGCCCGCTGCTGAGGCACGGCGGTTCCAGCCGCTGCACCGAGACAGCTGTGACTTCCCCTCCCCGGCTCAGTTGTTTCGAGAGCTCGGAGTCCGGGACTGGTTCGCGCGGCCGTCGGGAGTTGCCGAGCCGCCAAAGAACTATTGCACGCCTAAGGATGCGCACAGCCTGCCGACTTTGAATCTAACGGTCGTCGACCGGCGGCAGGCGGGGAAACGAGCTGTATTCGATCTGGCCGTCAACGAGGTTCATGCGTTCGTCGCTGGAACAGTCTGCGTTCACAACTGCATCGGCAACTCCGGGCCTTTGAAGCCGGAGATCTCTGAGGCCGTCAAAACCGGCGATGTCGTCGCCTGCTCGGTGCTCTCCGGCAACCGAAACTTCGAGGGCCGCGTGCACCCGGAAATAAAAATGAATTTCCTCGCCTCGCCGCCCCTGGTCGTCGCCTATGCGCTCGCCGGCAGCTTGAACATCGACATCACCACCGAGCCCCTGGGTGAAGGCAGCGACGGTAAACCGGTGTACCTCAAGGATGTTTGGCCCAGTGCAAAGGATGTGGCGGCCGCCGTGGGCGCGTCGGTGGACTCGGCGATGTTCAGAAAAGGCTACGCCAGCGTGTTCTCGGGGGATGCGAACTGGAACGCCATCAAAACTCCGGCGGGCAAGATCTACGCCTGGGACGGTAAATCCACGTACGTCAAGAACCCGCCCTACTTCGACGGCATCACGATGACCCCGGTGCCGGTGACCGACATCAAGGGCGCGCGCGCACTGGCGGTGCTCGGCGATTCAGTCACCACCGATCATATTTCTCCGGCGGGCAACATCTCCAAGTCCAGTCCGGCCGCCCAGTACCTGATGTCCCAGGGCGTGCAAGCCGTGGATTTCAATTCCTATGGGGCGCGCCGCGGCAATCACGAAGTGATGATGCGCGGCACCTTTGCCAACATCCGTCTGCGCAATCTGTTGCTGCCGGGCACGGAAGGCGGCGTGACTCTGCACATTCCGAGCGGCCAGCAAATGTCCATCTTCGACGCCGCGATCAAGTACAAGGCGGCGGGCACCTCGCTGGTCATCCTCGCCGGCAAGGAATACGGCACCGGCAGCTCGCGCGACTGGGCGGCCAAGGGCACGATGCTGCTGGGCGTGAAGGCGGTGATCGCCGAAAGCTTCGAGCGCATTCACCGCTCCAATTTGATCGGCATGGGCGTGCTGCCGCTGCAGTTCAAGGACGGTCAGAACGCTCAGAGCCTCGGGCTCACCGGCAAGGAGACCTTCGAGATCGCCGGGCTCAACCGCGGCGCGGCGAAATCCGTGAAAGTGGTGGCCACGGCCGACGGCGGGAAGACCACCGAGTTCGACGTGCGTCTGCGCATCGACACTCCCAAGGAACTCGAGTACTACCAACACGGCGGGATTCTGCAATACGTATTGCGGCAGCTCGCCTCCACCAGCAAGGCAGCCTGACCCCATGACTCTCACTCTGTATACGGCCACCGTGCCGACCTGTACCCGCGCGCTAAACAATCTAGCGGCCATTCTCGAGAAAGGCGCCGCCCACGCGGAGACACGCAAGATCGCGCCCGCGGTGTTGCTGAATACTCGCCTGTACCCCGACATGTTCCCGTTGGCGACGCAAATCCACATCGCCAACGACATAGCGCAGGGCGGCGCCGCGCGGCTCGCCGGCGCCGAAGTCCCGGTGTTCGAGGCGAAGGAGAGGAGCTTCGCCGAATGGATCGCGACCACCCGCGCCACCGTCGCGTATCTGGAAACGCTGAAACCCGCGCAGTTCGAGGGAGCCGAGGACAAGACCATCACCTGGCAGACGCGCCACTCCACCCGGAACATGCAGGGTACCCCCTACCTGTTCCATCACGTGCTGCCGAACGTGTTCTTCCACGTCACCACGACGTACGACATTCTGCGCCAGGCCGGAGTCGAGCTCGGCAAACTGGATTTTCTCGGCCGGGGGTGAGCGCCTTAAGCGGAGCCTGGCGAAGGGTTCGTCGACAGCAGAAATTTGGCAACGAGTAGGCCGATCAGAGCACCGCATAGTTGCGCCGCGATGAACCCGACCACATGTGCCGGTGCGATCCCCGCAAAGGTGTTGCTCAGAGCCCGGGCTATGGTGATCGCGGGATTGGCGAACGACGTGGATGCCGTAAACCAATAAGCCGCCCCGATCCAGGCGGGCACCCGCCAGGCGGCTTCGTTTGGGCCCGACGACCCCATGACGACCAAGATCAATCCGGCTGTGGCAACGGACTCGGACAGCCATTGCGCGGGACCGGTCCGAAAATGCACGGATGATTGGATCAGCGGCAACTCGAACATCGCGTGCGCCAGGAGGGCGCCCGCACAACAGCCCAGGATTTGTACCGTCACATAGGCGGTGGTTTGTTGCAGCGTTAGTTTTCCGCGCAATGCCTCAACGACCGACACCGCCGGATTGAAGTGTGCGCCGCTGACGGGACCCAAAAGCGCGATGAGCGTCGCGAGCACGGCGACGGTGGCCGCGGTGTTCGCCAGCAACGCCACGGCAACATTGCCGCTCGCCAGCCGCTCCGCCATGATTCCAGAGCCGATCACGGTCGAAGCCAATAGCATCGATCCTAGACCCTCGGCGGCGAGCGCTCGGCGCATATCAGGCCGACTCGGTATTGGTAGCGGTCCTGCCGATCTGACGCAGCCGAGCTTGCAGCGTCATACTGTCGAGCGACCCGATAGGAAGACTGGTAAAGAGCTTGACTCGCGTTTCGAGTTCCATGAGCGCCTTGCGGAACGCGATCGCTTTTTCTGCATCGGTGCCTTCCACCGCCGCGGGGTCCGCGATTCCCCAATGCGAAGTCATTGGTCTTCCGGGCCATACGGGACATACCTCGCCGGCCGCGTTGTCGCAAACAGTGATGACAAAATCAATGGGCGGCGCCCCCGGCGCCGCGAACTCATCCCAGCTCTTGCTGCGAAACCCTTCCGCCGGAAGATTACTTCGCTTGAGCAGTTCGAGGGCCATTGGATGCACCTGGCCTTTGGGGAAGCTTCCCGCGCTGAAAGCGCGGAATCTACCCTCGCCCAGACTATTCAAGAGCGACTCGGCGAGGATGCTGCGCGCCGAGTTGCCGGTACACAAGAAAAGGACGCTGTAGATGCGCTGAGCGGTCATTTCGCGCAGCAACTGGCCACGGGTTCCGCCTTCTGCGCGAGTACGCAGCATTGAGCAGCGGTGCTCTCAACCGGAACAATTGACGCGCCATGATTGAAGACGGGAGTGTCCTCGCCGTACACCGGAATGCTACCGAGGCTGTGAAACGCTTCCCATGCGATGCCGGTGGGATCCGTGACCCAGTACTTGTCCGATTTCGCGTAACAGCAGGGCTGCTCGTTTTCCTCGACCATGCGAGCATCCGCCGCCTCCAGTTGCGCCCGCATGCCGTGCAGCTCCTCATCGCTGTCCACCTGGAAGCCCAGGTGATTGACGCCCACGGGTTGCCGGTGCGTCGAGATCGCGAAGTTCATGCGCGGATCCTCGAGCATCCACTTTGCATAGTCAGTCTTGGCTACGGCCGGCTCCGCTCCAAACAGGGTCCGATAGAACCGGATCGAGGCCGCGAGATCTTTGACGCTGACGTGCACATGAAGTCGTTTCATGGTTCACCTGGATCGGTCATCGCTGGGCCTGTTAGGCGAGTCTTGCCGCGCGTTTTGGCGGCCTTGCCGGACTGGGCCGGCGCGCAGCTCGTTGAACACACCGCTTCACTGCTGCCGCAGCAATTCTCGGTCAAATACCCGACGAGCCCATTCATTACCTCGAAATCGGCCGAGTAAAAGAGCTGGCGGCTTTCGCGTCGCTGCACAATCAGTCCCGCACGCTGTAGATTCTGCAGATGGAACGTCAGTGACGACGGCACGAGTCCTACGCGCTCGCCGATGGTGCCGGCAGGCAGTCCGTCAGGGCCTCGCTGGACCAGCAAGCGGTAGATTGCCAGCCGGTGTTCATGCGCCAGGGCGCCGAGTGCGTCAACGACCTTTGGGGTCTTCATGTCAATACGGTATTACGAGGATACTCGTAATGTCAAGCATGCAAACCGGACCTTTAGGGAGCCACAACGCATTCGGCTATCATGAGCACCATGCAGACAACCACGACATTCGAGCTTGCGGGGTTTCGCGTCAACAAGACCTTGGGCGTGGTCCGGGGAATCACGGTGCGCACCCGGTCCCTGCCCATGAGCATTGCCGGCAGCTTGCGAACTCTTTTCGGCGGGAGGGCCGGGATCTTCTCCGACCTGTGCGAGTCGGCGCGCGAAGAGTCCTTTCAACTCATGATCTCGCATGCGCGAAGGATGGGAGCCAACGCCATCGTCGGCGTGCGCTACGACACAGGTCCCATGGTGGGCGCGGCCGAGGTTCTCTGCTACGGCACCGCTGTGGTCGTCGAGCCTGCGAATGCGAGTCCGGCGATCCATGCGAGCTAGTCTCGTCGCCGCGGCATTCGCCGCGATCATGGCGTGCGGCTGGTGCGTCGACGATGCATTCGCGAAAGATCCGCCGCTGCTGTCGCTCAGCATGGAGCACTTCCGGGACACGGCGACGATCGCGGACGATGCGCAGAACGGCAGGGTCACGATTTCCACCGAGAAGGGCTACGTGGAGCACTCGGGGCCCCTGCGCATGGTGTGGCACGATGAGTTTCTGACCGCGACCATCGACAAGAAAACCGGCGAGAAGTCGTTTCAGGTTCACGAGGAAGTCACTTACAACGGCAACTGGCGGTACTACCAGAGCGCGAGCTACCAGGGAGCGAACGGGCCGCGATCGGTGCCCGCCCTACAGATCAGCAAGGAATCGGCGAATTGCGCGCTCGGGGACTGTATCTACACCGAGCGCATCGCCTTCCCCGTCGAGGAGGAATTGCTGCGTCAGCTGGCGGCCGCGCATGTCCCGGCTAAACCGCTCATGTGGAATTTCAAGGTAGTCGCGAAATCAGGCCCCGCCTATGCCGGCGCGCTGTCGGGCGCGGAGATCGCGGGCCTGCTCCTCAAAGTCGACCAATACACCGGCACGCCGACCGTGGTCGCCGCGGGTGCCTCGGGAGCCCCCGGCGCCGCCGGCGCTCCGGCCGTCCGACTCGATCTCGGCGTGGGAGGCATGGCAGTGGCCGCGACGCCGGAGCAGCCGAATCGCTCGGGCATTCTGATCATCGCCGTACCCCGCGGCTCCGTCGCCCAGAAATCCGGCATCATCGTCGGGGACATCCTCTACGAGTTCGACGGCCATCCCATCAGGCAGCTCGCGGAATTGCAGGCCGCGGTCGCCGCATGCGCGCCGAATTCCGCGGTGCCCGTGAAACTGTATCGGGGCAACGATCCGATCGCGTTAACGGCCCGATTCTAGCCGCCTGCCGCGCCCGCTTAGGGCTTGGCTTGAGTTGCGTTCGCGGCGGGCGGGATGCTCCCCGCCTCGATGAGCACCATCCGGCTCGGCTCGAGACGCTTCTTGATGGCGGCATTGACTTGATCGCGCGTGAGAGCGTTGACGGCGTCGGGGAATTCCTCCAGCCGGCTGACGTCATAGCCGCGTTGCAGGTCGGTCAAGATGGCCGTCGCGAGGCCGGCGGTGGTCGATAAGCTTACGCGGTAGCTGCCCACCATCCCCTGCTTGCGCGCCGCCAATTCCGCGTCGGTGACGCCGTCCTTCCACCACCTCTCGAGCTCGCGCCGCGTCGATGCGATTCCCTTCTCCAGCAGCGCCGGTGCGAAACTCGCCGAGGTGTCCCAGACGCCGTCGACGATGCTGTCCTCGGAAACCCCTGCCGAAATGCTGTAGGTCAGCCCTTCCCGATCGCGCACGATACCCATCAGCCGTCCCGTGAATCCGCTGCCGAGAATTGCCGTCCCCACGCGCAGCGGCAGGGCGTCAGGGTCCTTGTAGCGCATTCCGGACGGTTGCCCGATGATCACGGTCACGCTCGGCTTGTCGGCGAGCGGAACCGTTACTTCGCGCGCCGCCGACAGCGCCGCCGGTGCCGCGGGACGCACGTAATCCTGGCCGCCGGTCCAGCCTGCGAACGCCTTGCGCACCTCGGCCTCAGTCTCGGCCGCGGCCACGTCGCCGACCACTACGAGCGTCATATGCGCCGGACCATAGTACTTCGCGTGAAAGGCCTTGAGCTCGTCGAGGGTTGCGGACTTCGCCGCGGCCTCGAACTCGGGTGTAGCGTGCGGCCGGTTCGGATGGCCCGCGGGGAATGCCGCGCGGCCGAACGCTTCTTGCGCACGTGCTTCGGTGTTCTGCGCCGCTGCCTCCAGAGCGCCGATAAACTGCTGCTTGGCTTTGACGAACTCCTGAGCTTGCAGTGCGGGGGTGCGCAGCTCCGCCGCAATCAGCCCGACGATGAGCGGCAGGTCCTTCTTGAGACATTTGGCCCGCACCTCGACGGATTGCGTGCCCACGCTGAAGGCGATTTCGGCACCCACGTTGTCCAGCTTCTCGGCGATCGCAAACTTGTCGAGGCTGGTCGTGCCGCGGTCGAGCATCATGCCGGTGAGAGTGGGAATGGCGATGTTGCCGGGCTCCGCCATCGCATCGCCCGCGGGCAACGACCCCAGAATCACGACCACGTCCTTCACGTCGGTGCGGTAGGTGACCACATCGATGCCCCCGACCTGCGAGCGGCTGCTGTGATCGGCCACGTTGGCCGCTGCGGCGGCGCTCACCAAGAACAATACGCTAATACTCCAGGGTCGCATCACGAGCCTTTCTCCGCCGGCGGCACCGGAATAAACCAGCCCGTCGTGCTCTGATCTTCATTGAGATACTTCTTGGCCACACGCTGCACGTCGGCCGTGGTCACTTGCTGCACCTTCTGCGAGAAGGTCACATACAGGGTCCAATCGCCGACAGCGATCCACTCGTTGATCTCGGCCGCCACCGCAGCCGTGCCGTCGCGCTTGTACGCGTCGGCCGCAATGTACTGCTGCTTCACTCGTTCCACCTCGGCCGCCGTCACGCCATCCGCCTTGATCTTGGCGATCTCCGCCAGCAGCACCTTCTCGACTTGGCCGTGCGCCGCACCCGGCGCGAGCATGGCGTACACAGTGTGCAGCGACAGATCGCGGTGCAGATCCGTTCCGGCGCCGGCGTTCAGCGCCAGCCCCTGATCGACGAGCGCCCGGTAAAGCCGTGCGTTCTTGCCCGAGCTCAGTATGGCATCGAGCACATCGAGCGCCGGCTGGTCCGCATCCCTGCCATTCGGCACCTTGTGTGCAATGATCACGGTCCCGAGCTCGCCCGGCCGCTTCACGGTGACGCGGCGTTCCCCGCTCTGTGCAGGCTCCTCCGTGTAGATCGCGGGTATGGGCGCCGGCGAATGCGGGTACACCCCGTAGTACTTCTTGACCAAGTTCAATGCGGCGGCGGGCTCGATATCGCCGATCACGGTCACCGTCGCGTTATTGGGCCAGTAGAAGGTGTCGTAGAACTCGCGCAACTTTACGATGGGAACATGCTCGATGTCGCTCCTCCAGCCGATCGTCGGATGGTGGTACGGCAACGCCACGTAGGCGGCGGCCGTCACCTCCTCCATGAGGACGTTGTCGGGGTCGTTCTTGCCGCGTTCGTATTCGTTGCGCACCACCGTCATCTCGGACTGACGGTCGGACTCGTGCAACCACAAATGCCGCATACGGTCCGCTTCGATGGCGACGTACCCTTCCAGGCTCTCGCGGCCGACGGTCGCGAAGTAACTGGTACGGTCGAGGGACGTGTTCGCATTGAACTGCCCGCCGACGCGCTCGAGGAACTCCTTGACGCTGTTGCCCTTGGGGTCATTGAAATTCTCGCTGCCCTTGAACATCAGGTGCTCGAGAATGTGGGTCGCTCCGGTGGTTCCCGTCACCTCGTTGCGCGAGCCCACCCGATAGGTGACCTGGAAGGTCACCACGGGGGCGGAGTGATCGGGCACCAAGAGCACGCTGAGGCCGTTGGCATCGAGCGTGTACTCATCGATTCCGCCCAGAGACTTGACGTGACTGAATCCGGCCACGGCCGGCGGGCTCTGCTGCGCCGTCGCGCACTCAGGCACGAGCGCATCCATCGCGGCCGCGGTGCACAGGCAGGCGATCAGCGCGCGGGAAATCAGCGCAGCCCGCGCTTTAGTGTATTCGGCTCTGTCTCGCATAAGTCTCCTCCTGGGCAACGGCCCATTCTAATGGATTTGACCCGACACATTGAGAGTCCTCGCCATTCTGGCTATAATAGCCATATGGAAAAGGCATCGGTTTCGGCTCTCAAGAACGGTCTGAGCGCGTACCTGCGCAAGGTTCGCGCCGGGCACGCCGTCATCATCTACGATCGCAACGTTCCAATTGCCCGCCTGATACGCATCGAGGACGGCGACGAACCCGGCGATCGCCTGGCCAAAATCCGTTCCGAAGGCATTACACGGCCCGCTCTGCGCAAACTGACGGCCAAGAGGCGGCGTGCCCTGCGCACCCCGATTGCCGTTGAAGCGGGGGTAGTCGGCGCCATACGCCAAAATCGCGATGACGACCGATGAGATTCTGGGACGCCTCGGCGGTAGTCCCCATGGTCGTCGACGAACCGAGTTCCGCCGCGATCGACGCGCTGGTGGACGAGGATTCCGAGCTTTTAGTGTGGTGGGGCACACCGGTGGAAGTCGTCTCGGCGCTTGCCCGTCGCGAACGTGAAGGTTCGCTGACAGCGCTCGAGACGACGCGTGCCGTCGCCGCGCTGGGCGAGCTCTCCGAATCATGGGAGGAGATCGTGCCGTCCGAGCGAATTCGTCGAGTTGCAACTCGCTTGTTGCGGCAACATCGCCTGCGGGCCGCCGACGGTTTGCAGCTGGCCGCGGCACTAGTTGCGGCGGACGACCAGCCAGCGTCGTTGGAAATCGTGTCTCTCGACGCGCGACTTAACGATGTTGCGCGCCACGAGGGATTTAGGGTGATCGAACCGGGTTGATCAGCCGGGTCAACGCCAGGACCGAGCGCATGAAGGGCGCGGCGACGTCCAGGCGCTGCGCGATCTCGACCACCGCGCCGAGCTGGGGATCGAGCTCGAGCGGCCATCCGGCTTCAAGGTCCGCGAGCATCGATGTCTTGAAGTCGCCGAGACGCTGCGTCACGGCGATCCGCTCCGCCGGCGTCATGCTCATCTGAAGATCCAGATGCCGCGCGCAGGCCTCCATCTCCTCCATCATGCGGACGCACAAATTCCGGATGTCCGGCGAGCTGAGCATCCTTGAGCTGCCGGATCGCGTCAGGGCGCTCAGGGGATTCATGTTCATATTGCCCCACAGTTTGGCCCACACATCGCGGCGAATATGCCGCGAAGCCTCCGCGTTGATGCCGCCGTCCCGCAATCCATTGACCAGTTCCTCGAGGCGCCCGGTCAATTCACCGCCGGGTTCGCCCAGCAGCATTCGATCGGCGGCCACCACCTGCGCATGAGCCGGTGCCAGCATCCGCGCCGACGCGTGTACCACGGATCCCAATAGGCGTTGCCGCGGAAACGTCCGTTCCTGCGAGCCGTCCGGGTCGACGGTCTGCAGCGGCTGGTTCGCCAACACTCCGCCGAAATCGTGAAAAAACCACCAGGGGATGCCATTGGTGCCGCTGACCACGACGCTGGTGGGACCGATGAGGGCGCCCAAGGACGGCGCCAGGGTGGGCAGCACCTGTGCCTTCACGGTAAGAATCACGTAGTCATGCGCGCCGAGCTCCGCCGCCGATCCGGTCCGCGGCCGGCTGCGCCGGGTCTCTCCGGCCCTTTCGACGGTGAGGCCGCCGGCGCGCAGCGCCGCCAGCGTCGAATCGCGCGCGAGCAAGGACACGGCCCATCCGGCCCGATCGAGGGCGTCGGCAATCCATGAACCGATGGCGCCCGCCCCCACAATGACGACCGATGAACTCATGACCTGACACCCCACATCCGCGAACAGGCGCGAAGAATAGCAAACGGGGGAGAGCGGTCCCTGCCGGCGCCGACGCCGCGCATGGCAGTGATAATTATTCGAGATAACCCATTTAACTTACTGTTAATTAATATATATTACCGGGATGGTCACCCCAGGAACTGCACCCCCGACCCGCTGGATCGCCGTGTTCGATCTCGATGGCACCCTGACCTTCGGCGATACCCTGAGGCAGTTCCTGGCCGGCTTTCTGCGGCAGCATCCCCGCCGCTGCGTCGGGCTGTGGCGCCTGCCATTCGCCCTGTTCGAATACGCTGCGGGAGACCGCGATCGCGGCCGGCTCAAGTCACGTGTGATTCGCATGATCATGCGCGCCGAGAGCCGCAGCGTCATCGACGCCTGTGCCGATACCTTCGTGAGCGCGCTGGCACACCGCCGTCGATTGAGACCCGCCGCCCTCGCCGTGCTCGAAACTCACCGTGCGGCGGGCGACCATCTGGTATTGCTGTCCGCCAGCCCCGATCTCTACGTGCCGCGCATCGGCCGCGCCTTGGGATTCGAGCGCACCCTGTGCACGGAGTTAGAATGGCGCGGGGAGCGGCTCGACGGCGCGCTTCTCACCGCGAATCGACGGGGCGCCGAGAAGCTGCGCTGCCTGGAATGGCTGCGGGCTCAGTACCCCGGCCTGCCCATCGTCGCCTATGGCAACAGCGCCTCGGACCTGGACCACATGCGCCACGCCGACAAGGCCCTGCTGGTGAACGGCAATGCCGCCGCCCGGGGCCTCGCGGCACAATGGGGAATTCCCACCGCCGATTGGCGCTAGCGCCGCACGTTTTGCAAGGACCGATGGAGCTTGAGCAGCAGGCTTTCGGTGGTTTGCCAGTCGATGCAGGGATCCGTGATGGACAGGCCGTATTCGAGCTTGCTCAAGTCCTTCGGAATCGACTGACTCCCCGCCTTCAGGTGACTCTCGAGCATGAGCCCGACGATGGATCGGTTGCCGTCGGCTATTTGCGCGATGCAGTTTTCCGCCACCAGGGGCTGCAATCCGGGATCCTTGTTGGAATTGCCGTGGCTGCAGTCCACCACCACGGTCGCCGGCAGTCCGGCCGCGGTCAATTCTCGTTCGGCGACCGCGATGCTCACCGCATCGTAGTTGGCGCGGCCGCCGCCGCCGCGCAGCACCAGGTGCGCATGCGCATTGCCGCGCGTTCGAAACACCGCCGACTGCCCCTGTTGCGTGATACCTAGAAAGTGGTGGGGGTGGCGGACCGATTGCAGGGCGTTGATCGAGGTCGCGAGGGCGCCGTCCGTGCCGTTCTTGAAGCCCACCGGCGTCGACAGCCCGCTCGCCATCTCCCGGTGCGTCTGCGACTCGGTGGTGCGGGCGCCGATGGCGGTCCAGGTGATGAGCTCGGACAGATACTGAGGCATGATGGGGTCGAGAGCCTCGGTGCCCGCGGGCAATCCCAGCTCCGCGACGTAGAGCAGCAACTCCCGAGCCAGGTGAATTCCCTTCTCGATGTGAAAGGAATCGTCCAGGTCCGGATCGTTGATCAGGCCCTTCCAGCCCACGGTGGTGCGCGGCTTCTCGAAATACACGCGCATGATGAGCACCAGCGTGGACTCGACTTGCGCGGCCAGATCCTTGAGCCGTGACGCATATTCGCGGGCCGCCACGACATCGTGGATGGAACAGGGTCCGACCACGATGAACAGTCGCGGGTCCCGACGCTCCAGAATCGCCCGCACGAGCTCCCTCGACCTGAACACGGTCTGCGCCGCGCGCGCCGTCAGCGGCAGCCGGCGCTTGACCTCTTCGGGCGTCGCCAAGAGATCGCTGGATAGCACATTGACGTTCTGCAATTGATCTTGAATGGTCGTCACTTGGGCCTACATGGAGGTTCTGATGGTCCAGAGCTCGGGAAAGAACTTGAGCTCCAGCGCTTTGGTCAGGTACGACACGCCGCCCGTGCCGCCCGTGCCGCGCTTGTTGCCGATGATGCGCTCGACCGTCTTGACGTGGGCGAAGCGCCACAGCTGGAATTTATAATCGAGGTCGACCAGGCGTTCGGCCAGCTCGTACAGGTCCCATTCCTTGACGGAATTATGGTAGACGCTGAGCCACGCGGCCGCCACCGTCTTGCTGGCCTGATAGGGCAGCGAAAAATCCCGGTCGATGGCCTCCCGCGGCACATCGAGCCCGCGCCGGCTCAGCAGGCGCAGGACTTCGTCGTACAGGCTGGGCGCCCTCAATGCGCGCTCGAGCATCTCGAACACCTGCGGATCGCCGCGGAATACCTTGATGGTATCGGCATTCTTGTTGCCGATGAGGAACTCGAGCATCCGGTACTGGGGCGATTGGAAACCCGAAGACTTTCCCAAGGTGTTGCGAAAGGCCGAGTAGTCGTACGGCGTGATGGTCGCCAGCACGTCCCACGACTGCAGCAGCTGCTGCTGGATGGTGGACACGCGCGCCAGCATCTTGAAGGTCGGGCCGAGATCGTCGCGCCGAATGCAGTCCACGGTCGCGCCGAGCTCGTGCAGGCAGAGCTTCATCCACAGCTCGGACACCTGGTGAATGACGATGAACAGCATTTCATCGTGCTGGAAGGACAGAGGATGTTGAGCGTTCAGCAGTTTGTCGAGGTTCAGGTACTGCGAGTAGCTCAAGGATTCGCCGAGGTCCCAATGCACCTGCTCGTCGGTGAGATCGACGAACGGCTTGGGAGCGGGAGTGGTGTCGCCGACGCTCAAGAGTTGAATACCCAGCCGGGCACCGTGCGCCACCCCGCAAGCAGATCGCGGTCCAAGCGCCGGTAGTCCGGTTCGATTCTCTCCACCAGACGCCAGAAGCTGGCCGAATGATTCATATGCTTGGTATGCGCCAACTCGTGAACGAACAAATAACGCACCACATCCATCCTCAGGAACAACAGCGAGCAATTCAGGCTCACCGTGCCGCGCGTCGAGCAGCTCCCCCAGCGGGTGCGCTGGCAGCGGATGGACACGCGCGATACCGGGCAATTCAGCTCGTTCGCCAACTGCAGCAGACGCGGCGCCATTCGCTCATAGGCGGCGCGCTTGAGCCAACTGCGCAACAAACCGCGCGCCCCGCGATCATCCGCGGCCTGGACCTCGATCCGTTCGGTGCCCTGCACCAGGCTGCGCTTCGACCCACGGCGCCATTCCACGGCGAATCTCTCGCCCGTGGCGGCAAACTCGATGCTGTCCGGCACCGGCTCCCCCGGGGACGCCAGGCACTGCATGTCGGCGACCTTGCGGTCGATCCAAGGCATGAAACGCCGCACGAAATCGCGTACCGCATGCGCGTTGACGCCGACGGGCACCACGATTTCCACCCGGCCGCCCACGTGCACCCGCGCGGTGAGCCGCCGCGCGCGCGGGCTGATCCGAACGGCGAAGGGGTCGCTGGAGCTACGAGTCTCGAACAGCGATAACTGCGTGCCTTGTGGCTTCATCGCGCGGAATGATACCAGGTTGGTAAGGCTAAAGACCGCGCCGCCGGCGCTTCAGGACTGCGGCCGCACCAACGACTTGAGCTGTCGCTGCGCCGCTTTGTAGTCGGGTGCGGCGATCAAGGATTTCTCGATCCAATTGCGGGCGCCCAATTGATCGCCGCGCGCCTGCAGCTCCCGGCCGAGGGCCAGGTACGCCTCGGCGTGTCCCCAACCCGGCGTGTCGATGCTCGTGGCGGAGGTCGCGTCGAACAATTGCGCGGCCAGCTTGAGCTCATCGAACGCGTGCTCGCGGGGGGCGGTGGCGGGTTTGGCTTGCCGCAGTTCCTGCATGGCCGAAAAGAACACGGCGCGGGGATTGCGCGGCGCCAATTTCAGTGCCGCCTTGAGCCGGTCGTCCGACCGCGATCGCAGCAGCATGGACTCCAGAGTGCTGCGGTCCGCGAGGGCCGCGTAACAGGCCGACTGCAGTATCAACACTTCGACCGACTTGGCCTCTTTGGATACCAACGGCCTGAGCTGCTCGATGCAGTCCGCCAACGCCGATTCGGCTTCGTGAGCCTGGCGTTCACCGGCGAGCAACCCGCGGCGGTATTGCGCGTGCGCCAAGTGGTATCGCAGCGAGGGATCGTCCGCGTTGTCCTTGACCTGCGTGGTCAGCTCTTGAACCAGATTCGACAGGTCATTGCCATCCTCGGCCTCGTACGCATACAGGATTTGGGCCTGCAGATCGCCGCCTTGCGCCCAGACCGCGGCGGTGGGCAGCAACAGAAGGCAAGACAGAAGGTACTTGGCAGCGTTCACTTGAAGACTTCCCTTGCGCCCAAACGAGCGGTGCGCGCGTTTACAATGCCTGCATGAAGATATCACTAATCGACATCGGGTCGAATCTCACCCACGAGAGCTTCGCACCGGATCGTGACGCCGTGATGGCACGCGCCCTCGACGTCGGCGTGCGCCGCCAGGTCGTGACGGGCACCGATCTGGTCAATTCGCGCCTGGCGGCGGCGCTCGCGGCCGAGCACCCCGAGCTGCTGTCGAGCACCGCGGGACTCCACCCTCATCATGCACGCGATTTCGATGCGCCGCTGGGCGGCGAGTTGCGGGATCTGCTGCGCCAAACCCAAGTCGTGGCGGTGGGCGAATGCGGCCTGGATTATTTTCGTGATTTCTCGCCGCGCGATGCGCAGCGCGCGGCCTTCATCGCGCAGCTGGAGATCGCCGCCTCGGCGCGCAAACCGGTATTCCTGCATCAACGCGACGCGCACGAGGATTTCACGGCCATCTTGAGGGAATTTCGCGGCGGCCTCACCGGCGGCGTCGCGCACTGCTTCACCGGCGGTAGGCCCGAACTCGAGGATTATCTGGCGCTCGGCCTCAGTATCGGCGTGACGGGTTGGGTCAACGATGAGCGCCGCGGCGCGCGGCTGCGAGAGAGCGTTCCCCACATCCCTTCCGATCGGCTTATGTTGGAAACGGATGCGCCCTACCTCCTGCCGCGCGATCTCGATCCGCGTCCCAAATCGCGGCGCAACGAGCCCTGCTATCTGCCGCACATCGCCCGCGCCGTCGCGCACCTGCGCGGCGAGACGGCGGAGCACCTGGCCGCTTCGACCACGCGCAACGCAATCAGCTTCTTCGGGCTCGGCGATCCCTGAGGCGCGACCCGCGAGGCTTCACAGGTTCGTAAAGAGATGCGGGCTCGGCCGCAACTGCGCGACCAGCCGGGCCCACGCCTCGCCGTAGCTCGCAAATGCGGGCGATGCCTTCATGCTCTGATCGACGATCGGAAATTGCACTTCGATGCCATCGAGCATCAGCACCCACTTCGGAAAGCCCTTGGTGAATTTTCCCACATTGGAGAAGAGCAGGCGGCCTTCGACCGGCATCTCGCCGACCAGCGCCTTGACCGCCGCGATCCGGTCGTACAGCGCCGGCTGGGGGTTGTCGAAGGTATAGCGGCGGCTGCGTCCCATCACCGTCCAGTCGCTCATCTGGTCCCCGCCGAAGATGAGTCCGGCGACGCGGCGCGTGTCGAGCACCAGCACCCCGCGCGGGGTGAGCAGCAAATGGTCTATGTGGATGAACCCGCCCATGCCGTCGGGGACGAGAACCTGATGGGCCGCCTCGAACGCGATGCGTCCCAGACGCTTGAGCAGCGCCCGCCGGCGCGAACGCCTCTGGTATGCCCGCAGGCCCCAGAAGGCGAACGCCAGCACCACCACTGCGACAGCGCCCATCCCAATCCATTTCGGATCTATGTCGAGGTTCGTCATTCGAGTGCTGCGGCCACAGCGTCGAGAGTGGGCGGCAAATCCACGGCGTGCTGCGGCAAATGCAGCAGCCGGTCCAGGCTCTCAGGAACGCTCACCGGTGTTCCCGTGATGGGCTCCACGATTTCATTGAACTTCGCGGGGTGCGCGGTGGCCACCACGACCCAGGGACGGTCGCGCCGCTCGGCTACACTCAAGCGGCGGTAGATTTCCGCCGCAGTCGCGGTGTGCGGGCACCATACCCGTCCGTAGTGCATGAAATCCTCTCCGATCCGGGTACGGATTGTAGCGTCATCGACGCTGTGCGCGCTCAAATGTTCGCGCATCTCGTGCAACGTCGGATACAGCGCCCGCATGCGCTCCATATTGCTGGGGTTCCCGACATCCATGGCCGAGGCCAGGGTCGCAATGCTCGGGCGCGGCCGCCAGACTCCGGTTTCCAAGTAATCCGGAACCGTGCGATTGATGTTGTGCGCGAGGACGATGCGTGCGATGGGGAATCCGAGTGCGCGCGCCCACACCGCGGCGAAGGCATTGCCGAGATTGCCGGCCGGTATGATGTACGAGGCCTTGGCGCGCGTGCGCCGTTCGACCTCGAGGCTCGATGCCGCGTAGTAGACCGCCTGCGGCAGCAGACGCCCGATATTGATGCTGTTGGCCGAGCTGAAGCGATGCCGCTTGCTCGAGGCCGCATCGCCGAAGGCTTCTTTGACCAGGCGCTGGCAGTCGTCGAAGGTGCCGGCGATGCGCAGCGCCGTGACATTCTCCCCCCAGCAGCACAGCTGCTGCTCCTGTCGCGGACTCACCAGGCCCGCGGGATACAGAATCACCACGCGCACCCACGGGCGTCGGTGGAATGCAGCGGCCACCGCGCCGCCGGTATCCCCCGAGGTCGCCACCAGAATGGTCATCGGTGAAGCTGTGTTCGTCTCCAGCCGCTGCAAACTCTCCGCCAGAAAGCGCGCCCCGAAGTCCTTGAACGCCGCCGTCGGGCCGTGAAAGAGCTCGAGCGCAAACAAGGGATCCGGGCAGGCGGTCACCGCGGTGGTCGGTGCCGGCAGATCGAGCGCCGCCTGCGCGATCTCTCCGAGCAGAGGCCGCAGCCGATCGCCTTCGAAGAAACCGTCGAGCGCCGCGCGGGCGATATCCGGCAATCTTAAGACCCCTGCGAAGCCGGCCGGGTCGACCGTGGGCAGTCGGGTCGGTATGTACAGTCCGCCGTCGGGCGCAAGCCCCCGCGCGATGGCGTGGCTCAAGGAGACCGGCGGCGCGCCGCCCCGCGAGCTCACGAAACTCATGTCGGGCATCAGGCCTTCACCACCCGGGCCCCGTAGGTCTCCATGCCCGAAATCCAAGAGTCCGCCTCTAGACCGTGGGTCGCGAACGCCGCCACCATGGCGCCGCGGACGGCTTCGGCATACTGGATCTCGGCCCAGGCGAATACCGTGGGGCCCGCTCCCGAGATCGAGCACCCCAATGCTCCCGCCGACATGGCGGCGCGCTGCACGTCCTTGAATCCGGGAATCAGGGAGTGGCGCTGCGGCTCGATGATCACGTCGTTGAAGGAATCGCGAATCATGTCCAAATCGTTCGAGTAGCAGCCGCTGATGAATCCGGCCAGATTGGCGCTCGCCCAAACGAAATCCGAGCGCGTGACATTGGTTTTGAGGATGGCGCGGGCTTCGCGCGTTCCGAGATACATGTGCGGATGCGCGAGTACGCAGCGCAGCGCCGGCGGCACCGGGATCTGCTTCACGCGCGGATGATCGATGCCCACCGTGAGGGTCAATCCGCCGAACAGACAGGGTGCGATGTTGTCGATGTGCGCGGAGCCGCTCGCGACGATTTCGCCTTCCATCGCGAACTTGAGCAGCTGCAGCCGCGGCACCGGCACGCGCAGCAGCGCGTTCGCGGCAATCACCGCCGCCACCGCGGAGGCGGCCGAGCCGCCGAGGCCTGACCCTAAGGGAATGCCCTTTTCGATGTCCATCTCGAAGCCGAAATCGAGCCCGAGGGCGCCGTGCATGGCCTGGACGGCGCGGCCTGCGGTGTTATGCGCGGGCTCCACCGGCAACTCACCCGCGATTCCCGTGATGGAGCGAATACGCACCACCGGCTCCTCGATGCGGCGCAGGCGCACCTTGTCGCCGACAGCCTCCACGGTATGTCCCAGGATATCGAAGCCGATTCCGACGTTGGCGACGGTGGCGGGCGCGAACGCGGTGACGTCCGTGAGCATTACAGGTGCGCTCCCAGATAGGCGGACAGACGCAATAGATCCGAGAAGACCCCGGCGGCCGTGACTTCGGGACCGGCTCCCGGACCCTGCACGATCAAGGGATTGTCGCAGTAGCGGCGGGTCGCGAAGCGCACCACATTGTCGGTGAGTGCGATATTGGCAAAGGCATGTTTGGCGTCGAGGCGCATCAATCCCACGGTTGCCTTGCCGTCCGCATCGATCCGGCCGACGTAGCGCAGCACCTCGTTCTTGGCGCGCGCCTGCTCGAGCGTCTGCGCCATGGCGGCATCGAATTCCGGCAGCCGCGCCATGAACTCGTCCACCCCGCACTTCTCCAACGCCGGCGGCACCAGCCCCTCGACGCGCACGTCCGCCATTTCCAGAGTGAGGCCCATTTCGCGGGCAAGGATGATGAGCTTGCGGGCGACATCCATGCCGGACAAGTCGTCGCGCGGATCGGGTTCGGTGTAACCCTTGGTTTTGGCGGCGCGCACGATGGAGGAGAAGCTCTCGATGCCGTCGAACACATTGAAGAGATAGGCCAGAGTGCCGGAGAAAATACCCTCGATGCGGGTGATCTCATCGCCGGTCTCGCGCAGGTCGCGCAGCGTCTGGATGATGGGCAGGCCGGCGCCCACCGTGGCCTCGTACAGATAATGCGTGCCCGCCTCGCGCCCGGCCTGCTGCAGGGCGCGGTAGTACGGCAAAGTCCCGCTATTGGCCTTCTTGTTCGGGGTCACGACGTGAATGCCGCGCTTCAACCAGCCGACGTAGTTCGAACCCACATCGGCGCTGGCCGTGCAATCGATGATGACCGTGTGCGGGATAAAATCCGCCTGCACGTGATTGGCAAACTTCTCCAAATCCAACGGCACGCCCGCCTCGGCGAGCCGCTCGGCCCAGCGATCGAGGTCGACCGCCGTCTCCTCGAGCAGCATGCGTTTGGAAGTCGCGATTCCGCGTACGCGCAGATCCAGATTGAGCGCCCGCAGGCGCTCGACCTGCGTCTCGATCTGCGCCATCAGCACCCGCCCGACGGTACCGGGCCCGATCAAGCCGATGGACAGGGTGTTCGGCGACAAGTAGAAGGCGGCGTGCACGGCACGCAGCGCCTTGGCCGCCACCTTGCCGTCGACCACCACCGAGATGTTGCGCTCGGAGGCGCCCTGGGCGATGGCCCGCACGCTGATGGCGGCGTCGCCCAGCGAATTGAATACCTTGGCCGCGACGCCGTGCGCGCCGGCCATGCCGTCGCCGACCACCGCCAGAATGCTCATTCCCCGGCCGACGTCCACGCGCTGAATTTGTCCGTCGCGCAATTCCGCGTCGAATGCCCGGCGTACCGCCTCCTCGGCGCGCACCGCCTGCGCCTCCGGAATCGCGAAGCAGATGGAATGCTCGGAGCTGCCCTGAGAGATCAAAATCACCGAGATGCCCGAATCGCGCAGCGCGCCGAACAGGCGGTGCGCGGTTCCCGGGACGCCGATCATTCCGGCCCCCTCGAGGTTCACGATGGCGACCGGGTCGATGGTGGTGATGCCCTTGACCTGGAGCGCAGAGACCGGATTGGCGCAGATCAGGGTGCCGCGCTTTTGCGGCGCAAAGGTATTGCGTATGTAGATCGGGATGTCGCGCGCAACCGCCGGTTCCATGGTCTGCGGGTGGATCACCTTGGCACCGAAGTAGGCGAGCTCCATGGCCTCGTTGTACGACAGCTGATCGATGACCTGTGCGTTCGGCACCAGGCGCGGATCCGCCGACAGCACGCCGTCGACATCGGTCCAGATGATGATCTCCTCGGCGCCCAACAAGGCCCCGAATATGGAGCCGGAAAAATCGCTGCCGTTGCGTCCCAGGGTGGTCTGATTTCCCTTGACCGAGGTCGCGACGAATCCGGTCACGATCAGGCGGCCGGTGAAGCCCTCGGGCACCAGACGGCGCAGATTCGCCTCGCTCACCGACCACTGAACGGCGGGCCCGAGCGAGCCCCATTCCACGATGATGACCTCGCGCGCATCGATCCACAGCACATCGCCCTTGATACGGCCCCGCTCGCGCAGAAAGGGGGCGAACAAGCGCGTCGACCAGATCTCGCCATATCCGGAAATCACATCGCGCATCGAGTAGGTCGAGGAGCGGATGAGACGTACGGTCTGCAGCATGCCGGCGATGTCGCGGCAATCGCGATCCAGCTGCTCGATATAAACCGCACAGGCCTCCCGCGACACCAGGCTGCGGGCGAGCTCCACATGGCGCTTCTTCAGCGCCTCGATGGCCGAGGGGAAATATCCGTCGGGTTTTTCGGCCAGGGTGACCAGGTCGAGCAAGGCGTCCGTGACGCCGCGGCAGGCGGACAGGACCACCGCTTCGCGCGGAAGGGGCGAGGCTTCGATGATGTCGGCGACCCGACGGAAACAGCCGGCGTCGGCGACGCTGGACCCCCCAAATTTATGTACGATCCACTTGTCCATGCTGCACGCGCGCCCTTTGAGCCCAAGGGCGTTCTGATTGCTCCCAAACCCGCCAAGTTGATGAATTGCGGTGTAAAACCGCTAGACAGCCCGGAACTTTAATCGCACCGCAGGGAGCCTAGCAAGCGATTCCGCCCAGGGCAGGCAACCTTTAGGGCCGGCCGCGTTGCTTCGGAGCTCCGGAACGCGCGCCGCTTCCTAACTTGGGCAGCCCCGTGTGCTGGGTTCGAAAGGGCAGCGCCGGCGCCGCGCGCCCCGGACCGCCGCGCGAGGCCGTCCCCACCGGTTGGTACGCCGGAATCAGGTGCTGCTTGCCGTTGCCGATCAAGTCCGCTCGGCCCATGCGTTTCAGCGCCTCGCGCAGCACCGGCCAGTTCTCCGGGTCGTGATAGCGCAGGAAGGCCTTGTGCAGCCGGCGCACCTTGATTCCCTTCGGAATGACCACCTCTTCGCTCCGGCGCGTGATGCGCCTCAGCGGATTCTTGCCCGAGTGATACATCGCGGTGGCGGTGGCCATCGGCGAGGGCAGGAAGGCCTGCACCTGGTCGGCGCGAAAGCCGTTCTTCTTCAGCCACAGTGCCAGCTCGAGCATGTCCTGATCGCGGGTGCCCGGGTGGGCGGCGATGAAGTAGGGAATGAGGTACTGCTCCTTGCCGGCCTCCTTCGAGTACTTGTCGAACAGTTCCTTGAAACGGTAGTAGGCGCCGACACCGGGCTTCATCATTTTCGACAGCGGCCCTTCGCCGATGGCCTCGGGTGCGATCTTGAGATATCCGCCCGTGTGGTGGGTCGCAAGCTCGCGCACATACTCGGGCGATTCGATTGCCAGGTCGTAGCGCACCCCGGAGGCGATCAATACTTTCTTGACGCCCTTCAAGGCCCGCGCGCGCCGGTACAGGCTGATGAGCGGCGCGTGATCGGTATTGAGATTCGGACACACGCCGGGAAACACGCAGGACGGGCGGCGGCACGCGGACTCGATCGCCGGACTCTTGCAGTGCAGGCGGTACATGTTGGCGGTGGGGCCGCCGAGATCGGAAATCACTCCGGTAAAGCCCGAGACCTTGTCGCGGATGGTTTCGATTTCTCTGATCACCGAATCTTCGGAGCGGCTCTGGATGATGCGGCCTTCATGCTCGGTGATCGAGCAGAAGGTGCACCCCCCGAAGCAGCCGCGCTGAATCGCCACGGAAAAGCGAATCATGTGGTAGGCCGGAATGCGCGCCGTGCCGTACGAGGGATGCGGCCGTCGCGCATACGGCAGCTCGTAGATGGCGTCCATGTCGGCGGTGCTCAAAGGAATGGGCGGCGGGTTCAGCCACAGCTCCTGATTGCCGTGGCGCTGCACGAGCGCACGCGCATTTCCGGGATTCGATTCCAAGTGCAGGATGCGCGAAGCATGCGCATACAGCACCGCGTCCCCGCTCACCTGCTCGAAGGACGGCAGACGGATGACGCTGCGCTCGCGCTGCGCATTCGGCACCTTGCGGTAGAACTTCACGACTTTTTCCGCCGGAGCGGCGCTCGCAGCCGCAGTGGCGGCGGTGGCGGTGGCGGCGGTGGCGGTGGCGGCAACGGTCGTGGCGGTGGCGGTGACGGCGACGACGGCGGCGACGCCGGGAGTCGCGGCAGCCTGGGCGGAGCGGCGCTCCTCCTCGCCGGCATAGGGGTCGATGGGCGGATTCAAGGGGCCGGGGGCATCGAGCTCGCTCGAATCGATTTCCACCCAGCCGGCCGGCATGCCGCGCCGCAAATACGCCGTCCCGCGCAAGTCGGTGATCTCGCCGATCGCTTCGCCCGCCTGCATGCGCCGCGCGATCTCGGCGACTTGGCGCTCCGCATTCCCGTACACCAGAAGGTCAGCTTTCGCATCCGCCAGCACCGA